>ULQC01060708.1_pt1 | contig 10554 bp, 10 predicted proteins | sample 1954091 | NCBI WGS metagenome assembly ULQC01 (sample SAMEA4835645, study PRJEB28245) | human gut metagenome | biome: gut microbiome; material: fecal sample | place: Denmark | collected 2008
GGACGAGGCGACCCGTCTTGTCTACGAGGCCCGCCTATGCGTCTGCCCGGACACGGTCACCCTTTGCCAGACGGTATTGACGGACCTTTACAACGAGATCCTAGCCGACTACTCATCTCCCCTCAAGCTGGTCAAGAGCCGTGCCTTCATCAGCGCCCTCTTGCCTCACCTCACGTTCGTGAATGGAGCGAATGTACCGAGTATTCGGTATGGGATAAGGAAGTATGTGCTGGGGGAAGGATAAGTGTAAGGAATATTATCGGGAGGAAGATGTTCCTCATTCATTAGTTTATGATGATAAATCAATTAAAAGCTGGAGCAGCCTTGAATTATGTCTCTATCATGCTGAACATGGTAGTGGGGCTTGTATATACCCCTTACATGTTACGCATGCTGGGGCAGTCGGAATATGGCCTATATTCATTGGCTGCGTCCATTATCGCTTATTTGACCGTATTGGATTTGGGGTTCGGTAACGCTATCGTGCGTTATACTGCGAAATTTGAGGCGGAAGGGAAGAAACGGGAACAGCAGGAAATGTTCGGTATGTTTTTTCTACTGTATATAGGGATCGGGCTGATAGCCATAGTTGTCGGTACTTTACTGTGTTTGAATGTAGATCGAATGTTCTCCGTGAATATGACAGCATTGGAGGTGAATCGAACTCGTATCATGCTCTGGTTGATGACATTTAATCTTGCTTTTACCTTTCCGATGAGTATTTGGGGTAGTATCATGACTGCCTATGAACGTTTCGTGTTTCAACGATTGGTGAGTATCGTGCGCAGTGTGCTTAATCCGGTTGTAATGATCTTATTGTTGGTTGTCGGTTATAAGGCGGTTGCGATGGTGGTGGTCACAACCTTGTTCAATATCATAACTTTGATTATCAATTTTTATTATTGCAGATATAAGTTGTATGTCAAGATACGTTTTGGGCATTTCAATTCTGCTTTTCTTAAAGAAGTTTCGATCTATAGTTTCTGGATATTCCTTAATGCGATAATAGATCGGATTTATTGGAGCACGGGGCAGTTTGTTTTGGGAATGTATAGAGGAACTGTGGCAGTGGCGGGATATTCCGTGGCGATTCAACTTACGCAGATGTTTATGATGTTTTCCACGGCGATAAGCGGTGTATTTCTTCCAAAAGTTACGGCTATGGTGACTTATGGCGGCAATGAGAAAGAAATATCGGATTTGTTTATTCGTACGGGTCGGATACAGTATATCGTGATGTCGTTTATTCTCTCTGCCTTTGTTGTGTTCGGTCGTCCGTTCATCCAGCTGTGGGCCGGGGAAGGATATGAGGAGGCGTACTATGTATCACTATTGTTCTTTTTCTCATTGTTGATTCCTTTGATACAGAACTTGGGGATCACGATCCTTCAAGCCCGGAACCAGATGCGTTTTCGTTCTGTGTGTTATGTAATAATCGCTTTTTGCTGCTTGGCTTTCTCCATTTATGGTACCAGAAAATGGGGAATGATGGGATGTGCTTACGCTACGGCGGGCGCTTTGTTGCTAGGACAAGGCTTGGTGATGAATATTTATTATAAAGGTCGGCAAGGCATAGATATCTCTCGCTTTTGGTGTGAGATAGGTAGAATGTCGATAATGCCGGTAATATTTGTGATTCTTTGTTTGTGGACTGTAAATCATTGGGAGATAAATTTGACTATACCTGTCGTATTTATTTATTCAGTGGCCGTATTTGTGGTTCTTTATGCTCTACTATTCTGGTTTATGAGCATGAATGCGTATGAACGAAATTTGTTTATCTCTCCTCTTAAAAAAATAACGATATAGAGACCTGAGATTATGAGGTTAATTGACAGGGCTTGGTGCTTGAATTGGTATTTGGGATTTTAATCGTATGATACATATTACAGATAAGCGGGACTGTTGTGGTTGCAACAGTTGTGTGCAACGTTGTCCTAAATCATGCATTAGGATGCGTGAGGATGACGAAGGTTTTCTTTATCCGGAGGTAGATGAAAGTGTTTGCATTGATTGCGGATTATGTGAAAAAGTATGTCCGGTAATTCATCAAGCGAGAGAAAATAGGCCTATAGTCGTATGTGCGGCTAAAAATAAGAGTGAGGAAATACGCTATCAAAGCTCTTCTGGTGGCGTCTTTACGGCTTTAGCCAATGAGATTATCAGAGAGGGTGGAGTCGTGTTTGGGGCTGGTTTTGATGAGAATTGGGAAGTAAAGCATGATTGTACAGAGACGGTAGAGGGATTGTCTGCTTTTCGAGGTAGCAAATATGTGCAGAGCCGGATAGGGGATAGTTTTAAAAAAGCGGAACAATTCTTGAAGATAGGGCGTACGGTTTTATTTTCTGGGACTCCTTGCCAGATAGCGGGGTTAAAGCGTTTTTTGCGGAAAGAATATGATAATCTTTTGACGGTGGATTTTATCTGTCATGGCGTGCCTAGCCCGGGTGTATGGCGAGAATATCTGAAGGAGGAAACCATACGTCTGTATGATAGAAAAAATAGGTTTTTGTCTCACCCTTATCAAAAAGAAGAAGTTTGTATAGAAGGTATCTCGTTTAGAGATAAACGCTTAGGTTGGAAAAAGTTTAGTTTCACTCTCCACGTTTCAGTGGCTGATAGACACGGAGACAAAAAATCGTTTTTACTCTCTGAGCCTCTGGACAAAAATATTTTCATGCGAGGATTCTTGGCAGATTTGTCTTTGCGTCCGAGTTGCTACGCTTGCCCTTCGAAAACCTTTAAGAGTGGAAGCGATATCACGATAGGGGATTTCTGGGGCGTACAGCATGTGATGCCGATGATAGGTTTGGATAGTAGCATCGTAGGATATGAGGTAGTTTTACGCTACAATCCTTCTATTGAAAAATCGGTTAGCTTAACAGGGAAACGCAAGCTTTTTTATTCAGATACGAAAGCAACGTTGGATGAGAGGATTGAGAATTTATGTCGTTTGACATATAAACAGAGGTTAAGGATGATATTTGACATTATTCTCGGAGAAAAGGTGAAGAATTTTATAAAGAGACATTGTTTGAGCAAATTGGAATCATGAAAATAGGTATATTGACTCAACCATTTAGGGGAAATTACGGAGGCATACTACAAAATTGGGCATTGCAACGGACGCTTAGGAGCATGGGGCACGAGCCTGTGACAATCGATATTCTTCCACGTTCGACAATTGGGCGATTTATTCTCTCCACGATCAAATCTTTTGTGCTTTGGTTCATTCCTTCACGTAGGCGAACGTTTCAGAAATGGAGCGATAAGCGTAATCCGTTGTTCGAGGATTTTGTCAACAGGCAGATCGTGAAGACGCATGTTTGTAGACGTTATTCTATGGACATCGTAGAGGAGTATGGTTTGGAGGCCCTTTTGGTTGGTAGCGATCAGACGTGGCGACCGATGTATAACGTGGGGATGTTGTCGGATATGTTTTTGGGTTTCGCCTGTGATTTCACAGGAAAGAAAGTCGCTTACGCAGCCTCTTTTGGTGTAGATTACTGGGAGTATACGGAGAGACAAACCTCGTTTTGCGCTTCTTTAGCTCAACGATTCGACGCCATATCTGTGCGTGAAACGAGTGGGGTGAAACTTTGCGAGAGATATCTGGGGATAAATGCGGCTGCCGTACTCGATCCTACGTTACTTGTCGAGAAGGAGGCATATGCGGAACTATGCGAGAAGGTTCCTTTTTGCGGAGAGAGATATCTTGCGGGCTATGTGTTAGATGCCTCGGAAGAGTCGGATCGGGTTATTGTCGAGGAGGCGGAAAAGCGAGGGCTATCAATCCGGCGTTATTCGGCGGATAATCATGCGAGGCTGACAGTGGAGGAGTGGGTTGCGATTTTTCGAGACGCTAGTTTCGTGGTGACTGACTCGTTTCATGGAACCGTGTTTTCTGTCATCTTTGGGAAACCGTTCCGTAGTGTCGTGAATGAGACAAGAGGAGGCGCACGTTTCGCTGACTTGTTGGAGAAGTATCATTCTGGAACTTTAGCGGAGTGGCGGCAGAAGAGTTTTAATTTTTTACGGGAAGCGTTCAGCTCCTTGGACGGAAAAACAGAGTCCTTATAAAATCAATAAATTATGGATAAGCAACCTGCTGTATCAGTGATTGTTCCTGTATATAAGGCAGAGAACTATCTATGTCATTGCGTGGATAGTCTATTAGCGCAGACATTTCCTGATTTCGAGATCCTTTTGATAGATGACGGTAGTCCGGATCATTCCGGAGATATTTGTGATGAATATGCGAGGAAGGACAGCCGTGTGCGTGTATTCCACAAAGAAAACGAAGGTGTCTCAAGTACGCGCCAATGCGGAATTGATAACGCTAAAGGTGAATATACGATCCATGCCGATCCTGATGATTGGGTAGAGCCAGACATGCTGGAAGAACTTTATAAGAAAGCGAAGGAAGAGGATGCGGATGTCGTGATATGTGATTTTTATGAGGATATTGGTGATAAACGGAAATATATTAGACAACAGCCCTCGGATTTGGATCATAAAACCGTGCTGCGGGAATTGTTCCAACAATTGCATGGTAGCTGTTGTAACAAGCTCGTTAAGCGAGCTTGTTACAATGGTGATGTACGTTTCGTGCCGGATCTTACGTTTTGCGAGGATTTATGTTTCAACGCCTTGATATTAAGGAAGGAGATCAAGATTGGATATTTACCTCGGGCTTTTTACCACTATGAGCAAAACGTGAATGCGGGATCGCTTACAAGAAATTCTTCTCCTGAGCAGTATGTCGTACTGATGAATATATTGGAGAAAGGGCTCGATACGGCAGATTTCCAAATGATACGACCTATTTTGATTTATTCGTGGGCTTATAAAGCCTTTTTGATGAGGCTTTATACTGATACCCAATTTCGATCGCTGTTTTGGAAATATCAACTTGATTTTTTTCGGTCTATATTGTTAAGTCCATTGTGTTTTAAGAAGGTAATATTACTTTTTATTTCTTGTTGGAGCACGCAAAAGTGGGCATATAAGATATATGAATTGTATAAATTGCATGAGATACGTAAATAATTATTGAGATGTTTTTTGTTCTACTTACCTTTGTTCTTGTTTTTTCTGTATTTCATGTTTTATATGGGAATAACCCTCCTAAATCAATATATATAATATCTGTAATATTATTGATTTTGGTAGGAGGATTTCGCTACTTTGTGGGGATAGATTATGAGGCATATAAATTAATGTATGAATTAGATAATGATTCGTCAAATTATTTGTATTATGTAGAACCCGGTTGGTCTGTAATTTATAATATTATACATTTTGTCAAAGGAACTTATATTTTGTGGTTCTTAGTGATTAATGCAATAACCGTAATACTAATGATCTACGGTATAAGAAGACAATCTCCTTTCATTTTTTTGTCAATGATATTTTATGTGGGTAGTTTTCTGTATACAGAATCATTCAATGCGATGAGGCAGTGTGTGGCGATGGCTATCGTATTTGCGGGGACACCCTTGATTTTTCAGAGGAAAGAATGGTATTATGTGTTGTTGATTGCTTTGGCTATGTGCTTTCACTATTCAGCGGGTATAGCTTTGGTTTTCTTTTTGTTGAAAAAGAAGTATAATTTCACTTTAATGCTAAGTGTATTACTTTTTTCAGCACTGTTTGGGGATTATTTGTTGAATAATTATCTGATTCCTTTAACGGAAAGTTTCGGGGCGTTTTTTTCCTCGGCCTTGGATACAAGAAAGAGTTATGTGCTAGATGCTACGGAGCATGACGTGATGCTTAATTCTGGTTTGAAAAAATTGGTATATAACGTGTTAGCCTTGATTATGCTGGTATTTGCCAAGAAATGGGATGGTCAGAAGTTGTTTTATCTAAACTGCTTTGTGTTAAGCATCGTGATATATAATGTTTTTCGTGGTTTTCTGGAGTATTTGAGATTATATCAGTATTTTTTCATGTATGGACTTATCCTATATCCGATTGTAGTGAAGAATGTAAAGGATAATATGGGAAAGTGGATTGCGTTTATGCTGCTTTTTATTCCGATTCTGATTTTTGTGCTAAAAGATAACTTTGATGTTATATATCAAACAAGATTTGGATTGTTTGAGTAAGAGAATATATGCCTTGTTTTTTGTATTAATACTATTGTTTTCTTTGTCTAGAAAACACCTTATCTAAGTAATAGCGAAATAATAAATATAATATATGATGGATAATTTGAAAATCAAAATTCCCAAGACAATTCATTATTGTTGGTTTGGTAGAAATCCTCTGCCATCATTGGCCATAAAATGTATAGCCTCATGGAAAAAATATCTTCCCGATTATGAGATTAAAGAATGGAATGAGGATAATTTTGATGTGAACGTTATTCCGTACACTCGAGAAGCTTATGCTGCAAAAAAATATGCGTTCGTGAGTGATTATGCCCGTTTTAAGATTTTGTATGAGGAGGGTGGCCTTTATTTTGACACGGATGTGGAGGTGATAAAACCTTTCGATGATATTATTGCCAGAGGTGCTTTCATGGGGTGTGAACGTGATGCTGGAGATAGGGGGGGAGCCTGTGTCAATCCTGGTCTTGGTCTGGGAGCCAATCCTAATTTTGGGCTATATAAAGAGATTTTGGATCTTTATGCTACCTTACATTTCTCTTATCCGGAAGGCTCTCTCAATTTGAAAACCGTAGTTGAATATACTACAGATTTATTGTGTAAGCATGGTTTGAAAAATATTAATGAAATACAAAAATGTGCTGGGATTTGGATTTATCCCAGTGCGTATTTCTGTCCAATATCTGTGGAAGATGGTAAATTACGTATCACTTCCCATACTGTATCAATTCATCACTATGCACAGTCTTGGCAAAGTCCTATACGAAAGTATGGACGTAAGATTGTCTTGCTTTTAGGGGGGAAATCCTTGAAAGATATATTGAAACGTTGGCTTTATCTGAAATGAGCTATCATATTTCTCTTTCTTAGGATGAGTTTGGAACCTTGTATAAATCAAGTTTCATACATAATACAATACATAAATGAAAATTTTATTTGCCGACAATTCCCTCTGGGCTCAATTGAACTTTAGGGGTAGTATTATTACGCATCTGCGTGACGTAGGGCATGAGGTGGTGATGGTATCGCCTATAGATGCCCAAAGCCAAGAGATAGTTATTCCTGACAGAATACGGCATATTGCTATAGAAATGCGGCGTACGAGTACGAACCCGTTGCATGATATTCTCTATTTTTTCCGGTTGATGAGCATTTACTGGAAAGAACGACCGGATTATATTTTCCATTTTACAATTAAACCGAATATATACGGTACGTTGGCAGCGCACTTATTGAGTATTCATTGTACGGCTATGGTAGCGGGACTGGGCTTTACTTTCTCGCATACCGGTTTGGCTAGTAAGATGGCTCATCGATTATTTCGTCTCGGACTGAGTTTCTCCGATAAGATCATGGTGCTAAATGAGGAGAATAGGCGTATATTGATGGAACAGGGAATGGCCCGGAAAAAGCAACTCGTGTTGTTGGAAGGAGGAGAAGGGGTAGACTTGGATAAGTACTCTTTTTCGGATAATCGTGCGGACAAGACCATTTTTTTGATGGTGGCTCGAGTTCTTTATGATAAGGGGTATGAGGAGGTAGTGGAAGCCGCCAAGATCGTGAAGCGCACGCATCCGGAAGTGGAAGTACAATTGCTCGGTCCGGTGGACGAGGCGTACCCAAACGCTGTAAGCCGTGAGCAGATCCGAAAAGATGAAGAGAGTGGAGCTATTACTTATCTGGGCTATACGACCGAACCTGCCAAGCTGATGGGAAGACCTGGTATATCATTATTATTAAGCAGTTATCATGAGGGCTTGAATCGCTCTTTGATGGAGGGCTGTGCCTTGGGCAAACCGATCATCGCATCCGATATTCCCGGATGTCGGGAAACTGTGCGTGAGGGTGAGAATGGCTATTTGGTCCCTCCGAAAGATGTAAACGCTTTGGCGGATGCGATGCTTCGCTATTTGTCATTGAGCGATGAGGAAAAGGAGTCTATGAGTATCAATAGCCGACGGCTGGCAGAAGAGCGATTTGATATTAAGTATGTAAAGAGTTGCTATGAGCGAATTTTACAGGAATATGATTCTTGATTCCGATATAAAGAAGAAAAGAAAGATCTCATGTTAAGGCCTCCCCTAAAAGGAGGCTTTTTTTGTTTCCGGAAACATTACATTATGTTTCTTACCGCCTTTGTATTACAGAAGACTAAATGATTCAACAGTTCCGCATCAGGTTGTGTAGGTAATATTGTGTCATAGAAAGAATTTATGCAAGAATATTTCTGTGTCAGAAAGAATATTGACGTTTTTCTTTCTGTTGCGGAAATATTACGTTATACTTCTCACCACCTTAAAATACATTCTCGGCTTAACCGTTTGTCGGAGTGAAAATAATAGCTTACCTTTGCATATAATAGCTTGATTTTAACGTTTGTCATTAAGCTGGTGAGGAAGACTTATGAAAGAGATTAGATTAGAGAATTTTCGGTGTTATACAGAGCTATCCATCCCCTTGAAAAGTAGAGTCAATTTGCTTGTAGGTGATAACGCTACCGGGAAGACATCCGTGTTGCGAGCTTGTAAGTTTGTGTTGAGCGCATTCTTCAGCGGGTTTAGCGATGATAATACCAAATGGGTTAATCCCGGCAATGAGGATTTCATGCAAATGGAGACCGGTGGAATCTTATTGCAGGAGCGTCCTATTCATATTTCTTTTGATGTGGCTGATGTGATGGGGAAGGAGGCGGATTCCACGGGTGGAGATTCGTTTTATACTTTGATAAAGAAAAGCAAGAAAAATAGCCGTTCCTTGACTTCGGGACTTAAGGAGTATAAGGATTGGGCAGCTTTGTTGATGCATAACTATATTAGTAAGGAGGGACAGAGAATCGCTTTACCTCTTTTCGCGAATTTCTCGACAGAAGATATTCATGCTATTCGAAAGATCGATTTTGGAAAGTTCAAGGAGTATAACCATAAGCCTTCTTTTGGTTATTATGAATGCTTGGAGGGGGATGGCTTTTTCCCTTATTGGATTAAGCGATTGCTGGTCTTACAGGAAGGTAGGGAAAACCATTTGGAGATAGATATAGTTCGCAAGGCTATACAGAAGGCTCTTGGAGCGGGTGGTTGTGCGATTATTCAAGACATGAAGGTTCGGCCCATCCGGAAAAAAGTATATTATATCTTGATGGATGGGCGAGAGGTAGAAGCTGATTTCTTGTCAGATGGATATCGAAGGCTGGTTTATATAGTAACGGATCTAGCTTTTCGTTGCGCATTGCTAAACCGGGGTATTTATGGTGAGGAGACTTGTGCGAAAACCCGGGGTACCGTCTTGATTGATGAGGTGGATTTGCATTTACATCCAACGTTGCAATCGGTGGTGCTGAAAGGATTGTGCGAGGCATTTCCTGGATTGCAGTTTATCGTCAGTTCCCATGCTCCGATGGTTATGTCGGGGGTGGAAAGTAATGAGGAGAATATTGTTTATAAGTTGAGTTACTCGGAGGAACAGGGCTATCGTATAATGCCGACTGTCACTTATGGTATGGATATGTCGACGTTGACCTATGTCGTGCTTGGTCAAACGCCTCGTGCGGTTGAAGTAGATAGGCAGTTGAACGAATTGTTTGAGTTGATAGATGTGGATCGCTTGAAAGAGGCTGGAGATTTGTTACGGAAGTTGAGAGGGAAATATGGAGATTCTTTACCCGAACTTGCCCGGGCGGAAGCGATGTTGAACTGCTTGATTTAAGATGATTTAAGATAGGGATGAGAAAGATAGACAAACGACCGGAACCAAAGGAGTGGGTGGAATATCGGCAGACCCCCGGTGCTAAGTATGAAGCGATATCTGAACTGCGAAGTTCGTAGCTTGAGGAGCAAGGATATGTTTGTGCTTATTGTATGCGTAGGATTCCTGTGAAAGACCGGAATAGTAATGAAACCAGCCGGATAGAACATGTGCTGAGCCGAGAAAAGCATCCGGATAGGGAATTGGATTATCATAACATGGTGATATGCTGTCCTGGGGCAATCTCTTCTGACTTTCATTGCGATAAGTTGAAAGGTAATGAGGATCTAACATTTAACCTTTTTGATGATGAGCTTTTTACAAGCCTTTCTTATAAAAGTAAATCTGGGAAGATTGTCTCGGCGAATGAAGATTATGATAGGCAGATCAATCAGTTGCTTAATTTGAACAACCGCTGGTTGATGGCTAATCGTTTGCAGGCTTTGCTGGGAGTGATTGATTATTTGAATCGTAAAGGCTGGACAGCTTCTAATTTAAACCAGCAAATAAGTAAGTGGAGTAATATGGATGCGGAAGGACGTTATAAGGAGTATAATAGTATTGTCGTTTGGTATTTGAAAAAAAAGCAGAGGCAATGTGATTTATAAGGCCGTAGTTTTCATGCTCCTTCATGCCTCATTATGGATTGAAAACAAACCCTCCCTTTTGCTTATAAAATGTAAGCTTTGTTAACCAAACG
>ULQC01100562.1_pt1 | contig 10554 bp, 8 predicted proteins | sample 1954091 | NCBI WGS metagenome assembly ULQC01 (sample SAMEA4835645, study PRJEB28245) | human gut metagenome | biome: gut microbiome; material: fecal sample | place: Denmark | collected 2008
GGCACAGGCCGGGGCTGGTAGGCGTCGGGCTGCACGGAAAGGACAGGCACATCCTGGGGCGCGGGGGCGGTGACGGGAGCTTCAGGCTTCCAATCCACAAAACCGGGCTCGCCGCCCATGCGGGACAGCTGGCCCACCTGGATTTCCCCTTCCAGGCGCACCACGGCGCAGGGCTGGGTGTCCCGGCTGGAGGTGCCCAGGCGCAGCACATAGTCCCCTGCCTCCAAAATGGAGCAGGCGCTCTCCTCCGCAAAGGAGGCCAGGCTCTCCAGGGCGAAGGTCAAGGTGAGCTCCTCCTCCCCGCCGGGGGCCAGCTCGCCGGTTTTGGCGAAGGCTGCCAGCGCCTGGTAGGGCTGGTCCAGCTTGCCGCTGGGCACCGAGGCGTACAACTGCACCACCTCTTTGCCGGGGGCGGCGCCGGTGTTCTTCACAGGCACCCGCACCGTCACCTGGGTGCCCTCCACGGCGGCCTGGGGCTGGCCCAGGGAGAAGGTGGTGTAGCCCAGGCCGTAGCCAAAGGGGAACAGGGGCTCTTTGCCCACGGAGTCAAAATAGCGGTAGCCCACGTAGACGCCCTCGGTGTAGTGGGTGTCGTCGGGCTGGGCGAAGTCGCCCACCTGGCAGTAGTCCTCCCACTTGGCCCAGGTAGAGGCCAGCTTGCCCGAGGGATAGGCCTTGCCCAGCACCACGTCCGCCAAGGCGTCGCCCAGGGCCATGCCCGTCTGGGACAGCAGCAGGATATTCTCCACCTGGAGCACCGGGGAGAGGTCCACCACGCCGCCCACATTGAGCACCAGCAGGAGCTTGCCGTACTTCTCGCGGCAGGCCAGGATGTCCCGGATTTCCGTCTGGGTCAGCTGGAAATCCCCGGGGGCGGGGTGGCGGTCCGAGCCCTCGCCGGAGATGCGGCCCAGCACGTAGACGCACAGCTCCCCTTCCCCATCCAGGGGCAGGTCGTACTCGGGCTCGGGCATGACGGCGCCCATGCCCAGCAGCAGCGCGGGGACGCCCAGCTCTTTGGCCTTCTCCTTAATGCCCGCTACAAAGCCCACATGGGCCTGCTGGCGCAGGGCGCTGTAGCTCTCCAGCCAGGGCTTGGTGGTGACGGTGAACCCGGCGTTCTCCAGGCCTTCCTCCACGGTGGTGTAGTGACGCACGTTTACGTCGCCGGAGCCAGTGCCGCCCTTGATGGTCTCCCGGGCGCCGCTGCCATAGAGAGCTACCTTACAAGGGGCCTCCAGGGGGAAGGTGCCGTCGCTTTTCAGCAGGACCATGCACTCGGGGGCCAGCCGGCGCAGCAGGTCCCGATGTTCACGCTCGTATTCGTACAGTTCCATGAAAATCCTCCTTCTGCATATTCGCCAAAGCGTTTTCCTCTATTATAATGCAGATTGACGGAAAAAGCCAGAGAGAGGACATAGTTTTTGGTCAGGTGCCTATGGGCAGGGTAAAAGGAGCAGCTTCGGCCGGAGAGGGGCACGGGCGGAATGAGGCTCCCCACGCAGCGGGAAGCCCTTGAAAGTCCGGGAGGCCTCCAAAGGCTTTTCTCCCACGCAAAAAGATACCCACTGCAAGCACGGGCGCAAAACTGCAGAAGAAAAGAAAAACCTGCGGTGCGCGCATTGCGCACCGCAGGCGTGGTGGACCACAGCATTCAATAAACAAATATCTTTGCCATCCAGGTTGTTTTCAATTTTGTCCAGCAGGTCTTCTGTAATTGTAACTTCTTCATCCCCTGTGTTAAAGGTGATGGTAATTTTATCATCATACAGAAAAATACGGTTAATAAAGAGCCGTATCAACGACCGGCGGTAGGTTCTGTTCCGAATGTCACCCTCTGCTAGTTGGGACAAATATTCTTCCACCTGTTTCTCGGATACCACATAATGCCTGGTCTTTTCCAACTCGATTTGCCGTTCCAACTCCTTGATTTCCTGTCCTATCTGGCTTAGGTCCTCAAAAATCATTTGGCGCACTTCATCGCTGGAGCACAACCGCAGGGATTGCATCTGGTTTGTCTTTTCGCCCTGCTTTTGTTTTAAAAGCGCTTCCAGCCTTTTCTGCTCGGTACGGTCATCCATTTGTCTTGCTATCTTCACCACTTCTCTGGCGATTCGGTGGATATTGGACTTCGTTAGCAATTTTTTGCACTCCGCCACCACGATATCCTCTATGTAATTCTTCTGCACCATCTTCTTTTTGCAGGGCTTTCCTCCCCCAGAGTTTTTGCACTTGTAATAGTTGAAGATAACGCCCTTTTTACTGATTTGATTAGAGCTGTGACCAATCATTTTCTCCTTACAATACCCGCAGAACAGTTTCCCAGAAAGGATATATTCCGCTTTCGCTCTGGCACGAGCAGGCGCCTGTTTATTTTCCGTCATTCTTGCCTGGACACGGTCAAACAACTCCTTCTCAACTATTTGCGGCATACCTCCCGGAATTTCTTTTCCATTGTAGATATAAATTCCTAAATACTTTCGATTTTTCAAAATAGTGTGAAGGGAAGATTTGTTGAACGCCGCACCCCTGGCAGAACGTATGTGACGTTCGTTTAGACTTTCGCAAATCTGCTTTGCGCTCCAACCATCAGCGTACTTTTCGTAAATCTCCCGTACCACAGGGGCTTTTTCTTCATCTATCACATAATGTTTATTTTCAATGCGATACCCAAGAGGAGTGGTGCCGCCATTGGACAAGCACTTCTCTGCGTTAACACTTAATCCACGGTTCACTTTTTCTGCAAGCTCGACAGAATAGTATTCCGCCATACCTTCCAACACAGATTCGAGAAGAACACCACTGGCATCATCGCTGATGGGTTCACTGGCGCTGATTACTTTTACACCATTCTTCTTCAAATAATACTTGTATTTTGCGCTGTCATAACGGTTTCTGGCAAAACGGTCAAGGCGATAAACTAAAATACCTTGAAAAAACTTTTTACCACTCTCCCGTATCATTTTTTGAAAGTCGGGCCTATCGTCTGTTTTAGCGCTAATGGCTCTATCAATATATTCACCAATCACATTGTAACCATTTCTCTCCGCATAGGCATAACAGACTTTCAGCTGTCCTTCAATGGATTCCTCTCTCTGTTTGCTGTCAGAGTACCGGGCATAGATAACGACATTCATATTACCCCTCCACAAGATGTAAATACTTGTAAATGGTCGGATAAGAAAGAGCGCACAAGCGGGAAAACTCTTTCTTGTTAATTTCTCCCTTTTTATACTTGGGATAGTGCTTGTAGAAAATGGTGGGAATATCGTCAACGGTTGTGGTGGGCCGGCCGATAGTCTTGCCCTTGGCTTTGGCGTTCTCCATGCCGCTTTTCACCCGCTGGCTAATCATGTTCCTTTCCAGCTCGGCAAACACACCCATCATTTTTAACATTCCCTCGGTCATAGGGTCTAGCTCTTTACTGCAATCTACCACGAAGCTGCCCAGCACCAGCTTGATATGACGTTCTTTGGCAAGTTCGATAATGTCGCAAAGCTGCTTGGTGCTGCGGGTAATGCGGCTGACCTCTGTTGCCAGGATGGTGTCCCCAGGCTTTACCACATCCAGCAGTTTCATCAACTCAGCACGGTTGATTTTTGTGCCGCTTTCATACTCCAAGTAAATGGTCTTTTCTGTGGCTCCCTGTTGTTTCAACTCTCGCACTTGGCGGTTGATGTCCTGCTCTTTTTCATTTGTTGAACATCTCGCATAACCGTAAATCAACTTTATCACCAGACTTTTATCTATGTTGTATATATTATAAGATATAAACGAAAAGAAGTCAACTATTTCTTTTATAAATTTTGGCAGAAAACAACCCGCAACCGGGTAGATTGCGGGTGATTTGATGGGTTAAGTTTTATAAAGGGAAAGAGATGTTTATTTTTATAGTAGAATTCTTTTAAAGTGGCAATAAATTATTACAACCACAGGTACAAATGCCACCGTTCCTAGCTATTTCTTCATAAGAAAATGAGCGACCACAAAAAGCGCATACTTTTCCAGGTTCTTTTTCCCAGCAGTCCCAACACAAGTAACGATGCGCAACCGCATGGTCACAATTGATATGAGACCAGTCCCCACCTTGATATGAAACATCAGCGCCACATTCTGTACATACTCCACCCGAGCCGTTCTCCCTGCACATATCACATAAATGGTCGCCACTAGCTATATAGTCTTCTGAGGATATACTTCCACCACAATATTTACATACACTACAATTAGAGCACCGATTGGGAGCACAGTTCTCCGTTTCCTGTTTGATTAAGGAAACTCCACAAGTTTCACAGTACCCAAAACCACCTGCGGCCTCTTCCCGCAGACAGTCAATACAAACGTGAGTTTCCGGGTCTAGGGATAAGGGCCACAGGCCTGTTGTATAGCACCGAGAGCAACTATAATATGGCCCTTGGGCACCTGCAAAGTCTTCGTCACAGTATCTGCAATGTATCCAGGAATCTACGCCGCCTACATCATATCCGCCGCCACAGGTGGGGCAATATGCCTCTGGCTTTGCTTGGTCAATGGTAGAGCACGCCCTACAAGGGGTTCCTTCTTCATTGACGTATTTACAGATTGGGCAAATGTAATAGCCGTTTTGGGTAGAAAGCGGCACGGCAGGCGGATCGGTGACATCATGTCCGGCAATGTACTCTACGAACTTTGTCAAAACAGTTGCAACCTGCGCTCTGGTCGAATTTCCTTTGGGGTCAACTGTCCCATCCCCCATACCAGTGATAAAGCCCTCAGCGACAGCCCAACACATGGCGTCATAGGCGTAACTAGAGATTTCATCGCTGTCGGAGAAACCAGACAAAGACGCGCGGTTATCACTGTCAACGCCAATCAGTTTGGCATACCGATAGAGCATGGTTACCATCTGCTCTCTGGTGATGTTCTGCATAGGGGAAAAGGTGAATAACCCTGTACCGGATGTAATTCCCAATGAATACGCCCACTGTACTGGCACATCATACCAACTGCCTGTGGGAACGTCAGAAAAGTTGTAACCATACCCGTAAGAGGGATGACTGCTCAGGTTGTGGAGAACGGTGACCCACATAGCCCGTGTCATGGGAGAGTTAGGCGCAAATTCCGTTTTACTTACACCATCGAACAGGCTCAATGCGCTGGCCTTGTCCACGGCTTCTTTGTCCCAGCCGGTGCGGTTGTCCACGAAATCTTTGGCTGCGCCGAGAACGCTGGGAATATAGATATTAGCAAGAGTGTCTTGGGAATCATTGGTGATGGTTAGGAGGACATCGCCTTGGGGTGCTTGCGCTTTCGTTGAAGTATAACCATTTGGCAAAGAGGTTATTGTACCGTCATTCTCATCTTGAGTCTCTTTTGCAAAAATAGGCACTATATAAATAAAGAAATCATCAGGTCGTTTTAACTGATATTTGTTATTGCCTATCGGTGTAATCTGATATTCTATTGGGTTTAGATTTTTGTCTTTAAATTCTATGGATTTTAGAATGTAGCCTTCACCAGGAGCCATTGTTACTGTTATTATATCGCCTGGTTGGGAATTTTCCTCTGGTATGTTCACATAGTCATCATATAAGATGTTACAATACTCTGTTTCAGGCATGACTAATCCATCAATATCAGGAATAATAGAATAATAAGAAGATGAATGAGTGGGATAATTTTTGAAAGATTTGTCTATAAGAAAATTATGGCTACCACAGAGCCACGGCCTAAAAACGTAGGTCTTTCCAGGAACAGGATTATGGATGGTAACGTTGTCTCCGTCACTCGTTATGTCGGAACCAAATGCATCAGATTCATTACAGACCCATTTATAAAATGGCAAATTAATTATATTATGAATAGTGTGAATCGGGTCTTGTTCAGGCAAAGAGAAAGTAGCTGTTTGCGTTGCAGAGTTGATTTTAACATTCAAAACGGGATATTCAGCGGGATAGAACCAACCACCCGCCCAAAAAACAACTTTGATTGAATCTGCCTGGGACGTGGGTATCGTTGTTTCCGCGCTGGCACTGAGGGGCAGAACACCCAACAACATACAGCACACGAGCAGTAGGGATAAAATCTTTTTCATGAACCTTCACCCTTTCTCCGTTGAAAATTGTACGTTAATTTTATTTTATCACAACTTCTTCTAGTAAGATAGAAAAAAGCCAAAAATTGGAGTCACTTTTCGGGAAAACAGGCACGGAACGCTTAATACACTCTTGAAAAGAGCACTTCCGTATCCTGCGGCAAATACATTGTGAGATTGCCGCCATCTGCGTCAAAATAGATGATTTCAGAGGGCGCGGATTCGTCCCACATTTCTCCCACATCCCAACTGAGGTGAAAATCTACTCCAGCATAATAGAGATAAGCGGAGCCATCCGCATAGAGCGTGAGTTGTGCGTCAGAGCTGTCTATATCATGAGGTTCACCATTCACCAGAATCTGATACCCCTCATAGTACCCTGCGATATCATAGAATTCTTGAGAGTACGAATCTTCCGGGTCAAAAAACTTGTAGTGGCATTGCGGACATTCAAAACCACTGATACCAACACCCGATACCGTGAAACCGTAGTTGCAATTCGGGCAATAGACGTTCGGCTCGTTATAGGGCTGGCCGTAGATTTCATAGCAAGATTCACACATTCCATCAATCAACCCCTGATAGGTACAGTCGGCCCCGCACACAGAACAGTAGACCGGGGAAGGTTCCAAAGGTTGCTCAGAAGAAATGGTTGCCTGTGATTCCAAAGTATCCGGGGGATTAGTTGCCGAATTTGGCTCCGGTGATGGTGTTATATCCTCCTTTGAAGATACCGGGGCTTCACTGCTGCTTTGAGCACTGCTCTGGCTTGCTTCTGGTGATTGAGATGTGTCGGGTTGAGAGGTGCTGTCAGGGGAGTTTTCCGATTCTTCCATATCAGATGAGGGTACCGTACTCTGTGGGGATTCTTTTACGGGCAGATTGCCGGGAAGGTTCGTGAGAAGTATAACTCCCACCACAACGAATGCCGCAACAACGAAGGTGACCAGGAAACGGGGTACCCAGCTTTTCTTCTTGGTGACAGTGTCGCTTTTCTCTACATTTCTCGGCTTTCCAGGTTCTCTCGAGGAAATTGGTTGATAAGAAGGAACCCGGCTGGCGCTATGGCGTGGCCTGGGCCTGTCAACCGTTACCTTCATGGGGTTGAGAATTCTATGTTCTACTATGGGATTCCCTTTCTCTACGGCGTTAACTGAGGTACTGTGGTTGTTATCCTCAGTGAATATTTTGGAGTCTTGTGTAGAACTGGAAATATCCTCAAAAACGGTAGCTCGCTCTTGTTCGAGCGGCTGTTCTGGTACTTGGTTATCGGTATCTTCTGCTTGTCTACCTGCTTTCACGGTCTTGACAGGAGGTTTGGGATGTTCCTCTGGAACGGAACTATGAGGGGGAATGTGGCTTTTTCCCCATCCCTCTGGCAAATTGCCTTTTCGCCATTTTCCTGGAAGGTTGCTCATTCGTCAATCCCCTTTTCTTTTAAATACGATCCCCATGACAATGTAGGCAATCACTGGCAGGACAAGAAAGCCAATCAGGCAAGCCCAGAGCCGTATCCAAACTACGGGGATATCGGTATAATTTGAAACCCCTTTACAGATTCCGAATATCCACTTTCCCTTCCTGGCTTTTGCAAATTTCCGATTATCAACGATGCCTGCTTCCACATCCTCTTTATAGGGGATACAAATGGCAATTAAAAAATAAATGCCTAAAGCGGCATACACAATATTGCAAATGCGAATCCATAATACGGGAATCCCTGTGTATTCAGAAAGCCCCTTGCTTAAACCAGTGACAACTTTATTGGTTTTAATTCGGTAGAGTTTTGGTTCCTCTGATTCCTGCTGGATTTCTTCCGGGGCATTGGCGGAAACGGTATTCCCACAATCCGGGCAAAAGATATAGGTACAGGTATCTTTCTTCTGCGTAATTTGGAATATCCGAAAACCGCTGATTGCAATGTGGAAGATACCTAAATACATCAGTCTGAGCAACGAGCGGAGCCCGTATGCAGGGAGGCCCAGTCCTGTTTTTATTTTATCTTCTTTACTGATAATCATGGCGTGTTCATATCCACAAAATGGGCATTTTACATTTCGTTCAATAACGGTAGGTTCATGGAGTATCACTTGAAATCCTCTCCCTTTTTTCTGTGTTATAGGGCTGTCTGTTTTACCTCAATAAACAATTCCGGGCTGACATTCAGAGCCAGACAGATCGCTCGTAAATCATCAGCGTAAAGTGTCCGCTTTCCATTCATGATGGCGTTAAATGTGGTTTTTGGTATGCCAGCTTTTTGGGCCACGGCAACCTGCTTTAGACCTTGGCTATCAATGTAGGCCCGCACTTTTTCATATACACACATGAAACTCCCCCTTTCTTGGTATTACAGTTAATCTGGATTTTTCTACATAATAACACAGTATATCTGTAAAATCAACTTTTTTATTCAGGATTTCTGGATTTGTTCTTTACTTTTCAAGATGACCGGGTATAATCTTGGTAAGAGGGCAGGTGAATCTTTTGAATAAGAAATATGATATAGGGAGCCGCATCCGAAAATATAGGGAGGAAAGCGGCATGAGCCAGAAAGAATTGGCGAGCAGAATCAACGTGAGCAACAGCCGGATTTCCAACTGGGAGCAGGGCTTAAACCGGCCAGACGCAGATGTGCTTGCGGATATATGTAGGGCGCTCAACATATCCCCCAGTGAATTGTTGGACGTTCATCTCTGCGGGGAAGAATTAAGCAGCCAGGAGAGAAAGGTAATCCAAGCCTACCGGGATAACCCGGATCTACAACGAGCTGTCAACATTTTATTGGGATTAGAGAAAACCTAACCCTGAGAGGTGTGTCTCTGCCCTATGATGTACCAGGCTTCTACTGTGGAAGATAAAATTATGGGACGAAGGGAAAACCGGCCTTGCGCAACCATTCTCAGCCTGCAAGTGAGATAATTTTAGGTGCTGCGGAAGATGAAAAAGGGAAGGCCAGATTAAGAAACATTTCGATAGAGTTTTCAGGGATAATTTAAGAATTAAGAACGTTATGTCGCCATGGTTTTTGCCCTGGCGATTTTTCTTTTTACCCGGAAAAAAACCTTGTATATTTTTGTAAGAGGAATGATACTAAGCCTCAAACTGTTTTCTTCGTGGCCTATCAGGTTTTGAAACGGTCAAAACCCCTGTAAAGCCAAGGGGCATCTAACTGAGATGAAAAAAACAGGACTATGTGGTAAAGCCGTTCGAGAAAAAGGAAAACCGCCTGCAAAAAGGCTTCTCACAAAAGAGAGGGGGTGGCAACATGACAAAGACAATCAAGCACACTGTTCGGAAAAGCACGTTCAAGCCAAGTAGCTTCGGCAAAACGAATCGGGGCAGCTCACTAAAAGACTTACAGCGGATGGCAACACAGATTTCGAGAGGAAGTTTCCCCTCTGGTATTCGGTTTAAATGAGAAAAGCGGCAGAATGCAGGAAAGCCATTGAAACCCTTGGCGGGAATCAATGGCTTTCTTTTTGCTATCAGGGTAGGGAGGGGAAGGAAAAAGCGGATATAATTAAAATACTATCTTTTTTCAAAAAGGTATAAAATATGCCTACCCTACCCTACCCTACCCTGCCCTCATTTGCCTATGCGGTCAAAACTGAACTTCACCATCATCCATTTGGGTGGATTCCAAGCCATTCGGAATGTCGAAGTCGGAATCTGTAAATACGATGGATTCTTCATTTCTGTAAGAAGGTCTGACCGGCGGGCAAAGAATCCACTGTTTACCGTTGCTCTTACCACGCTGAAACTCTTTGCCCATCCGTTTCTCAATGCGGGGAAGAAGATTTCTCCCCAAACTGGAACTAGCCAAATGGAGTCTCTCAAAGTTGCTGTTCAACTGGTTCGTAATTTCGGCTGCTGTACGCTTTTCCCAAAGGGATTCATCCGCTTCTACATTGAACATGGTCAAGAACTCATCTTCGCCATACAGAGAAGCTTCATATTCTTCACTGTTGATTCGGATGACCTCTTCCAGCTCTTGGGGTGTCAACAAGTATCCTTTTGGATTTTCCATGTACTCCTCCTGTACCTGCTTCCAGAACTGTGTGTACCACGCCTTAGAATGATTGAAAATGGCATTCAAGTCCATTTCTTCCACATGAATCGTCCAAAAGCGGCGGTTGCCTGTGGGGTCAGTGAGATACTCTTTGGGGTTCACTGTGCCGCAAAAAGACGTATGGCGGGAACGGACGGACTCTGTTCTGGCATAAGGCTCCCGGTAACGGTCAGTTACTTCCGTCAAAAACGCCTTTAACGCAGATTGTTCCTTTTTGGTTGTGGCATCAATCTCTCCCAATTCGCAAATCCATACTTTGGTGGCGGACATCATGCTATCTTTGTTGGACATATCCAATGTGGCTCCTCCTTTAAAAAAGCTATCCTCAATGGCCAAATGACGGAACAATTCTGTCTTGCCAATACCTTGGTTTGGTGTGGTATAAAAAAAGTTGACAGCTTATTCTCAAGGA
>ULQC01090091.1_pt1 | contig 10521 bp, 8 predicted proteins | sample 1954091 | NCBI WGS metagenome assembly ULQC01 (sample SAMEA4835645, study PRJEB28245) | human gut metagenome | biome: gut microbiome; material: fecal sample | place: Denmark | collected 2008
GTCCAGTTACCATACTGCACGCCTCCGCCCATAAGGGAAATTCTAGCAATCTTTTCTTTCAGTTCAGGATATGCCATCAGCAATGCAGCAACGTTTGTCAAAGGACCAGTGGGAACCAGTGTAATCGGTTCATCACTTTCCTGAATCAGTTTTGCCATCAGTGTTACTGCATCCATATCTTCCAGTTCAAAATCGGGTTCCGGCAATGCTGGACCATCCAGACCGCTTTCCCCATGCACTGTAGGTGCAATGATAGGATCAGAAATCAGAGGTCTAACCCGTCCCATAGCAGTAGGTACATGCAGATCAATCAATGTACAGATACGCTGTGCATTATATGTTGTTTTTTCGATGGTCTGATTGCCGCATACAGATGTAACACCACGGATATCCAGCATAGGGCTGCCTTTTGCGAGAACCCATGCAATTGCGTCATCATGTCCCGGATCTCCATCCAGAATAATGGGAATTCTTTTCATAATTTTTCCTCCACATATATTTTTTTCTTTTGAAAAAGCCGGAGCGTAAAACGTTCCGACTTTTTCCAGAAACAATGTCATTTCAAATTATTTTGCTTCTGCGTTTTTCTTTTTTCCGTTATTTTTCACACGTTTTACACGTCTTACCTGTGTTGCCGCATACAAGATCAAACCGATAATGGTTGCCACATAAGGAATTGCGGATACCAGGAAGGAAGAGAAGCCCTGCATACCTTCCATCTTATTGCCAAGAGCGCTGGCAAAACCGAAGAACAGGGATGCAAACATAGTGCCAAGAGGTTCCCCTTGTCCCATAGCCTGTGCAGCCAGAGCGATGAAACCACGACCAGCAACGATACCAGTATTCCAGCTCTGAGAGTAGTACATGGACATATAAGCGCCGCCCAAACCGGACAGAGCACCGGAGATACCCAGTGCGATATACTGGATTTTCAATACACTGATACCAACGCTGTCTGCCGCATTAGAGTTTTCACCTACGGCACGAATCTGCAGACCAATAGCTGTTTTATACAGCAGCACCCAAACCAGGAAAACCAGAATGAATGCCACATAAGTCAAAATGGAATGACCAGAGAAAATAGGTCCCAAAACAGGGATGCTTTCCAAAATGGGAATATCAATCTTAGGTGTCAGCATACCAGGTGTTGTCAGGCTGGCTGTGTTCCCTTTCAGACCTGTGAACAGGTACAGCAAGAAAATGGTACCGCCTGAACCAACCAAGTTTATGGCGATCCCGGCAAGGATAATATCTGTTTTCAATTTCAAAGCAAAGATACCGATGATCAATGCCAGAATGATACCTACCACAACTGCACCAATGACGCCTACCCACCAATAGCTTGTCCAGTAAGCAAACAATACGCCAAACAGTGCGGAGATCATCATAATACCTTCCAAACCGATGTTAGTAACACCGGCTTTTTCTGCTACGACCGCTGCAAGAGCTGCAAACAGAATGGGAGATGTGATACGGATAATAGAGTAACCAAAGCTTGTTGTGAAAATCATGCTAAAAATCTGTTCCAACATTATGCGTTACCCCCTTCCACTGCTGCTTCCTGCTGTTTTTTTGCAAGTTCTTCTTTTGTTTCCTTAACAACCATCTTCTGTCTTGTCTTGGACATGAACTGTTCAGCCGCGAAGAACAGGAAGATAACTGCCTGGATAATATCGATCATTTCCGCAGGTACGCCTGCATAAATAGACATCAATTCACAACCACGGTTCAGATATGCAATGAACAATGCTGCAAAAGGAATTGCCAGAGGATTGTTCTTTGCCAGAATGGCAACAGTGATACCTGTCCAACCATAGCCAGGCAGATCTTTCCACAGGAATGTGTTGTATCTACCCAATACTTCGATGGCACCGCCCATACCACTCAGTACGCCGCCGATTACCTGAGAAAGGACAATTACGCCACCAACTCTCATACCGGAGTATTTGGAGAAAGATTCATTGATACCGATCATACGGATGGTGTAGCCCCAACGTGTACGATACATGAAGAAACCTACCAGGATTGTTGCAATGATCGCAATGACAAAGCCCCATGTCAGTTCTGTACCGGGTACCATTTTTGCAACCTTTGCTGTTTCCAGGAAAGGATATGTCTGTGTAGAGCCCTGGCTTCTGTCTGCAAATACGTTGCTCAGGAAGTGCATGATAACATACAACACAACGTAGTTCAGCATCAGGGAGCAAACCATTTCACTGGCATTCAGTTTCACTTTCGCGATAGCAGGGATCAGCATCAGCAGACCACCTACAACAGCGCCAACCAGGATACATACTACTGGATGCAGACCAGCTGCCATAGGTACATAAATTGCCAGCAGAGCTGCTACGAAACCGCCTGCCATTACAGTACCTTCACCTGCAAGGTTGAACTGGTTTGCAGAGAACATAACGCAAACCGCCAGACCAGTAAAGATAATGGGTGTCATACGTCCCAAAATTGTTAAAATAGATGAAACGTTCAATGCGCCATTGCTGATGATAGGACGAATCAGCAAACAGTTCAGCGCTTTTGCCGGATCATCCGCACAAATGAAAATAAATATGAATGCTACGGCAATGGCAATGGCAATGGCCACAAAGCCGCGCATGAATTCAAACTTCAGCTTTTGTTTATTCCCCATGCTGAACCCTCCTTACTTCTTCATCGCTCTGCTGTTTCAAACCCAGCATATATTCACCCATGACTGCGTCAGTCAGAGATGTTGTATCTTCAAAATATGCTGCGATGCCGCCATTGTACATAATGATCAAGCTATCAGACAATTCCATAACTTCATTCAGGTCGGCAGATACCAGCAAAACAGCTGCGCCTGCACGGCTCAGTTCTACCAGTTTTTTCCGAATGAATTCTGTAGCGCCGACGTCAATGCCTCGTGTAGGCTGGTCGGCAATGATCAAAATAGGGTCTGCGGAGAATTCTCTTGCTACGACAACTTTCTGAATGTTGCCACCGGAAAGCATGCCTACCTGCTGATTTCTGCTCTTACAAAGGACTTTATAGTCTTTGATGAGCTGGTCACTGTCCTCATGCATTTTCTTCATGTTGAACAAAGGACCATTGTTGTATTTCTTATCAGCAGAACGGTCACTCATAAGGTTTTCTTCAATGGTTGCTGTTCCAGCCATACCGAATGTCATACGGTCTTCTGGAATCAGGGAAACGCCCAGATCACGAATCTTGCGCTGAGGCTGACCAATGACGCTCTGACCGTTTACGGTAGCGGTACCGCTATCAGGAGTATTCAGATTGAACAGCATATCTACCAGTTCTCTCTGACCATTGCCTTCTACGCCGGCAATCCCCAGAATTTCGCCTTTGCGCACGTCAAAGGAAAGCTTATTGAGCATTTTCTTATTCCATTCATTGGTATATTCCAAATCACGTACACGAAGTACCACGTCTGTGGGCTGTGCCTGATCTTTTTCCACTGTCAGGATAACATCACGACCAACCATCAGTCGAGAAATTTCTTCTTTGGAAATATCCGCTGTCTGATAAACACCCATGGATTTCCCGCTGCGCATGATAGTCAAGCGGTCTGTGATCTGCTTGATTTCATGGAGCTTATGAGAAATAAAGATCATGGTGTAACCCTGTTCTTTTAAGTGAATCAGTTCTTTGAACAGTTCTTCTGTTTCCTGTGTAGTCAATACCGCTGTGGGTTCGTCCAGGATCAGGATTTTCGCACCACGTACCAGTGCTTTCAAAATTTCTACTTTCTGTTTCATCCCTACAGGGATATCTCTGACTTTCGCATTGGGATCTACATGCAGATTATACTTTTTCGCATATTCTTCCGTAATCTCAACAGCTTTCTTATAGTCCATAAACATACCCTTATGTTTCGGTTCCATGCCCAGGACCATATTTTCCGCTACGGTCAGATTGGGTACCAGCATAAAGTGCTGATGTACCATACCGATTCCTTTGGAAATGGCTACAGTAGGTGATGTGAGAGAAACTTTTTCTCCGTTTACATAAATTTCACCTTCTGTGGGCTGTTCCAAACCGAACAGCATTTTCATCAGTGTGGATTTACCCGCACCATTTTCGCCCATCAGAGCATGAATTTCTCCTCGTTTGACGTTAAAATCAACACCCTGATTGGCAGCAATACCATTGGGATAAACCTTGGTAATTCCCTTCATTTGCACAACGTATTCATTGTCAGCCATAATCGGGTCCCCTCCTTCTATATCGTCTGCATCATTGGCAAAGATTCTGCATCTTCAAAAAGTCTTTTCTGCGCTGGGCAACTAAAAGATTTTTTCAATCTGCAGAGGTACTATGAAAAAAAAGGGGGCTGTTCAGCCCCCTTAGTTTTTGATGATTTTTCAGCGAACTTATGGTTTCGTATGAAATTAAGGTCTTACAGATTCTCTCAGTTCTACAACTGCGTTTGTTGTATCGCCGATAGCGGTAGGAACTTCAACTTCGCCGTTTGTAACAGCTGCAACAGTTGCATCAACTGTTTCTTTTACGCTGTCAGGAGAAATCTTGTCATAGTTCTTGTCTGTTACCAGACCAACGCCGCCTTCATTGATACCGATCAGGATATGCTGACCCCAGTATTCGTTGCCTGCATCCCATTCATCGAAGAACCATACCAGAGAGTCACCGATGTTTTTCAGACCGGATGTCAGAGTGATAGCAGCCATTTCAGCGGAGAATGTGGATTCCTGGTCAGAGTCAACGCCGATGAAATATGCTTTACCTGTTTCCAGACATGCTTCTGCAGCGCCGTTACCAGCGTTACCAGCTACACCCCAGATGATATCACAGTTGTTGTCGTTGATCATGGATTCTGCAAGTTCTTTGCCTTTTGCAGGATCGATGTAGTTACCAATATATCTTGTATCAACTTTGATGTCAGGATTTATAGACTGTGCACCCAGAATGTAACCATACAGGAAGTCGTTGATTACGGGGCTGTCTACGCCGCCAACAAAACCGATAACTGCATCTTCGTTGATTTTTTCAACGTCTGTAGCTGTTGTCATAGCTGCTGCATAAGCACCTACCATGTAACCCAGGTCATTCTGTGCATAGCTCAGATTTACTACGTTAGGCAGTTCGTATGTTGTGTCATCATAGATCAGGTATTTCTGATCAGGATATTTTTCGGATACGTTTTTCAGATATTCAGGCATCTGGAAAGTGCCAACAACGATCAGGTCATATTCGCCGGAAGCAGAAACTTCATCCAAATAACCCTGCCATTTTGCTTCATCTTCTGTTGTACCGCCCATTTCAATGGTTGTGTAAGTAATTCTGCCGGCATCCTGCAGTTCTTTCAGACCTGCTTCTGCAGAGTCAAAGAAAGATTTGTCACCCCGGTTACCATTTACCAGGTTGCAGACATTGTAAACTTTTCCGTCACCAGTATCTGCTGTTTCAGTGGTTGTTGTGTCGCCGCCGCCACCACAGCCTGCCAACACGGCAACTGTCAGAGCGGAAGTCAGCAACAGAGAAAGCAATTTCTTCATAGTCGATCTCCCTTTCTTGTTATAAAATTGGACTAAACAGGAATGATTGCCCATGACATGGACAACATATCCGTTTTCAGTTTACAATATCTATCCATTATTGTCAATAAAATAACCCGACTATACCCGCGTTTTGTAAACTATATACAAAAAAAATGTATTATTTTTGAAAAATTGAATATTGTATTCATTCTGCAAAAATACATATGTCGTCATAACACAAACAAAAAAAGCAGATGTATTGCTTTTTCTTGCAACACATCTGCTGATTTTTACCAGTTTGATTTTCAAAAAATCATTAGCCTCTTCTGAAAAGACCTTTTTTCTTGGGCTTTTCTTCTTCAGGAGGTGCTTCATTTGTCATATTGGGTTCTCTCTTGCCGTAAACTTCGCCTCTTGCAACAGGAACACGCACGCCTTTGTTCAGACCGAATTCGATGATGAAGCAGTCGTAAGTTGTGTCAACAACTTTACCGTACATCCCTGCATTTGTTACAACCATGTCACCAATCTGAATCGCATTTCTCTGTTCTGCCAGAGCCTTTTCTCTTTTCTGAGTAGGTCTGAAGGACAGGAAATACATAATAATTACCAGTGCTACGCAGTAGATGATAACCAGTGTGATGCCATTCATGTTACCAAACAAGCCGCCGCTTGCCTGCTGTGTGCTCTGTGTTGCTGCTTCGCCGCTACCGGAAGAAACGGTAGTGCTGACGTCCAGCAAAAATGCTGTTAAGCTGTTCATTTCCTTCTCTCCTAACGTTGTTAAATTCTGAAAAACACAGTAAAAATATTATATCCGAGTTTTGAAAACACGTCAAGCCTTCTTACATACCGTTTCTGCGAAAGCCTTCCAGTTTTTGTTTTTTATACTCAGGGAAACGGTCTTCGTCCATTGCCTGACGGATTTCTTCCATCATAGTATTGAAGAAATGCAGGTTATGCAGAACGCACAGACGCATTGCCAGCATTTCTTTTGCTTTGAACAAATGACGGATATAGGCTCTGGAATATCTGGAGCAAGCAGGACAAGTACATGTTTCGTCGATGGGTCTTTCATCCAGCTCATATTTTGCATTCATCAGATTCAGTTTGCCTGCATTGGTATAAACGTGTGCATGTCTACCGTTTCTGGAAGGCAGGACACAGTCAAAGAAGTCCACACCACGTTCCACCGCTTCCAGAATATTTTCCGGTGTGCCAACACCCATCAGATAGGTAGGTTTGTTCTGAGGCAGATAAGGCACCACTTCTTCAATGATGTGATACATTTCCGCATGGGATTCCCCTACTGCCAGACCGCCGATGGCATAGCCGTCCAAGTCCATTTCTGCAATACGCTTTGCATGTTCAATACGGATATCTTCATAAGTTGCACCCTGATTGATACCAAAGAGCATCTGCTGTTTATTGATGGTATCATCCAGAGAGTTCAAGCGTGCCATTTCCTTTTTGCAGCGTTCCAGCCAGCGTGTGGTACGAGCTACGGAATTTTCTACATAAGTACGTTCCGCAGGAATACCAATGCATTCATCGAATGCCATAGCAATGGTAGAACCCAGATTAGACTGAATGCGCATGCTTTCTTCGGGACCCATAAAGATTTTTCTGCCATCTACATGGGAGCTGAAGTAAACGCCTTCTTCCGTGATTTTCCGCAGTGTGGTCAGGGAAAACACCTGAAATCCGCCGGAGTCAGTCAGAATGGGCTTGTCCCAAACCATAAACTTATGCAGACCACCCAGTTTTTTGATGATCTCATCACCAGGACGCACATGCAGATGATAAGTATTGGACAATTCCACCTGACATTTTACTCTTTCCAAGTCCTCTGTGGAAAGTGCACCTTTGATGGCTGCAATAGTCCCTACGTTCATGAATACCGGTGTTTGAATGACACCATGAGGAGTATGGAATTCCCCTCTTTTTGCTCTGCCGCAAGTTTTTAATAATTTATACATATCTTACCTCATTTCCGCTCAAGTTTTATCTGTACTATCATATCTTGTTTTCCATGGAAATTCAAGAATTTTTCCTGCATTCATACCATTTTCCCCGGAAAAGCCGGCAGTGCCGCCCTTGACACACCCCTTTGCTGTGCTTTATCATAATAAGGTAAGAATACAATCAGATATGAAACGGAGAATTACTATGTCTATCAATTTGATCGCAACAACTACATTCGGTCTGGAAGCCGTTGTGAAACGGGAATGTCAGGCTCTTGGATTTGAAAATATCAAAACATCTGACGGGAAAGTAGAATTTACCGGCACAGAAGCCGATATCGTGAAAGCCAACATGTGGCTGCGCTGTGCAGGACGTGTCTGGGTAAAAATGGGTACATTCAAGGCAGTTACTTTTACAGAGCTTTTCGACCAGACAAAAGCACTGCCCTGGGCAGACTGGATTCCTGAGGACGGCAAATTTACTGTTGTCGGTAAATCTGTAAAATCTACCCTGTTCAGCGTATCTGACTGTCAGGCAATCGTCAAAAAAGCCGTTGTAGAAAAACTGAAACAAACTTATCACACGGACTGGTTCGATGAAACAGGTGCCTCCTACACCATTCAGGTAGGCATTTTGAAAGACGTTGTTACCCTTGCCATTGATACCAGCGGTTCCGGTCTGCACATGCGCGGATACCGTGCAAACGCACTGGATGCGCCTTTGAAAGAAACACTGGCTTCTGCCATGATCCAGCTTAGCTACTGGCGGAAAAACCGCATTCTGCTGGACCCTTTCTGCGGTTCTGGCACCATTCCCATCGAAGCTGCCATGATTGCCCGGAACATTGCCCCCGGTATCCATCGCAAATTTGCTTCTGAAGAATGGGAACGCATTGGCAAAGACCTGTGGAAAAAGGCCCGTGTGGAAGCATATCAGGCAATCGACTATGATGTTATGCCCGAAATCTACGGCAGTGATATTGACCCTGATGCCATTGAACTGGCAAAAGCCAATGCAGAAAAAGCCGGCGTGGATGACTGCATCACCTTTGAAGTAAAACCATGCCAGGAAATTGTATTACCCGGGAAATATGGCGTCATGATTACCAACCCTCCTTATGGCGAACGTATCGGCGAATTGAAAGAAGTGGAAAACATGTACCGTGCTTTGGGTGGCATCATGAAAGAAAACCCCACTTGGTCCACTTACCTTATCACATCCATGGAATACTTTGAATCTCTCTTTGGCAGAAAAGCCGATCGGAAGCGGAAACTGTTCAATGGCCGCATCAAAACAGACTACTACCAGTTCGAAGGTCCCAGACCTCCCAAAAATCTGTAATATTTCAACATAAATAAAGGCATTGTGACTTCTTTCCATGGAATCGCAATGCCTTTTCATTTTCAAATAAAAAAACCTCATTAGAGGCATCTTCATAAGAAAACAAAGAAAGCCAAAACCCTTATGATTACAAAGGATTTTGGCTTTCTTATTTTTTGAAGATTTAATTTGTTATGCTTTCTTATGAAGACAGCCATCTCAATCTCCCTTAAGAAATCAAGAAAAGGAAAATCAATGTTTTCTTAAGGGGAAGTTGCTATGGGAAAATGAGATCTTTTTCTTCTGACTGAAAGTGCTTTTTATCCGTTACACAGATCAATGGTCAGATACAGGACTTTGCCGTCATTTGCAACGCCAATACCTGCCTGTGTCATGGTGCTATCCATGATGCTGTTGTGTTTCGCAGCAGTACGGAGCAATTCTGTATAAAGTTGCACCACATCACCGCGTGTGGTTGCAATGACTTCCGAAGCAGTATGGAACTGCACATTGTTTTCCATCATACGCTGGAAGGGTGTCTTTCCGTCTTTGCTTTTATAATCAAAATATTTTTCTTTGACCATTTCTGTACTATGGGCAGATGCAGTCTGGTCTAAGCCTTCGTTTTCCGTTAAGGCTGCCAGCCCCGCTTCTTGTCTCTGGATATTGATGATTTCCAGCAGCTCTTTTTCAATGTCAGTTTTCTGTGCACCGCTCAAAGAACCAGTCAAGGCATCTTTTGATGCAAATTCCTTTGTCTGCAGGAGCAATCCACAAATCTGATTTTCATAATCCAGAGGAATTCTGGCAGAAGCATATTCCCCATTCAATACTGCACAATGATCCACATTACTGATGCTATCCACATGAGATGCATCATTCAGCACTGTCCCACCTTGAATTCCTTGATACTGGAACTTGCTGGATGGTGTGAAAAATTCCACAGCAGCATCATTTTCAAATGTTACCCAGAAATATCCATCCCCTGCGTAAATATAGCGATCCAAACCATAGACTGTTTCGTCAATTCGTGTGGGAGCGCCAAATGTTGCCTGCACTTCTTCAATTGTCTGTCCCAATGTCAGCTCTTTACCGTTAATGGTAACTGTTTTTGCCATTACCGCATCGCCTTTGGGTACAGAAGTACCATTCTGTACGCCTTCATAAAAGGTATAGGCACTCAGAAACGCAGTGACTGCTTCCTGTACTTTCAATGTATTTTTGGGGGCAAATGTTCCGTTCTGATAGCCAGAGATCAAACCAGCTCCATACGCCTTATCAATATAAGATACTGTTGTTGCGCTGATGTTTTTGGTATCTGTAAATGGATTTTTCTTTGCATACAGGGACATATCAACGCCAACTTTTTCCAATGTACGCACCAGCATGATTGCCATCTGTTCTCTTGTCAGTGGATTTTCCGGCGCAAATGTTCCAGGTTCCACACCAGCAATGATGCCCAACCCATACGCTTTTAATGCTGCTGGTTCATCGCAGTCGGAAAAAGGATTTTCTTTCGGCATAGGCGCTGTTGTGCCTGTTACTTTTTCATAAAAAGCCACCGCAATTTCACTGAATTCTTCTCTTGTCATGGTATCCTGTGCCTGCTGAAGCAAAGGTGCTGTAATCAATTGCAAAGAATATGCCTGTTCCATATGAGGCACTGCCCAAGGGGAAGCATTGGTCGAAACTGCCCCGAAGGCTGTAAAACAAACACTGACAGACAGCAGTGCTGTTACGGCTA
>ULQC01011879.1_pt1 | contig 10520 bp, 7 predicted proteins | sample 1954091 | NCBI WGS metagenome assembly ULQC01 (sample SAMEA4835645, study PRJEB28245) | human gut metagenome | biome: gut microbiome; material: fecal sample | place: Denmark | collected 2008
GATCGACCTGTTTGAGGATGTGGACTCCGGCGTGCGTGAGGCCATGACCCGCAACGATCTGGCTCAGCTGGTGCTGAACACCCTGGAGGCCGGCACCGTCGAGGCTGAGTCCGACGGCTCCATCTCCGTGGGCGACATCACCATCGTCAACAACGTCAAGTACAACTATGTCACCAGCGGTCGCGATTACGCCAAGGCCATTGATGACAAGATCACCACCAACAACGACGGCGACATGACCAGAGGTTATGTTGTGGAGTTGGGCGAGAAACTGTACCAGGGCGAGCTGAAGAAGGACGACGATACCACTGACGACCTGGGCCGCCCCGCCACTGTGTGGGAGTACCAGGGCAAGGAGATCGGCACCTTTGCTGAGACCGCCGACCACACCTTCACCGCCAAGGTGACCAGCAAGGCCCTGTACGACGAGGTGGGCAAGACTGCCGCCGAGAAGTACAGCTGGAACGTCTATCTCAACGGCGAGTCCATCGACTACGACGGCCAGGATCTAATCGACAACCGCAACGACAACGCCGACGACTTCGTGAAGGAGGCCGGGGTCCTCACTGACGATGCCACCGGCAACGGCGTCATCACCGAGGTCTATGTGGACACCACCTCCGGTGAGGAGTCCGTCACTGTGGCTATCATCTACTCCTATGCCGCCGAGGTCCTGAAGGTCGACGAGAAGGACGGCACCATCACTCTGGCTGACCTGGACAACGGCCCCGCCCGTACCAGCGACACCTACGATGCCACCGGCTTCGAGGAGGACCAGATCGTCATCTACACCTACTCCGAGGATACCAACGAGATCCAGGACGTGTATGCCGCTGAGCTGCTGGAGGGTGAGGTCACCCGCGTGCGCTCTGAGACCACCGATGGCAAGCCCGGCAACGGCGACCAGTTCATCGTGGACGGCACCACCTACAAGTACAACATGACCGTCTCCGGCAGCGAGCGCCTGAAGGCCGAGGCTGTGTCCAACGATGTGGTGGCCTACCTGGATGCCAACGGCTACGTGGCCTACATCGACGAGTCCGCCATCACCTATGACTACGCCTATGTGCTGTCTATGGGGAATGACGACGACCGGTATGGAACTGACGGTACTAAGGGCAGCACCTATTATGCCCGCCTGATCCTGACTGACGGAACCATGGTAAAGGTAGAAACCGATGCTACCAGTAAAGAGGCTCCGGGTCTGAAGAACCAGCTTGTCTCTTACTCTGTAGACAAAAATGATGTTTACACTCTGACTAAGAGAAGCGAGAACCCCGCAGTTCAGACCGCCACCGCCTCTACCGATGTTAACATTGAAAATGGCAAGGCTGGCTTCAAGATCATCGATGATGCCAATAAGGACGATGGCATTGCTACTCTCGGCAATTTCTCCGCCAACAGCAATACCGTGTTTATCGTGGTAGACTCTGACGATGACAGCTTTGACGACTACGATGTGAGCATCTACACTGGTATCAAAAACGTCCCTGACATTGAGGCTATTGCCGGCAAGACGGTCACCACTGTTGCCCTGGACAACAAGGGTGCTGTGGCCCGCGTGGTCTACATCGAGGACGGCGACGTGTCTGGCACCGACGAGGTAACCTTTGCCATCGCCAACAGCAACGCCAAGATCCAGAAGGACTCCGAGAACGGCGAGTACTATGAGATCGACGCGGTCGTGGACGGCACCAAGGATACCCTGGAAGTCAAGGCCGGCTCTACCTCCGCCGTGGACGCCCTGGTGAAGGACATCGATAACGATGTAGCTTCCATCAGCAGCACCAAGTCCGTGGTGGCTCTGAAGAGCATGACCGAGAACAGCGACGGCTTCATCAGCAGCGCCAAGGTCTATGAGGCCATGGATGCTGACGGCGACGGCCTGCTGTATGTTGATGAAAACGACAACGATAAGTACGATGACGGCGAGGATCTGTACGTCACCGGCACCAAGAAGGCCGAGGACGGCACCGTGGGCTTGGGCGGCACCTACTACGCCTACAGCGACGACGTGGTCGTGGCCCGCTGGACCCTGGAGGATGACGCCATCGAGATCAGCCGCATCAACTCCGTGAAGAACGACACCAACGACAAGGTCGTTGCCATCATGGATGGCCGCGTGGTCATTGGCCTGTTCATCATCGAGGTCAAGGGCGGCGAGGAAGAAGTTAAGCTGACCGACGATGTTTCTCTGTCCAGTGTCACTGTGAAGGGCATCGAGGCTTCCCAGTCCGGCGACACCTATACTGTCAACGTTCCTTCTGAGAAGAACATTGACGGTGTGACCCAGCTGGTTGTTAAGGCTACCGACAGCAACGCTAAGATCTCTGATCTGAAGATTGACGGTGGTAAGTACACTGTGGATAATACCGCTTTCGGCAAGACTGGCGAGCGTGTTATCACCTTTACCGTTACCTCTTCTGATGGTACCAAGACTGCCGACTACACTGTAAAGGCCACTATTGGCGCTGCTTGTAAGGTAACCATCAGTGCTACAAATGCTCTTGTAAAGGTTGACGGCAAGGCTATCAGCGGAACTGTGACCTATGATCAGGGCGAAGAGCTCATTTTGACCATTGTCCCCGCCGACGGCATGAAGATTAAGGACGTCAAGTGGGACGAGGGGACTGCTATCCCTGGTTTCAGCGGCGAGTATCGGGTTACCGTGCCTAGCAGTGAGAGCGCGACACTGAATGTTACTGCCGAGGCTATTAGTGAGTCCTGAAGATTGAGTTGATCTTCACCGTTACAAAAAGGAAGGCCCCTCGGGGCCTTCCTTTTCTTTATCCAATCGCAAAATAGCGGTACAGCACGCCCTCCTCATTCATCTGAGCCGAGGAATTTTCTCCATACCAGCTGACGGCGTTCCCGGACCAGTTCACCGTGTTCTCGGTGCCCATCACAAAATCGTGGCAGTTGTAACAGCCGACGGCGGTCACCCCCTGGATCATGGTCAAACTCTTGGTGCACGAGGGATCCGTGTTTGTGCGGACGAGGATCAGCTGGGGCGGACGGCCCAGGGTCTCGGTGAAGTCCAGCGTACAGGGGTAGGAGTAGCCGTCCTCTCCGTTCCCCACATAGGTCCCCACCACCAGTTTCGGGATGGTGACCTGGATCTGAAGCAAAGCTTCTGTGTCCGCTTTCTGTGCCACCCGGCCGGACAGCGTTTCCAGCGCCGCCTGGTCCGCTTTTGAGGATACCTCGTCCGCCAGATCTGCCAAAGCTGCATCCACCTTGACGTTATCCTCGTTGAAATCGGTGCGAAGGACCTGGTCGGTGGAGAGCCATTGGCTGAGTTCATAGTGTTCCGTGTGATTTGTGGACATAAAAATTCCTCCTCATTTGAATGTGCCGGACGACGGCAGAGCGGGCGGCCACATGGGGCCGCCCCTACACGGAGAACGCCCGTGCATGAACGGCGCGTCCAGGTGGCCGCGTCCTACGGGTCAGCCGTGCCGTGTAGGGGCGCATATCATGCGCCCGGGTGTCCGGCCCTTTCAAATAAGGAGGGATTTCCCCTTTTGTGGGACGTTGGGATACATATATTGGGAATTAGGGCGGAGTGCGCCTGTTAGAGGACGGACGGCCCAGTGTGCTGCCCCTACGGCGTATTTAAAAACAGCTCTGCATACAAGAAAAGGGACAGGTTTTGGACCTGTCCCTGAAAACACAGAGGCGAAACGCAGTTTCGCAGAAAGTTCTTTTGCCTACTTTTCTTTCAAGAAAAGTAGGTTATTTGGCGTTGAGCATGCGCATGGAGTTCAGGATGGCGATGACGGACACGCCCACGTCGGCAAAGACGGCCCACCACATGTTGGCCACACCCACCGCCGACAGGATCAGCACCAGGAACTTTACCGCCAGGGCGAAGACGATGTTCTCCCGCACAATGCGCAGGGTCTTGCGGGCGATGCGCACCGCCACCGGCAGCTTCTTCAAATCGTCGTCCATGAGGACGATGTCCGCCGCCTCGATGGCCGCGTCGGAGCCCATGGCCCCCATGGCCACGCCGATGTCCGCCCGGGAGAGAACCGGGGCGTCGTTGATGCCGTCCCCCACAAAGACCAGCTGTTCCTTGGGCCCCTTGCTTTGGAGGAGCCGCTCCACCTGATCCACCTTGTCCCCGGGGAGGAGCTCCGCGTGGACCTCGTCCAGGCCCAGCTGCCGGGCCACCGCCTGACCCACCGCCTGGGAGTCGCCGGTGAGCATAACGGTCTTCCGCACCCCGGCCGCCTTCAGGTCCCGGAGGGTTTCTTTTGCCCCCTCCTTCACCTGGTCGGAGATGACGATGTGGCCCATATAGACCCCGTCCACCGCCACATGGATGATGGTGCCCACGTGGTGGCAGGCGTCCTCGAAGGGAATGTGAAACTGGTCCATAAGCTTCTGATTGCCCGCCAGGACGGTCTTTCCGTCCACCACCGCCCGGACACCGTGGCCGGCGATCTCCTTGGCGTCGGTGACCCGGTTGGGGTCAGGGGCGGACTGGCAGGCCGCCTGGATGGACCGGGAGATGGGGTGGTCGCTGAACCGCTCCGCCAGAGCGGCCAGCTCCAGCAGTTCCCCCTCGCCCACCTGCTGAGGGTGTACGGCGGTCACCTCGAAGGTGCCCTTGGTGAGGGTGCCCGTCTTGTCAAAGACCACAATGCCTGCCTGTGCCAGAGCCTCCAGGTAGTTTCCGCCCTTCACCAGGATGCCCTGCTTGCTGGCCCCGCCGATGCCCCCGAAGAAGGACAGGGGGATGGAGATGACCAGGGCGCAGGGGCAGGAGACCACTAGGAAGTTCAGGGCCCGCTGCACCCACATGAGCCAGGGCCCCAGCCCCAGCAGGGGAGGCAGCACCGCCAGGGCCAGGGCGGCAAAGACCACCGCAGGGGTGTAGTACCGGGCAAATTTGGTAATAAAATTCTCCGCCTTGGCCTTCTTGCTGCTGGAGTTCTCCACCAAGTCCAAAATCTTTGCCACGGTGGACTCCCCAAAGGGTTTATTCACCTTCACATGGAGCAGACCGGTGAGGTTGACGCAGCCGCTGACCACCTCGTCCCCCGCCTGCACGTCCCGGGGCAGGGACTCGCCGGTGAGAGCGGCGGTGTCCAGGGAGGAGGTCCCCTCCAACACCGTGCCGTCCAAGGGGACCCGCTCGCCGGCCTTGACCACGATCACATCGCCCACCGAGACCTCCTCCGGGTCCACCTGGACCAGCTCTCCATTCCGCTCCATGTTGGCGTAGTCCGGCCGGATGTCCATGAGGGCGGAGATGGACTTGCGGCTGCGGTCCACCGCCACGCTCTGGAACAGCTCGCCCACCTGGTAGAACAGCATGACGGCCACCGCCTCGGGGTACTCCCCGCAGCCGAAGGCCCCCACTGTGGCCACCGACATGAGGAAGTTCTCGTCAAACACCTGGCCGTTTTTGATGTTTCGGATGGCCCGCCACAGCACATCCCAGCCGATGATCCCATAGGGGATCAGATACAGCACCGGCCACGCCAGGCCGGGGAGGGCATCCGGGGCCAGATGCTCCGCCAGCTCCAGCGCCAAAAACAAGCCCAGCGCCGTCAAAATGCGCTTCCGGGTCTTTTTTTGCTTCTTTGTCATGGAAGCACTCCTCCTTAGAGCGCAAAAAAACGGGCGAGCCCGTCTTTTGCAAAATCTTATTTCAGCACGATCTCGCAGTCGGGCTCCACCTTTTTGCAGGCCTTTACCGCCTCCTGGACAACGGCGTCAAAGCGGGCGTCGTCCGCCTGAATGGTCAGCTTCTGGGTCATAAAGCTGACCGTGGCGTCCTGCACTCCGTCGATTTTCTTGATGGCGGCCTCCATTTTAGCGGCGCAGTTGGCGCAGTCCAAATCAATCATCTTAAAGGTCTTTTTCATCACAATCGCTCCTTTTTCAAAGTACTGAATTGATGCGCGGATGTATGGCGAAGAAACGGCGGCCCTGCTCAGGGGGTCTCCGGACCTTCCAGAATATGCTCCATGCCCTGGCTCAAAATACGAAAGACGTGCTCGTCGGCCAGGGAGTAGTAGAGGGTCTTGCCCTCCCGGCGGAATTTTACCAGTTTACTGCCTTTGAGCACCCGCAGCTGGTGGGAAACAGCGGACTGGCTCACGTCCATCAGCTTGGCGATGTCGCACACGCACAGCTCCGCCTCCAGCAGAGCGTACAGAATTTTTACCCGGGTGCTGTCCCCGAAGATTTTGAACAGCTCCGCCAGGTCGTAGAGCACCTCGTCCTGGGGCAGCTGGCTGCGGACCTGCTCCACAGCGTCCTCGTGCACCTCGATCTCCTCACAGCACAGCGCGCGGTCCTGATTCATGGTCTCCCTCCAAACTTTTATATATGAATAAGTGTTCATATGTTGTGAGATAATACTACTCCCAATGCGCACCGGTGTCAAGGCCAAATTGTAAAAAAGTTTTAAGAATTTTAGGCGGAAGTCAGGGTAGTATTTTCCCGAAAATCCTGGTATAATAATGCAGATTTTGCGGAGAATGCCTTCATATTTTTATGGGTTGCTCCAAAGTGCTCCGCCGGGTGGAATTTTTCGCCGAACTGAGGGAACTTTTCCGGTCTTCTGCCGTCCAAGCATGCAGAAACCCATTCAAACGGTGAATTTGACACACGGAACAAAAGGAGTTTTTGAATTATGAAACGTCGTACCTATGCCCTGCTGCTGGCCCTGGCCCTGTCCGCCTCCCTGCTGACCTCCTGCGCCGGGGGAAGCGGGTCGGACAGCAGTTCCTCTCAGCCCAACGGAGGTGTCTCCTCCAGTCAGACGGAGGACCAGTCCAAGCCGGACGCCTCCACCCCGGACAGCTCCCTGCCCGACGGCTCCACTTCTCAGCAGCCCGCCCCCGACGGCAGCACCTCCCAGGAGGCCCCCGGCGATGCAGTGACGGATGAGCCCCAGGCCGAGGCCTCTCTCTCCCTGGACACCAACGACTTCACTCTGTTCTCCGCCGGCTCCAGCCACACCCTGAAGGCCACCGTCCAGCCCTCCGGCCAGAAGGTCGCCTTCGCCTCCGGCAATGAGAAGGTGGCCACCGTGGACCAGAACGGCAAGGTGACCGCCGTGGCCCCCGGCACCGCCAAGATCACAGTCACCGCCGGCGACCTGACCGCCACCTGCATCGTCCGGTGCCGCTGGGAGGAGAGCAAACCCTCTACCGGCGGCGGCTCCAGCTCCAGCAGCGGAAACAGCGGCAGCTCCAGCACCCCGGAGACCCCCGCTCCCGCTCAGGTGGACCTGTCCGCTTTTTATACCACGGAAAGCGGCAAATATGAGTTCGGCATGATTACGCTGGCCGATGCGGAGCTGGCCGCCAACGTCTACCCCGGACTGTTCGACATCGCCTCTGAACAGTGCCTGCCCTACATCAATATGATGACCATGAATACCAGCGAGATCGTCCTGGTGCAGGTCACCAACAGCAGCGATGTGGACAAGGTGAAGTCCATCCTCCAGAGCCGCATCGACGCTCAGGTGGAGGGGGGCGCCTGGTATCCCAGCGCCATTGACGCCTGGCAGAACAACTCCCGCATCGTGTCCAACGGCAACTATATCATGATGGTGGTCCACGAGAGCTGCGACTCCATCGTCAGCGACTTCAATGCCCTGTTTTAAGGAATACTGATCGGGATAAGGCGGCAGGCCTGACGCCGGCCTGCCGCCTTTTTCCGCAAATTTGCATCCACAAGGAGGACGCCCTATGGTCTTTTCCACCCCGGTTTTTCTATTCTATTTTCTGGTCCTGACCCTGCTGGTCTACTATCTGGTTCCCCGGAAGCTGCGCAATGTGGTCATTCTGATCTCCTCGCTGATCTTCTACTACTGGGGGGAGCAGACCTATGTGGTCATTATGTTCCTGTCTACCGCCATTGATTTCACCCACGGCATGCTGGTGGAACATTTTAAGGGGAAAGGACAAATCACCTATGCCAAAATGGCAGTGGCATCCTCCATGTTCTTTAATTTGCTCCTGCTGCTGTTCTTCAAGTACTGGGATTTCCTGGCCTCCTCGCTCCAGGCCATCGGCCTGACCTTCATGCCGGTGCTGGGCATCCACCTGCCCATCGGCATCTCCTTCTACACCTTCCAGACCATGAGCTACACCATCGACGTGTACCGGGGCGATACCCGGGCCCAGCGCAATATCATCAACTTCGGCACCTTTGTCACCCTGTTCCCCCAGCTCATTGCCGGTCCCATTATCAAGTACAAGGATCTGGGCGATCAGATCGACCAGCGGGACACCTCCATTGACAAGTTTGGCTCCGGGGTGCAGATGTTTATGATCGGCCTGGGGAAGAAGATCCTCATTGCCAACAATGTGGGCATGCTGTGGGACAGCTATAAGGCCATGGCCGCCAGCGATCTGACGGTGGCCGGGGCCTGGCTGGGCGTGGTGGCCTTCACCTTCCAGATCTACTTCGACTTCTCCGGCTACTCCGACATGGCGGTGGGCCTGGGGCGCATGCTGGGCTTTGAGTTTCTGCCCAACTTCGACCACCCCTATATCTCCCGAAGCATCACTGAGTTCTGGCGGCGGTGGCATATCTCCCTGTCCACCTGGTTCAAGGAGTACCTGTATATCCCCCTGGGGGGCAACCGGTGCTCCAAGGGCCGCTGGGTCTTCAATCTGTTCGTGGTATGGGCGGCCACCGGCATCTGGCACGGAGCCAGCTGGAACTATGTAATCTGGGGTCTATACTTCTTCGTCCTCCTGCTGGTGGAAAAGCTGTGGCTGGGACGGCTGCTGTCTCAGCTCCCGAAGGTGGTCCAGCATGTGTACACGCTGTTCTTTGTGCTGGTGAGCTGGGCCATCTTTGCCCTGGAGGACTTCGGGCAGCTGGGCGCCTACCTGAAGGTCATGTTCGGCATGGGCGGAGCTCCTCTGCTAGACAGTGCGTTCGGCTACTATCTCGCCAGCTATCTCCCCATCTTGTGCGTTGCCGCTGTGGCATCCACCAACGCGGGCGCTTCCCTGTACCACAAACTGCCCCGGGCGGCAGCTCAGGCAGCCTGCGCGGTTCTGGTGGTGATCGGCTTGGTTGTATGCAGCGGCTATATGGTGGATGGGACCTATAATCCCTTCCTGTATTTCCGATTCTGAGAGGAGGATCGTTTATGAAACAGCGAACTTTCAACATTCTTCTCACGGTCCTCTTCTGCCTGTTTATCGGCGGAATGTTCCTGGGCAGCCTGATCCTGCCCGACCGTGATTTTTCTCAGCTGGAAAATCGCAAATTAGCGCAGACGCCTGCGCTCTCTCTGGAGAATATCACCACCGGGAAATTTATGGAGGACGCCGAGGATTATGTGAACGACCAGATCCTGGGCAGGGACTTCTGGGTGGCCCTGAAGGCCTGGAGCGAGCGGGTCTCCGGCAAACAGGAGAACAACGGGGTCTACTTTGCCAAGGAGGACACCCTCATCAGCCGGGTGGATACCCCGGATCAGAGTACTCTGGACACAAATGTTGGTTATGTCAATGCCCTGGTGGATAATGTGGATGTGCCGGTGTATTTCGGCATCATCCCCTCCGCCGCGGAGATCTGGTCCTACCGTCTCCCGGAGGGGGCCCCCACCGCCGACGAGAAAGCTATCATCGACCGTCTCTACAATGAGGTCCAGACCCATGTTATTGACCTCTATTCTGTTTTAAATGCCCATAAGGACGAGGAGCTCTACTACCGCACCGACCACCACTGGACCAGTCTGGGGGCCTTCTATGGCTACACCGCCCTGATGAACGCTATGGGATTGGAGGCCGTTCCTCTGGACGAGAGCCAGAAGGTCACAGTATCTGACGAGTTTTACGGCACCTTGTTTTCCTCCTCCGGCGTGCGGTGGCTGCCCCCCGACCACATTGACCGGTATATCTCTGACGAGAGCGTGACCGTCACTGCCTACCCCAACGGCGCTCCGGAACCGGGCAGCCTCTATGTGGACAGCTATCTGCAGGTCAAGGACAAGTACTCCTCCTTCCTGGGGGGGAACAAGCCCCTGTGTGTCATCGAGACCGAGCACACAGACGCACCAAAGGTCCTGGTCATCCGGGACTCCTATGCGGACAGCCTGGCCCCCTTCCTGACCCAGAATTTTTCGGAGATCCACTTGTTTGATCCTCGTATGAACCTGACCAGTGTAAAAGACTATGTGGTTCAAAACGAGATTGACAGTGTAGTCGTTCTCTACAGCATTTCCAATTTCTTTGCTAAGGGTAGCCAGCTCTTTGTTCTGGGCGGCTAAGTCCCGGTCTACCAAATGTCTACCAGATCTACCACCGGAACCCGTTGGGCCGCAACGGGTTCCGGTGTTTTCTTTTTGCCCGTTTTTCCACCCGGTCTACCACGGGTCTACCATGGTCACTTTTTTTGGGAGAAACCATAGGGTTTCTCTCGTTTTTCTGCGCTCTCCGACCAATTTTCACCATGCAAGGGGCGTTATGCCGTCATAGTTGGATAGAAATTCCTTTTTCTTCTAGTTTAAGGGAGTTTCTTCCTTGTTTTGG
>ULQC01036586.1_pt1 | contig 10503 bp, 10 predicted proteins | sample 1954091 | NCBI WGS metagenome assembly ULQC01 (sample SAMEA4835645, study PRJEB28245) | human gut metagenome | biome: gut microbiome; material: fecal sample | place: Denmark | collected 2008
TACTTTTAATCATAATTTTTCCTTTCGCATATGCATAGATGAGTTTATTATATAACTCCTTGAGATTTTCGTCAAATATATTATAATATAAATATTCATGATTATAAATATTCAGCAGCTTAGAATATTTATAGGAAATAAGGAGGAACATCATGGCTTTAGACGGAATAGTCATTTCAAATATAGTTGCAGAGCTAAACAGCACGATACTAAACTCAAAAATCAGTAAAATCGCAGAACCTGAGGCAGATGAGCTGCTTCTTACCCTAAAGGGACCAAACGGCTCGTTCAGGCTTTCGATGTCTGCAAGTGCATCTCTTCCATTCATCTACCTGACACCCACCAATAAGGTAAGCCCTCTCACTGCCCCTACATTTTGCATGGTTTTAAGAAAGCATATAGCAAACGGACGCATCACAAAGATTTACCAGCCGGGCATGGAGCGTATCATAAACTTTGAAATCGAGCACTTAAACGAGATGGGCGATCTATGCCACAAGGTGCTTATTATCGAGCTGATGGGCAAATATTCAAACATCATCTTTACCGACTCCGATGGTACGATAATAGACAGTGCCAAGCGTATTCCCGCATCCGTAAGCTCTGTGCGTGAGGTGCTTCCGGGCAGAGCCTACACTATCCCAGCGACACAGGAGGATAAATATAATCCTCTGACTGTAGATTCGAAGCATTTTGCGGATATTATATCAGCAAAGCCGCTTACTGTTTCAAAGGCTATCTACTCATCCTTTTCAGGCATCAGCCCCCTTGTGGCAAATGAGCTGGCTCACAGGGCAGGCCTTGATGCGGACTCCCCTGTAGCTGCCTACTCACACGATGAGCTTTTGCACCTGGGAAGCAACTTCACATGGATGATGGAGGACATAAAAAATAATCGTTTTACGCCGAATATCGTGCGTGACGGCAATGAACCAAAGGAATTTTCTTCAATAGAGCTGACTCAGTATAACGATTTAACGGTCACAAAATATGAATCTATATCAGAGGTTTTAGAGCTTTACTACTCTGAGAGAAACACCTATACACGTATACGTCAGAAGTCAGCCGACCTGAGAAAACACGTAAATACTCTCCTGGAGCGAAACCAGAAGAAATATTCCCTGCAGATGAAGCAGCTTAAGGACTCCGAAAAACGCGAAAAGTACAAGGTGTACGGCGAGCTTATCAACGCATTCGGCTACGGACTTACACCGGACGACAAGTTTCTTGAAGCTGCAAACTATTATGATGACAACAAAATCATCAAAATTCCTATCGACAACACAAAAACTCCTGCCGAGAACGCGCAGAAATACTTTGACAAATACGGAAAGATGAAGCGTACTGCCGAAGCATTGAACGAGCTGATTCTTGAAACAAAAGGTCAGATAGACCATCTCGAATCAATTCAGAATTCACTGGATATCGCTTTAAGCGCTGACGACCTCGTCCAGATAAAGGATGAGCTGATAGAATACGGTTTTATCAAAAAAGGAAAGGGTTCAAAGAAACAGAAGGTAAAGAGCAAACCCTTCCACTATATCTCATCAGACGGCTTTGATATGTACGTTGGCAAAAACAACTACCAGAACGATGAGCTCACCTTCAAGCTGGCAACCGGAAACGACTGGTGGTTCCATGCCAAGGGCATGCCCGGCTCACATGTCATTGTAAAAGCTGAAAACAAAGAGCTGCCGGACAGCACCTTTGAGGAGGCCGGCAAGCTCGCAGGCTACTACTCAAAGGGCAAAAATGCCGACAAAGTAGAGATAGACTATCTGCAAAAGAAAAATGTCAAAAAGCCAAACGGTGCCGCAGCCGGCTTTGTCGTGTATTACACAAACTATTCTCTCACGATTCACCCGGACATATCCGATATCAGGCAGATTGAGTAAGCAGATTATACTTATTTCATAACCATTCCAAAATGCTTAAAGTAAAAAGCTGATATACACATGCATAGTCATGCGTGCGATATCAGCTTTTATTTTAGCCATTTAAGCTCATCACAGATTCATTCTCTTTAATTGTTCTTTTGCAAATTCATCCATTTTCTTTTTCAGTATTCTGTTTTCCGGTGTACAAAGCGCCGGGTCTGCCTCAAGCACCTCATCCACCATCTCAGATGCTTCCTTTAGCACATCGCTGTCCTGATACACATCCGCAAGTGCAAACGCAAGGTCTCCACTCTGCCTGATTCCAAAGAAATCCCCGGGACCTCTGAGCTTTAAATCCTCACTTGCTATATAAAAGCCATCATTTGATTTATTTAGTATCTCCAGACGTTTTTTTGATTTCTTTGAATTTGACGAATTGATGAAAATGCAATACGACTGTGCATCCCCCCTGCCTACACGGCCTCTTAGCTGATGAAGCTGTGCAAGTCCAAACCTGTCTGCATTCTCTATCATCATGACAGTTGCATTGGGCACATTTACACCAACCTCCACGACTGTTGTGGACACAAGCACCTGCGACTCATTATTTGCAAAGCGCTGCATCACCTCATCCTTTGCCTTGCTCTTCATCCTGCCGTTAAGCACATCTACAGTGATATCCTTTGGCAGTGCCGCTTTAAGCACATTTGCATAGTCTGTGACATTTTCCCCTTCCGAGTTTTCGGTTTCCTCCACAAGAGGGCATATAACATACGCCTGATGGCCGGCTCTCACCTGCTCCTCGATGAAGCTGTAGGCCTTTGGCCTGAATGCTGTGCCAACCACACAGTTCTTGATAGGAAGCCTCTTTGCCGGCACCTCATTTATGACAGAGATATCCATATCACCGTATATGATTATTGCTAACGTACGCGGTATCGGAGTGGCACTCATCACAAGTATATGTGGCTTTCTTCCCTTATCCGAGAAGCTCTCTCTCTGCTTCACGCCAAATCTGTGCTGCTCATCTGTGATAACAAGCGACAGATTGGAAAAATCCGCTTTCTCCTGTATGAGCGCATGAGTGCCTATAATAAGCGCATTTTTCTCGTTTTCAAGGCGCTCATAGGCCTCTCTTTTCTGCTTTGCCGTCATGGAGCCGGTAAGAAGCACAACAGGACTGTCAAGTCCAAACTGACTAACCAGTGAGCAAAACGTCTCATAATGCTGGTTTGCAAGCACCTCCGTCGGAGCCATAATAGCAGACTGATAGCCACATTTTGACGCCCACGCCATAAGGAGAAAAGCAACAATCGTCTTTCCTGAGCCCACATCGCCCTGAATAAGCCTCTGCATCACATAAGGGCTTTTAATATCCTGCTTTATCTCATCTATTGTCTTCTTCTGCGCGCCTGTCAGCTCATATGGAAGCTTCTCAATCATTCTGTCTATAAAAGCATCATCCGTAAACTCAAACTCATTTTTGTCCTTCTGCTGCTTTTTATTCTGATACCGCATGCCCATGATAAAGAGAAAAAACTCATCAAAAACAAGCCGTCTTCTTGCCTCCACAAGCGCGTCAAAGTCATCAGGGAAATGTATCTGCTTCATGGCATAATTGTACTCGCAAAAGCCGTACCTGTGCCTTATATCCTTAGGCAGATAATCTGACAACAGTGTATCATGTGACAGAGTCTCCTTTATCGTCTTCACTATCAGATTGTTTGTCACACCGCTTGTCACGGAATACACAGGCTGCAGTGTATCGCGTATAGCCTCGTACTTTTGCACCTCATACACCACAGGCTGCTCCATGACATATCGGCCTCCCTTTGGCTTAATATGTCCGTAAAATATAAGATGTCTCCCCTGCACAAGCTGTGCCTTAAGGTATGGCATACGGTACCATACCAGCTGTATCATATGCCCGGGCGAGCCGATATCCTGCAATGTAATCTGCATTCTCGCTGTATTTTTCACTACAGGTGCCTTTTTAATCACAGCATGGATGGCATAGGTGCTGCTTACGTTTACATTATTAAGTTCATCAATATCCGTTATTTCCGGAAACTTTACATAATCCCGGGGAAAATGAAGGAGTATATCACCAACGGTGTATACTCCCATTTTAGCAAATGCTTTTTGTGTTTTTTCCCCGATTCCCTTAACCGCGGTAATCGGTGAAGCTATATCCATATTTGCTCCTAAATATAATAAATATCATTTATATTCTTTAAAGGGCTTTACTCTACAGAAATAACATAATAGTAGATTGGCTGTCCGCCATCGTTGACCTCGACCTCTACATCAGGATATTTCTCTTCGATTGCTGCTGCAAGCTCATTAGCTGAGTCCTCATCAGAATCACTTCCGAAATAGATGCTGACAATCGCTGAATCCTCATCTACCATGGCATCTACCATCTCAAGTGTGGTAGCCCTTAAGTCTGTTCCAACAGAAAGGATGCTCTTGTCGCCGATTCCCATGAAGTCGTTCTGCTTGATGGTTTTTCCGTCAATCTCAGTATCGCGGACTGCATATGTCACCTGTCCTGTCTTGACATTTTCTATCTCAGCCATCATCTGCTCTTTATTCTCCTCGGCACTGTGGTCAGGGATATAATTTACGAGTGCTGTGATACCCTGTGGGATAGTCTTTGTAGGGATAACAATAATCTGTTTATCCTCAACAAGGTCTACTGCCTGGTTTGCAGCCATGATGATATTCTTGTTATTTGGCAGGATAAATACTGTCTTCGCATTTACATGCTCGATAGCGTTGAGCATATCCTCTGTGCTAGGGTTCATGGTCTGACCACCCTCTATGAGATAGTCCACTCCAAGGCCTCTAAACACTTCATTCATGCCTTCTCCGATTGAAACAGATACAAAGCCCATTTCCTTTGCAGGCATGTTATTTGTCTTTTCATCAGCCTGAGCAGCTTCATAAGCCTCTTCCTCAGCCTTCTGCTGTGCTGCAAGCTTCTGTGAATCCTTGATGAGCTTTTCCTGATGCTCCTCACGCATATTGTCGATCTTTATCTTGCTGAGTGAGCCGAAGGTAAGTGCCTTCTGCAGTGCAAGTCCAGGGTCGTTTGTATGTACGTGAGTCTTTACGATCTCATCGTCAGCTACAACGACTATAGAGTCACCGATTGACTCGAGGAATGCCTTGTATGCGTGCTCCTCATTGTCTGACATTGGCGCATTGAGTACAATAATAAACTCTGTGCAGTAACCAAACTTAATCTCTGCCTCTGTCTCAGCCGAAATCTTTGCAGGAGCTGCTCCTGTTGGTGCACCCTCGATTGTATAGTCAATCTCCTTGCCGATAAGGGCATCATATGCTCCCTTTAATACCTGAACAAGTCCCTGTCCGCCCGAATCCACAACACCTGCCTGCTTTAATACAGGAAGCATCTCCGGTGTCTGGTCAAGCACATACTCAGCCTGCTTTATAACCTCTTCAACAAATGTGACAACATCCTCTGTTTCGTCTGACAGCTCAAGAGCCTTTTCTGCTGCGCCCTTTGCCACTGTGAGGATAGTTCCCTCCTTAGGCTTCATAACCGCCTTGTAAGCTGTCTCAACCGCCTTCTGGCATGCCTCACAAAGAATAGTGACATCTATTTCATCGTATTCCTTTATAACCTTGCAGAAGCCTCTGAAAAGCTGTGATAAGATAACACCCGAGTTTCCTCTGGCGCCTCTTAAAGAGCCTGATGAAATAGCCTTTGCAAGCTCTGCCATGGTAGGATTTGTGAGCGAGCTGACCTCCTTGGCCGCAGACATGATTGTCATTGTCATATTTGTTCCGGTATCACCATCCGGTACCGGGAATACATTCAGCTCATTTATCCAGTCTTTCTTTGAATCAAGATTCTTGGCTCCCGCAAGAAACATCCTTGCAAGGAGCTTTGAATTAATGCTTGTGATCTCCACTTTTTGTAGTCCTCCTTAATCAATTACCCTTACGCCCTCAACGTAAATATTGATTTTTGCAATTTTCATTCCTGTAAATGACTCAACCTTGTACTTAACCGTCTCGATAAGATTGTCCGAAACAGTGCCGATCGAAATACCATACGCTACTATTACATGAAAATCAATGGTAATTTCGTTGTTCTCATCTACCTTTACATTTATTCCATGGTTCAGGTAATCTCTCTTCAAAAGCTTTACAAGACCATCCTTCATGTTGACCGCTGCCATGCCTACTATTCCAAAGCACTCTACAGCTACAGAGCCTGCATAGGTTGCAATAACATCTGTATCAATTAAAATTTGTCCATATTGGGTATCCATCTGTCCCTTCATAATATATACCTCCATCATATTGTGACGTAGCTAATGTTATTATACCTTTTTTTTCACAAAAAGCAAATATTTTTATATTTTATCCTTGCATTCTTTATTTTAATCTGATAGAATACATTTGTTGTGAGCTTAAGAGTATGGTAAGCTTAGTGAAATGCAAGGAGGTGCAATATCATGGCAAAATGTGCAATTTGTGAAAAAGGTGTTCATTATGGAAATAATGTCAGCCATTCTCATAGAAGATCAAATCATGTTTGGAAGTCAAACATTAAGAAGGTTTCTTGCAAGGTCAATGGAGTTCCACAGAAGTTATATGTATGTACTTCATGTTTAAGATCTGGCAAAGTTGAGAGAGCTTAGTCTTTATTTTTGAATCTTTTGAATTTTAAAGGACATCCGTTTGGATGTCCTTTTTATTTGCTTTCATATATGAAATTAATCCTGCTTATCGTCCTCTGCCTCGTCTACCTTTACATCGTCGAGATTAAGGTCATCATTTTTTCCCTTTGAGAAACGGCTTACAATGTCCGGCACCATATCAAGTATCTTTGTCATGCCGTCCTGATTCTTTACATTGACAAGCTTTGTCTGTCCATTCTGGATAACGAGCACTGCACTAGGCTGAATCTTTCCGCCCATACCACCGGCTCCGTTATTTTTCTTTTCTGCCGAAAATGCTCCTGCTGCCACTCCAAACGACACATCCACAAGCGGAAGTATGATTGTATCCCCTATATGAATCGCATCACCAACCACCGTCTTTGTAGTGATAAAGCTGTCCATCCCCTTAAAAAGTGACTCTACCGTGTTATTGAAACTATTATCTGCCATAATATCTTCCTCCTATCTGCTTATCCTATTATATAATCTGCGGCAGTTTTTATCAAATAAAATTCTAAGTGTTGCCGCTAAAATACTTATTACTATCACATGCCCCTTTATATCAAAGCTGCCCTTTGCATATGGATTTTCACTCTCGAAATCGGGTGTAATCCGCCATCTGTTTGTATAGCCGACAGGAAAACATGCTAAAACACCTAATGAAATGCCTGTTGTATCCGGCGAGCCGGTTGAATAAACCATTGTAAGCTTAAGCCTCCTTGGGCATATTCTTTTAAGAATGATAAAAAGCTCTTTTTTCAGATGTAAAAAAGCAGCTTTATTTCTCTCATCACTGTATTCTCTTTTTAGCTTATAGATACAGTTTTTTATTTTTTCTGACTTATCTTTAAATTGCTTTTTATGTGACTTTTTGTGTGGCTTTTTATACGTTTTTTGATGAGTGGGCTTAGTTTGTTGTTTTATATGCTGATTCTCATCAGTTACTGTCCTTTGCTCGTTATGAGTCTGTGCTGTGCTTTCATTCTCTGTCTGTTCATCTGCGATGTGTTCTGACTCATCTGCCGGTATTTGAGGCTCATCCACGGTGTTTTCACTGACTTTATCTTCTGTTTCAGTTTTAGCTGCCTCATCCATATCGTCATCATCCAAAGCCTCATAATTATCAAACAGCTTCTTCTTCACAAAAGCAAGCCTTATATATCCGTCAGTCTCCTGTGCATACTCTATATGCAGTGCAAACAAATGAAAAAGCCATGACACATGTGCTTTTGCTCTTATGTCTGTATTGTCAAAGCTTCCGACAGCCCTGTACTTGACCGGCACAAACAGTACGCAAAGCAGCGCTGTAAGTATAAGAGCAAGCACTACAAGGAGTATGATGCCTATGACCTTTAAAATCGTAAATATCATCTATCTATTTCCTCCGTCTGCTCTTTAAATAGCTCTTCACATCTGTTTTACCTGTATTTTCGTATGTCTCATTAACAATATCACAGACCAGCAAAAGCGCCTCATCATAATTACCCGCTACTGCGATTATGTGCAGATTCTTCTTAGGATATCCCTTTTGCAGCAATTCTCTTGTCGGAATGATATCCAAAAGATTTTCCTCATTTGACGGAAACGTGATGATGTATGTGTGAAGCATGCCGGCATTATGCTCTATCTTCCACTTGATTTTCTTTATCTTTCCGGTAACAGACTCTCCTACAAATAAATCCTCATACCATTTCATTCCAAAACCTCAAAAAGCAGTTTTTAAAACTGCTTTTTAATAATACTAATAATACTTGTGTGTCCCCCATAAGTTACTTTTCTTTAAATCCAGGTACTCATTGTAAGCCTTCTCAAGTATCTGCTTCTCATTTGCAAACTTGAGCAGATGATATGCCTCGTGATACTTGTAAAACCCTGAATCCATGAAATACTCTTCTCTTTGCGGTTTACTATAATAACTTTCGCCCATCATAAGATACCAGTGTACATCCTTTTCCACTGTATCATGTGGCACGGTAAAAGAATAGTGGCTCTTACCCACGTATTGGATTATCGTTGCACTGGCACCAGTCTCCTCTTTCACTTCACGGATTGCAGTGTCCTTGTACTCTTCATCAGATTCCACAGTTCCCTTGGGCAGTACCCACCCCTCGTACCTGTTCCTGTAGTTCTTGTATAAGAGTAATATTTTGCCACGAAAGATTACCACACCGCCACAGCTCGTTGCTTCTATCATTGCCATTCCTCCAAGTGTGGTTTAAACGCTATCTGTCAGTTCAAGCGAAATATGAACGATAACGTCTGTCATTACACTTAAGTATAACCTACTTCTAAAAAAAGTGCAACAAGCCTATTTATTGAAATATTTATCAAATACCTTTTTTGCCACCGGCACCGCATATGTGCTTCCGGCACCCGAATCCTCCACAACTACTGCGATTGCCAGATCATTGTAGCCATCCTTTTTTCCATAGCCCACAAACCAGGCATTGGTCTGGTCTGTAGAATCTGATACCTGGGCAGTTCCGGTCTTTCCAAAGGCCTCATAGCTCTGGTCTCTTAGCTTTGCGCCTGTTCCATCAGATACCACTGCTGCCATAAGATTCTGAAGAAAAGCTGCCTGATCCTTTGACATAATCTGCTTGTATGAAGCCGGTTTATTCTGCTCCACAAGCGCCCCGCTCGCATTTTCCGTATGGTCTACCAGATATGGCCTCATCAGATTTCCATCATTGCAGATTGCACCGGCAATCATGCACATGTGAAGCGGTGAAACAAGCGTGTTTCCCTGACCTATCGTGGTCTGCATGGTCAGAGCTGACGAAGCATTGTTATCCAGTGCAAATTTACTCTTTTTTGAATCAAAGGCTATAGGCAGATTCTTGTTGAAAAGCATATCGTCACACAAGGTATTAAGCTTATTGTTATCCACCAAAAGACCTATATTGGAAAAGGACGAGTTGCATGACTTTGCAAACGACTTTGTTAAGTCCTCCTGTCCGTGTGATTTATTGCCGGCACAGTGGATTGTAAAGCCGTCCTTTGTAATACTGCCGTCACAATCAAAACTATAGTCGTTGTATGTAGACGGATTTTCGTTATAATACTCAAGTGCTGTAAAAATCTTAAACACTGAGCCCGGAGCATACTGTCCCTGTGTTGCCCTGTTGTAAAGAGAAGTGCTGCCATCACCGTTTACGCTCTCCCAGTCACTTGCGATGGTATTTGGGTCATAATCAGGCTTTGACACCATAACTGCAATCTTTCCTGTTTTCGGCTCAATTGCAATGACAGCCCCTTCGTAATCTCCAAGAGCATTGTATGCAGCCGCCTGTGCTTCGTAATCCAGTGTGGTTATGACATTATCACCGGTATTTTTCTTGCCGCTTATATCATTTACTATCTGGTCAAGGAAAAACTCATGTGAGCGAAGCAATGAGAAATTTTCCTGCTTTTCAAGCCCGGCCTTACCGTTTACGGCAAAGCCTGCCACATGCGCAAACATCTTGCCGTCAGGGTATTCCCTTGTCTCAGATGCATCTGAACCTACCTTTGTCTGTGCTATGACATGTCCATCCTTAGTCTGTATCTCGCCCCTCACTACGTTCTTAGAGAAAAGATCCTGCAGCGAATTGTATGGACTGTTGATGAATTCGTCGCTTTTTACAAACTGGAAATATAAGAAATAACCTATCAATCCAACAAAAACTATAAGGAAAAAATATGTAACAACCGCATACTCTCTATTTCTGTGTCTTCGTGCTGTTTTTGCCGCCTGCTGCCGGTTTTCTCCTTCTCTGTTGACTTCCCTGCGCCCCCGGCTCTTTAGCTGTCTGCTTTTGTCTGTTTTTTGTCTCATGGTCCTTTCGTCTCTTGTCATCTATATTTCTCCTTTTTTCAGGGGCTGCCTGCATAATATACATGCCCTGTATCATTCCAAAAATAATCATCGTAGATAGAAGCGAGCTGCC
>ULQC01033156.1_pt1 | contig 10490 bp, 10 predicted proteins | sample 1954091 | NCBI WGS metagenome assembly ULQC01 (sample SAMEA4835645, study PRJEB28245) | human gut metagenome | biome: gut microbiome; material: fecal sample | place: Denmark | collected 2008
TAAAAAAGAGCAGAATAGGTAGAAATACTTGTCCTGCTCTTTTTAGTATTCGAAAAAAGTAAAATAAAACACTCGAAAAATATAAAATAAAACATTAGAAAAATACAAAACAAAACACTCGAAAAACATAAAATAACCTTGTATAATCTGTGAATTAAATGGTATAATAACCATGAAGGGAGCAGATATTTATGGAATATATAAGCAGAATTGTTGATGATGTGATAGATAGAAAAACAGAGGCATTTAATGCAGTGAGCATCACAGGACCAAAAGGATGTGGAAAGACAAGAACAGCAAGAGAACGATGTAAAACTGTTATTGAATTTCAGGATGAAGACAAGAGAGAGGGGTATCTTGCAGTAGCAGAAACTGCACCTAAGCTCTTTTTAAAGAATCCTAAGCCAATACTGTTTGACGAGTGGCAGGATGCCCCAAAGATATGGGGAACAATAAGAAAAGCGTGCGATGACAATCCGGAGAGTGTAGGAGAGTTTTATCTGACAGGCTCATCAAGTAAGAAGATTAATACACCCCATACAGGTACAGGACGAATAACAGAGGTTACGATGTACCCTATGACTTTGTTTGAGACAGGAGAATCAAACGGAAGCATATCGTTGTTTAAATTATTAGAAGATGAAGCATATGATATTGATGGACTTACCACAGATATAAAGCTTGAGGATTTGTTTTTTGCGGTCTGTAGAGGTGGATGGCCGAGATGCATGGCACTTTCAAAGGACAGTGCAAAGCTTGAAATAGCTAAGGATTATTATAGGCAGATTTATCAGAAGGACATATCAGCGATTGATGGAGTAAACAGAAATCCGGAATGGGCAAGGACACTGCTTTGGTCGTATGCCAGAAATATGGCTACTACAGCAAAACGCAAGAATATATTTTCAGATGTAAAAGCCACACAGAATGTTACAGATGTAACGCTTTCTTCATATATAGATGCTCTGGAGCTATTGTATGTTGTAAAGGATATAGATGCCTGGACACCGCATTTGCGTTCGAAAACAGCTATCAGAGCTGCCAAAAAGCATATATTTGTTGATCCCTCTATAGGATTGGCTGCGCTTGGTGTTAATCCGGACTATTTTATCAACGATTTGGATCTATTTGGGCATGTATTTGAAAATATGGTGCTTAGAGATTTACTTGTATTTGCTGAAAAGCACAATGCCAGAGTGATGCATTATACAGATGATATGGGCGTAGAAGCAGATGCAGTCTATCAGTTGGAGGACGGCCGTTATGCGCTTATTGAAATAAAAACCGGAGTGAACAAGATTCCGGAAGCGGAAAAATCCTTGCTGCGATTCAAGGATATTATCTTAAAATATAATGAGAAAGCATTGGAAAAAGAAAAACATCCACGTGATGTATATAAAGAACCATCGGCACTGATTGTGATTTGCGCAAATGCAACCATGGCATATACCACGGAGTCAGGAGTTCGGGTTGTGCCGGTTGGGTGTTTGAGAGATTAATATAGAGCAGACTGTAAAATTGAGCTGACCACTCATAATTACAGTCTGTTTTTTAGTGTATATTATTGTCACAGTGTAAGGGAGCAGGCGGGCAGAAAATTGCCCATCCAATGAGTTTGTACGAAGCTGCTTAGAGGCTGTTGGAATTGTAATAGGTACACAGCAGCGCACGTGCATGGAAGCACGGGCGAGGCGTTGCCGCGCTAAGGACGGCGCGTAAAAGCCGGCTGCGTCAGGCATAGAAAACCTGACTTACAATTCTTACAGCCTCTTGGCTGCTGGTAGGAGACGTTTTGGATGGGTAATTTTCTGCCCACCTGCTCCCGTACCATATAAAAAATGAAAAATAAAAATACTTTGACTTGACAACTATTTAAAATGTGATATACTTTCACTGTCAAATGATTTGATAATGAAAATATTTGACATGCAAACTAGTGCAAATATACCAGCACACAAAACCGAAAATAAACACAGAAAAAGGAGAACAGAAATATGTTGGAGAAAATCAAGGAAATCGTAGCAGATCAGTTAGGAATCGACGAGGATGATATCAAATTAGAGTCAAACTTCAAGGAGGATCTTGAGGCAGATTCATTAGATCTTTTCGAGCTTGTAATGGCACTCGAGGAGGAGTACGGAGTAGAAATCCCTTCAGAGGATTTAGAGAAAATCGCAACAGTTAACGACATCATTGAGTATCTTAAGAACAAAGGTGTAGAGGCTTAAAAGACATGGAAACAAGAATAACAAAGCTTCTTGGAATCAAATATCCGGTCATTCAGGGTGGCATGGCATGGGTAGCAACCCATGAGCTTGCCAGCGCTGTGTCCAATGCAGGCGGACTTGGCATCATCGGAGCAGGCGGAGCCCCGGCTTCATGGGTAAAGGAGCAGATAGTCGCTGCAAAGAAGGAGACAGATAAGCCGTTCGGAGTCAACCTCATGCTTATGAATCCGGAGGCAGATGAGATAGCAAAAATCATCGCCGAGGAAAAGGTAAAGGTAGTCACCACCGGCGCAGGAAATCCTGCAAAGTACATGGATATGTGGAAAGAAGCAGGCGTCATCGTAATCCCTGTAGTTGCAAGTGTAGCACTCGCAAAGCTCATGGAGAGAGGCGGGGCAAGTGCAGTAATCGCCGAGGGAATGGAGTCAGGCGGACATATCGGAGCACAGACTACCATGACACTTGTGCCACAGGTTGTTGATGCAGTGAGCATCCCTGTTATCGCAGCAGGCGGAATTGCAGATAACAGAGGCTTCAATGCAGCATTTGCACTCGGTGCAGAGGCAGTCCAGATGGGTACACGCTTTGTCACCGCAAAAGAATCGATAGTACATGAAAACTATAAGCAGAAGGTCATTAAGGCCAAGGATATAGATTCCGAGGTTACAGGAATGAGCACAGGCCATCCAATCAGAGTGCTCAGAAACAAGATGACCAGACAATATCTCAAGCTGGAAAAGGAAGGAGCTCCATTTGAAGAGCTCGAAAAAATGACGCTTGGCGCACTCAGAAAAGCCGTTGTGGACGGAGATACCGTATATGGCAGCGTCATGGCAGGTCAGAGCGCAGGCCTCGTAAAGAAAGAGGAAACCTGCAAAGAAATCATTGAGGATGTAGTGGGACTGAACAAATAGACAGTATTCACTTTTACATGCAAATTTAAGGATACCGGGCCGCCTGCAAAGAGTGGCTTACGGTATCCTGTCAGAAATAAGGAGAAACCGAAAATGGGTAAGAGAGTATTTATGTTTCCCGGACAGGGCTCACAGTATATAGGAATGGGTAAGGAGTTTTACGATACAATGCCAAATGCAAAGGCAGTAATCGACCTTGCCAGTGAACAGACAGGCTTGGATATTCCGGCATTATGCTTTGAGGAAAATGACAAGCTGAATATTACAGAGTACACACAGATATGTATGCTTGCAGTTGAGGCAGCTATATATCAGGCAATCATCGACAAAGGTATCACACCTGATGTCACAGCAGGATTAAGCCTTGGGGAATATGGTGCTCTCATCGCATCAGGAGCCATGACTATGGCAGATGCATTCGCAGTTGTCAGAAAAAGAGGAATCTACATGCAGGAGGCAGTTCCTACAGGTGGAGCCATGACAGCGGTTTTAGGACTTGATCCGCAGGTCATTGAGGATATCTGCAAAAAGACAGCAGATGAGACAAATTCAGTGGTATCGGTAGCCAACTATAACTGCCCGGGACAGATTGTTATCACAGGAGAAAAGGCAGCAGTAGATGCCGCCGCAGCAGCATGCAGCGAGGCAGGCGCCAAGAGATGCGTACCGCTCAAGGTCAGCGGACCCTTCCACTCAGCAATGCTTAAGGGTGCAGGCGAAAAGCTCGCAGATGCACTTGAGAGTGTAGAAATCCACGATATCAAGGTGCCATATATCACAAATGTCACAGCAGACTATGTGAAGTCACCGGCCGACGTCAAGGATTATCTGACACAGCAGGTTTCATCGTCAGTACGCTGGCAGCAGACCATCGAGCGCCTTATCGCAGACGGTGCAGATGAGTTCGTGGAAATCGGACCGGGACGATCACTCAGCGGATTTATGAGAAAGATAAATAGAGACGTAAAAGTCGTAAACATAGACAAACTGGAGGATTTTGAAAAGTATGTTAACAGGTAAAAATGCCCTGGTTACAGGCGCAAGCCGCGGAATTGGAAGACAGATAGCTCTTACACTTGCCGCAGCACACGCCTTTGTAATAGTAAATTATAATGGTTCAAAGGAAAAGGCAGATGCCGTTGTTGCAGAGATAAAGGCAGCAGGCGGTGATGCAGTTTCTTATCAGTGCAATGTATCTGATTTTGACGAGTGCCAGAATATGATAACAGCGCTCATCAAGGAGTACAAGCACATAGATATCCTCGTAAACAACGCAGGAATCACAAGAGACGGTCTCATCATGAAGATGAGCGAGGCAGACTATGACGCAGTGCTCAACACAAACCTTAAGGGTGCGTTCAACACAATCCGTCATATGTCACGCTATTTCCTGAAGCAGAAATCAGGAAGAATTATCAATATTTCATCAGTTTCCGGAATACTCGGAAATGCAGGACAGGCCAACTACAGCGCCAGCAAGGCAGGAGTTATAGGACTCACAAAGGCTGTAGCCAGAGAGCTTGCCAGCCGGGGAATCACAGCAAACGCAGTGGCACCGGGCTTTGTAGAGACAGAGATGACAGATGTGCTTGCCGATGCGGCAAAGGAGAATCTTTTATCACAGATTCCGCTTGGCAGACCGGGAAACACAAAGGATATCGCAAACGCAGTATTATTTTTAGCATCAGATGCAGCAGGCTACATCACAGGCCAGGTGCTGTCTGTTGACGGAGGAATGGCAATATGAGTAGAAGAGTAGTTGTAACAGGACTTGGAGCAGTAACACCAATCGGAAATAATGTGGACGATTTCTGGACATCGGTAAAGGCCGGAAAAATCGGATTTGACCACATCACAAAATTTGACACAACAGATTATAAATGTCACATTGCAGCAGAGCTTAAGGACTTTAACCCACAGGATTTTATGGACAGAAAGGCTGCAAAGAGAATGGAGCCATTCTCACAGTACGCTGTAGCTGCTGCAAAGCAGGCAATTGATGACAGCGGACTTGATATCGAAAAGGAAGATCCATACATGGTTGGATGTGCCATCGGTTCAGGTATCGGAAGTCTTCAGGCTATGGAGCGCGAGACACAAAAGCTTTATGAAAAGGGCCCAAACAGAGTAAATCCTCTGCTTGTTCCGCTTATGATCTGTAACATGGCAGCAGGAAATGTTTCCATCCAGTTCGGTCTCAAGGGAAAGAGTATCAATGATGTAACAGCCTGCGCTACAGGAACAAACACAATCGGTGAGGCATACAGAAGCATCCAGTACGGTGAGGCTGACGTGATGGTAGCCGGTGGTACAGAGGGCAGTGTATGTCCTATCGGAATCGCAGGATTTACAGCACTCACAGCGCTTTCTACAGTAGATGATCCGACAAAGTGTTCACTTCCGTTTGACAAGAACAGAAGTGGCTTTGTAATGGGTGAGGGCTCAGGAGTAGTTATCCTTGAAGAGCTTGAGCATGCAAAGGCAAGAGGTGCAAAGATTTATGCAGAGGTAGTCGGATACGGCTGCTCATCTGATGCATACCACATCACATCTCCGCAGGAGGATGGCGCAGGTGCAGCAAGAGCCATGACCAATGCCATGAGCGATGCAGGTGTCACACCGGCAGATGTAAAATACATCAATGCTCACGGAACAGGTACACATCACAATGATCTCTTTGAGACAAGAGCAATCAAGCTTGCGTTCGGTGATGAGGCTGCAAATCTTAAAATCAATTCAACAAAGTCTATGATAGGACATCTGCTCGGAGCAGCAGGAGCTGTTGAGTTTATAACATGTGTGAAGGAAATCCAGGATGGATTTATACATAAGACTGTTGGCTATGAGACTCCTGATGAGGAGATTGACCTCAATTACTGCAAGAACAGCTATGAGGAGCCTGTTGAGTATGCACTTAGCAATTCACTGGGATTCGGTGGACATAATGCAAGTATTCTGCTCAAGGCTTATAAATAAATAGCTTCTGCTTTTTAGGGCTTCGCGAATTTAGACTGTGAGGTCCGGTGGAGCACACAGTATATTCCTCATAAAAAATATGAAGTCAGTCACGGCATTTTGCACGGACAGGCTGTGATATGGTGTTAGTGCTTCATGCTATTGGAGTGGATGGAACGCCGTGACAGTTCATATTTTTTATTCAGAACACACTGTGTGCTTCCCGGCTCCACTTTGTTGAGCGCGAAGCATGTAGATAAATTGCTACTGCTTTTTAGGGCTTCGCGAATTTAGGCTGTGAGGTCCGGTGAAGCACACAGTATATTCCTCATAAAAAATATGAAATTAGTCACGGCATTTTGCACGGACAGGCTGTGATATGGTGTTAGTGCTTCATGCTATTGGAGTGGATGGAACGCCGTGACAGTTCATATTTTTTATTCAGAACACACTGTGTGCTTCCCGGCTCCACGTTGCGGAGCGCGGAGCATGTAGATAGTTTAGAGCGAATTGAGAAAGGATAGATGTATATGTCAATTATGAATACGCAGCAGATTATGGATATTCTGCCGCACCGCAGTCCGTTTCTTCTCATTGATACGGTTGAGGAACTGGAGCCGGGCGTAAAGTGTGTGGCTAAGAAGAATGTGACTATGAATGAGCCACATTTTATGGGACATTTTCCGGGAAATCCGGTGATGCCGGGAGTGCTTATTATTGAGGCTTTGGCGCAGACCGGTGCAGTTGCCATTCTTTGTCAGGATGAGTGGAAGGGCAAGACTGCATATTTTGCAGGCATCAATAATGCCAAGTTCAAGCAGAAGGTGGTTCCGGGAGATACGCTGGAGCTGACCACTGAGATTATAAAGGTTAAGGGTCCTATCGGTGTGGGCAAGGCTGTTGCCAGGGTAAACGGCAAGGTTGCCTGTATGGCGGAGCTTACATTTGCAATAGGTTAATTGCATAAGGAGACATGATGAAGTTATTCAAGAAGAAAGATAAAAATATAGAAGCTGAAGAGATTTTAGCAAAAAACGCTGAGAGCGCAAAAACAGCCGCAGATGGCAAAAATGCCGGTGTAGCACAGGAAACAAAAGAGGATGCCCCTGAGACAATCGTTTGTCCCAAGTGTGGCAAGACTGTGCTCAAATCAGTTGTAAAACAGCACAAATACGTCTGCTATGAGTGTAATTATTATTTCCGTGTGCGTGCTAAAAACAGAATCAGAATGGTTTCCGACAAGGAAGCATTTGAGCCATGGTTTACAGAGCTTACAACAGGAAATCCTCTCAATTTCCCTGAGTATGAGGAGAAAATTGCAAAGACTCAGGAGAAAACAGGACTTTCTGAGGGTATTGTCATCGGTAAGACAAAGATTTACGGCGAGGAGACAGTGCTTGGTGTAATTGATTCAAGATTTATGATGGGAAGCATGGGCCATGTGGTTGGTGAGAAAATCACAAGCGCATTTGAGCGTGCCACAGAGGAAAGACTTCCGGTTATATTATTCTGCTGTTCAGGCGGTGCCAGAATGCAGGAGGGTATCATTTCGCTGATGCAGATGGCAAAGACCTCAGCCGCAGCAAAACGTCATTCAGAGGCAGGACTTTTATATGTGCCTGTACTCACAGATCCTACAACAGGTGGTGTGACAGCCAGCTTTGCAATGCTTGGAGACATCATTCTTGCAGAGCCAAAGGCACTTATCGGCTTTGCGGGTCCTCGTGTTATCGAGCAGACCATCGGACAGAAGCTGCCTGAGGGCTTCCAGAGGGCAGAGTTCCAGCTTGAGCACGGCTTTGTAGATATGATAGTTGAGCGTGAGGATTTAAAGAAGACTCTTTACAAGATTTTACGTGCTCACAGACCTACCACAGGCTATGCCAATTTTGACCCGCTTCACTCAGACGACAATTACGAGCCGACAGAGCTTATGAAGGAGCGCGAGGCAAAGGCTAAGCCATTTAAGGTATGGGACAAGGTCAGCGCCGCAAGACAGATTAAGAGACTTGCATCGGTTGACTATATGGACTATATCTTTGATGAGTTTATGGAGCTGCACGGAGACAGATATTTCCGCGATGACCCGGCTATCGTAGGCGGAATCGCATATTTAGACGGCCAGCCGGTTACAGTTATCGGTGTCCACAAGGGAAAAGACCTTGAGGACTGCGCAAAGAGAAACTATGGTATGCCATCACCGGAGGGCTACCGCAAGGCACTGCGCCTCATGAAGCAGGCAGAGAAATTCAACCGTCCGATCATAACCTTTGTCAATACATCAGGAGCTTATCCGGGAATGGAAGCAGAGGAAAACGGACAGGGTGAGGCAATCGCAAGAAACCTTTATGAGATGAGCGGCATCAAGGTGCCAATCCTTTGTCTCATGATAGGAGAAGGCGGAAGCGGCGGAGCTTTAGCTCTTTCTGTAGGAAATGAAGTGTGGATGATGGAAAATGCCACATACTCAATCCTTTCGCCAGAAGGCTTTGCATCTATCCTCTGGAAGGACGGAAAGCGTGCAAAGGAAGCCGCAGAGGTAATGAAGATTACAGCACACGACTTAAAGGAGCTTGATGTCGTGGATGATATAATACCTGAGTTTGGCGGAGCCGACGAGGATGCCCTTTCATCAATCGGAAACTACATGAAGGGCAACATGAAGAAATTCTTGGAAAAAGAAAGCAAATTGACAAAGGACCAGCTCTTGGAGGAAAGATACAAGCGTTTCCGCAAGTTCTAGTCCCGGAAAGGAAATTCTATGAAGATAGTTGGAACAGGAAGCTGCCTGCCACAGAGAGTGGTCTCAAACGATGACCTGGCAGCCATAATGGACACATCTGACGAGTGGATCAGCTCGCGTACAGGAATAAGAAACAGACACATTGCAACGACTGAGACAACCACCTCACTTGCCTGTGATGCAGTAAAAAGTGCGCTGCAGGATGCGGGGATTGACGGAAGTGAGATAGACTTGATAATAGCGGCAAGCGTATCCACAGACAAAATCGTTCCATCGCTCGCATGTCAGATTCAGGCTGAGATAGGTGCAGGCAGTGCAGTGGCATTTGACATAAATGCCGCATGTTCAGGCTTTTTATTCGGGCTTGCCACAGCGGATGCATATTTTAAGACCGGCAGGTTTCACAAGGCAGTCGTAGTGGGAGCAGAGGTTCTTTCAAAAATAATGGACTGGAATGACAGAAGCACCTGTGTACTTTTCGGAGACGGAGCAGGAGCAGCCGTTGTGACAGACGAGGGCGATGCTTTTAAGGGCTTTGTACAGGGCTCGGACGGAAAAGGCGGTGAGGCGCTTGACGGAGACAACCGTCCTGTAGTCAATCCGTTTACCGACAATGGAAAGCAGTCTGCACTCGGTGGCTATGTCACTATGGACGGTCCTGCTGTATACAAGTTTGCGGTAAAGACAGTGCCAAAGGCTATAAATGAGCTGCTTGATGAAATCGGCTGGAGCGTAGATGATGTGGATGTCTATGTGTTGCATCAGGCCAATATACGTATTATTGAGTCGGTTGCCAAGAGGCTTAAGCAGCCTATGGACAAATTCCCGACCAATTTACAGCATTGTGGAAATATTTCTGCGGCAAGTGTGCCGATTTTGCTTGATAAAGTCCGCAAAGATGGTATGATAAAGCATGAGGAAAAAATAATTTTATCAGGCTTTGGAGCAGGACTTACATGGGGAGCCTGCGCCATAGAGTGGCAATAGAAAGAGGTATTTATGACGGCAGATGAAACTTTAAATGAATTATTGGTGTGTCTGTTCAAGGATTTGACAGAGATAGAGGGCAGATGTCTGATAACAGACGAATTTTCTGATATTTCTATCAACGATATGCATATAATAGAGGCAATAGGAGTCGATGAGCCAAAGCGCTCCGGCACCGTAGCCAAGCTTATGTCTATCACTCTGGGCACACTGACAAAGGCAATAGATGGTCTCACCCGCAAGGGATACGTGAACCGTATCCGCAGTGAGGAGGATAAGCGTGTGGTAAAGCTCTCACTCACTGGCAAGGGAAAGAGTGCATACTATCATCATGAGCAGTTTCACCGTCATATGATAGAGCATATAAAGGACGGTCTTTCGGATGACGAAATGAAAGTTCTTATAACTTCACTTGCAAAACTCTCGGATTATTTCAAGGTGGTATATTCCGATGATGAGGAGAATCAGTACCAAAACTGGGATAATATAAATGAAGATAATAAATAAAATGAATTTTTTTTATATAAAACTTTCAAAAATTACTTGATTATAGCAATAGATTTATATAAAATAAACTTGTTGATGTGAAAAATAATTTTGTAAAGGAGATATAAAAATGAGCTATGTTGATGAAGTACTCGAAGTAGTAAAGAAGAAAAACGC
>ULQC01072284.1_pt1 | contig 10487 bp, 10 predicted proteins | sample 1954091 | NCBI WGS metagenome assembly ULQC01 (sample SAMEA4835645, study PRJEB28245) | human gut metagenome | biome: gut microbiome; material: fecal sample | place: Denmark | collected 2008
GAGAGGACGGCGGTTAGTCACCGCCTCCTACTCGATTAAAGTGGGCTTTTCAGAGCGAAAAAAGGCTCTTTAAAAAAATATGATAATGGTGTAGAATTGTTATTATATAGTTTTAGAATGATGTTTGAGGGTGTGTGATGATTTTAGGACTAAGTGATACGGAAAAGAAATTTAAGACAGCAATGGATACGGCAGGTGCCGACATGACAGTGGTCAACAGCTGGCTTAAGCTGTATGTCAAAACCAAAAAGAATTCCTCCGGTGTTGCAAAGCGATATTATGGCGTGAAGACAGGCTTAAGCAGCCTGCTTTCAGATTTAAAGGAGCTTGAGCAACAAGTTATCGGGTATTGTGAGCTCACAGGAACCGACCGGAAGCACTTTGGAGAGCTGATAAAGGCTTGCAAAGCGAAAAGCGGCATGTTTGACGATGAATTTTTAATCAGCAAGGTGGACACGGATTTTCACACGACTCTGGACTCTGTTGTAAAGCAGGGGGAGAGATATCTGTCATCCTTTGACAACGGTATCATTTTGCAGAGTGAGATAGAGAATCTGATACACCTGACAAATGAGGGGCTTGAAAGAAAAAAGCCTGATTTGTTTGCTCTGTCATATTTCTATCTGGGGCACAGCAACAAAGAGCTTGCAGAGCTAAATTTCACACAAAAGACTAAGAGAGTGCATGAGATATATTACGAGGAGTTCTGGAAGGATATATTAAAGCAGCTTGAGGCATGTGTGAAGCAGGCTGAGGCCATAAACGATAAGTATGAGGGCACGACAGACCGGCGCACGGCAAGGATACTGTCAGAGCTTAAGCCGCTGCTTGTGGGTGTTACAAAGCAATGGGAGCCGGAACAGACAGCAGAGTACATACTGCGCGATATGTGCAGAATATTCAGGGATTGACATAGAAAATGCAGATTGAAAAGGAGCAGAATATGGATGTTATAATTTGGGCAATTATCTTAGGAGCTATTTTTTACATTAACAAAAAATCAAAGAGCGCAGGAAGCAAAAATACGCAGCCAAACAAACCGAGACCGCAGCAGAAGCAGATGCAGCAGATATGGAACAGCATGCAGAATACAGTTCAGTCGGGTATGAATGCATTGAACCAGACATGTCAGCAGAAATCACAGCCACAGATGCAGCAGAGAGTACAGCAGCCTCAGAGACCACGGATGCAGCAGAGAGTACAGCCACAGCAGAGAGTACAGCCACAGCAGAGAGTACAGCAGAGCAATCCGGATATAGTGCAGAGGGCCGTGAAAAATAACGCACGCTTTGCGGATGATACGACACAAAAAGAGCTTGAGGCTATGCACGGACATAGCGAGGCGCAGCAGAGGCTGGCGCAGGAGCACTCAAGAAACTGCCAGACACTGCATACCAAAGCGGCAGACGGTGCAAAGATTATAGAGGCTGAGACACAGAGAATGTTTGGCAGTGTTGAGGATCTGATTGCCATGGGATACAGCGGCAATCTGGAGTTTGAGAGAGATTTCCTTGGGGAAGGCTTAGACATGATTAACAACTTTTAAATAATAAGGAAAGAGGCAGAAATGATGGACAGAACACCAAAGCCCGGAGAGCTTTACAGGCACTTTAAGAATAAGCTGTATCAGATAGTTACAGTGGCGACACATTCAGAGACAGGGGAAAAGCTTGTGATTTATCAGGCTTTATATGATGATTTTGGGATATACGCCAGACCACTCGACATGTTTGTAAGCGAGGTGGACCATGAGAAATATCCTGATGTGAAGCAGAAATACAGATTTGAGAAGATCACGCTTAAGGATAAGCCGGAGGATATGTCGGGAAAGAGTATCTCTTTGAGCACTAATGCGATTGCAGCTAATGCACCTGAAGCTGTGAGTGTTCAGACACAGGCTTGTTATGATGAGCAGGCACCGGATGCAGATGAAGGCCAGGCACCGGATCCGCGTTTGCTGGAGTTTCTTGATGCGGATACCTTTGAAGAGAAGTACAATATACTTATTTCAATGAGGGATATCATAACCGACCGCCTTATAGATGACATAGCGGTGGTTATGGATGTTGTAGTTCCTGAGGGCCCATTGCAAAAGCGGTATGATGATTTAAAGAATACGATAAAGACCAGGCAGTACTATGAATTTTCCAATCGGCTCAGATAGCTGTTGTGATATTTGCCGGATTCAGTGACATCCTTGCCAAACCAGTCAGGCGCTGTGAATTCATTTGCTGCGTCGACAGAGTCGAATTCAACCTCCACAAGTGTAAGAGGAGCCAGATCACCCTCAAATACATCAAGCTCTGCGGTCAGACCACCGTCAAGAGGTATGAGATAGCGTGTCTTTTCGATGAGACGACCGTCAATCTTTTGGACAAGATGGTCGTAGGCTTCTTTTGTGAGAGGAAGATTGTACTCCTCGCGCACCATAAGACCGGCTCCCTTGTATGTCATATAATAGCTGTCATTTGAGCGTCTGACTCTGACAACAGGCGAGGTGCACAGATAGCCCTGGGCGATTTTTTTGCTCGCGTAGCTGTCTAAATTGGAAGGAAGCTGTTTAAGTAAGTATTTTCTTTCGATTTCCATGGTATATCCTTTCAGGTTACTGGTAGATTTATAGTTACGGTTTATACTTTTGTTTTACCCTTATATCATTTATATATGATTATAATGACCGGTATTTAAAAATTCAAGGACGAACCGCAGCTTTTTAGTATTATCAAAGAAAAATAAAGGAGAAAAATATGATTAAAGTAGGAATTTTTATGGCAGACGGCTGTGAGGAGATTGAAGGACTTACAGTAGTAGATATAGTTAGAAGAGCAAAGCTTGAGATTGAAACCATATCAATCACGGAAAAAGCCGAGGTGACAAGCTCTCATCAGGTGACATTTAAGACAGATACCACAAAGGCACAGGCTGATTTTGACAGCTACGATGCAATCGTACTGCCGGGAGGCATGCCGGGTACATTAAACCTTGGCGCGGATGAGACCGTAGTAAAGACAATTAAGAGATTTGCCGCTGAGGGAAAACTTGTTGCAGCGATATGTGCAGCGCCTAGCGTGCTCGGTGAGAATCATATACTTGAGGGCAAAAAAGCTACCTGTCATCCGGGCTTTGAGGAAAAGCTGCTCGGTGCACAATGGCTTGAGCAGCCTGTAGTTGTGGATGGCAATGTGATTACAAGTCGTGGAATGGGAACCGCTATTGCGTTTGCACTCGAGCTTGTCAGATACTTCACAGACGATGCCACAGTAGAGCATATTCGACAGGGACTGGTATACTAGACCGGCAAGCCCCTGTATTATAACAAAAGAGGTCACACACCAACCCCATGGTGCGCGGCCTCTTTTTATGCTTGCATTTGAAGCGTACATTTGAAGCCTGCTATTGCAGAGCTTATTTCATCTGCTGCTCCTGCTTCATGATCATCTGCTTGACCATCTCGCCACCGATTGAACCGGCCTGCTTAGAAGTAAGGTCACCGTTGTAGCCCTCTTTTAAAGGAACTCCAAGCTCTGAAGCAACCTCTTCCTTGAAACGGCTCATAGCCTCTTTTGCCTCCGGTACAGAAGCCTTTTTACTACTTGATGCTGCCATAATGCAATACCTCCTTTTAAAACGTTATACACAAGCTGTATGTGTATGGAAATATTATGCCGTAAAATGACAAAAATATGTTTTGGTATTGCTGACAATTTATGGAATTATACACAAAAGCAAATTTAATGTAAAAAACACTGGAAATAGTGGATTTGTTGTGTTATAATCATCCAATGACTGGGCTTAGCAGTTTAAAAAGCATGCCCACATTACATTTGATGTACATACCATTCATATATATTTTTAAGGAGGATAACGATTGACATGAGTGTACAGGTTGAGAATTTAGAGCATAATATGGCGAAGCTTACTATTGAGGTAGCAGCTGAGGAATTAGAGAAAGCATTGGATTCTGCATATCAGAAGCAGAAGAAACAGATTAGTGTACCTGGATTCCGTAAAGGAAAAGTGCCAAGAGCTATGATTGAGAAAATGTATGGAGCAGGTGTGTTCTACGAGGATGCAGCAAACATTCTTATGCAGCAGACATACGCAGGTGCGGTTGACGAGAGCGGTGTTGACATTGTTTCACGCCCAACAGTTGAGGTTACTCAGATTGAGAAGGGACAGCCTTTCATCTACACAGCAGAGGTTGCTGTAAGACCTGAGGTTACTCTTGGTAAGTACATGGGCGTTACAGTTACAAAGATCGACACATCAGTTTCTGATGAAGAGGTTGACGCTGAGCTTGAGAACCAGAGAAACAAAAATGCAAGAACAGTTACAGTTACAGATCGTCCTGTAGCAGAGGGAGATACAGCAGTTATCGACTTTGAGGGATTTGTTGACGGAGTAGCTTTCGAGGGTGGAAAGGGTGAGAATCATCCATTAGAGATCGGTTCACACACATTCATCGATACATTCGAGGATCAGTTAGTAGGAAAGAACACAGGCGATGAGGTTGAGGTCAATGTAACATTCCCTGAGAAGTATCAGGCAGCAGACCTTGCAGGAAAGCCGGCTACATTCAAGGTTAAGATCAACGAGATCAAGGCTAAGGAGCTTCCAGAGCTTGATGATGAGTTTGCACAGGATGCAGCAGGTGTTGATACATTAGCTGAGTACAAAGAGGAAATCAAAAAGAACCTCACAGAGAAGAAAGAGACAGAAGCTAAGAAGACTAAAGAGGATGAGGCTATCCAGAAGATTATCGACAAGTCAAAGATGGATCTTCCTGAGGCAATGATTGAGACACAGTGTGAGACAATGGTTGAGGAGTTCGCTCAGAGAATCGCACAGAGCGGTCTTACAATGGAGCAGTACTTACAGTTCTCAGGCATGACAGTTGACCAGCTTAAGGATCAGGTTCGTCCTGAGGCTACAACACGTATCCAGAGCAGCCTTGTACTTGAGCAGATTGCCAAGGAGGAAAACATCGAGGTTACTGATGCAGATATCGATGCTGAGGTAGAGAAGATGGCTAAGGCATACGGCATGGAGGCTGATAAGCTTAAAGAGTACATGGGAGATGCTGAGAAGGAGTCTATGAAGAAAGACATTGCTATCACAAAGGCCGTAGATCTTATCATGGACAACGTTAAAGAGCGTGCAAAGGCAAAGAAAAAGGCTGATGCAGAAGAGTCTACAGAAGAATAAGATTTTTGAATCAAGATTTGATTGACTGGCTCAGAAGCCTATTTTCTGAGCCGGTCTTTTGAGCTTTTATAAAGGAGGTATTTTATATGAGTTTAGTACCATATGTCATTGAACAGACCAGCAGAGGAGAGCGCAACTACGACATTTACTCCAGATTATTAAAAGATCGTATCATTTTCCTTGGAGAGGAAGTAAATGAGACAACAGCCAGCCTTGTTGTTGCCCAGCTTTTATTCCTTGAGTCCGAGGATCCGAATAAGGATATCCACCTTTACATCAATTCACCGGGTGGAATGGTTACAGCAGGACTTGCTATTTACGATACTATGCAGTACATCAAGTGTGATGTTTCAACAATCTGTATCGGTCTTGCAGCAAGCATGGGAGCTTTCCTTCTTGCAGGCGGTGCAAAGGGCAAGAGATATGCTCTTCCAAATGCAGAGATTATGATTCATCAGCCATCTGGCGGTGCAAAGGGTCAGGCTACTGAGATTCAGATTGCTGCAGAAAATATTTTAAAGACAAAGAAGAGATTAAACGAAATTTTAGCAGCCAATACAGGCAAGCCATACGAGACAATTGCAGCTGATACAGAGCGAGACAACTATATGTCAGCACAGGAAGCCGCAGAGTATGGTCTCATAGACAGTGTAATAACAAACAGATAATCAGAAGTTAGATGAATTTAAGAGGGTACCCCATATGGGATGCCCTCATGCAATAAAAGGAGTTAATAATGGCAGGAAAAAACGACGGAAAGATTCGCTGCTCATTTTGCGGTAAGACACAGGACCAGGTAAATCGTTTGATTTCCGGACCTAATGGAGCTTTTATCTGCGATGAGTGTATAGATATATGTGCCGAGATTCTTGAGGAAGAAGGCGTAGATGGCCATGAGGACAAAAGCAGCGCTAAGGATGATATAAATCTTGTTACTCCGGAGGAGCTTAAGGCGTTTCTGGACGATTATGTAATAGGACAGGACCAGGCAAAGAAGGTGCTTTCGGTTGCTGTTTACAATCACTATAAGAGAGTTCTGGCAGGTGATACATCAGATGTAGAGCTTCAGAAGAGTAATATTCTCATGCTTGGACCTACAGGCTCAGGAAAGACACTTCTTGCGCAGACACTTGCCAGAGTGATAAATGTTCCATTTGCTATCGCTGATGCTACAACACTTACAGAGGCAGGATACGTAGGTGAGGATGTGGAGAATATCCTATTAAAGCTTATTCAGGCGGCAGATTATGATATCGAGCGTGCAGAGCATGGTATCATTTATATAGATGAGATAGATAAAATTACAAAGAAATCAGAGAATGTCTCAATCACCAGAGATGTGTCAGGCGAGGGTGTACAGCAGGCTCTTTTAAAGATTCTTGAGGGCACAGAGGCATCTGTACCGCCACAGGGCGGAAGAAAGCATCCGCAGCAGGAGCTTATTCCTATTGATACTACTAATATACTTTTTATCTGCGGTGGAGCATTTGATGGTCTGGAAAAAATTATCGACAGTCGTATGGATACATCATCTATAGGCTTCAATTCAGATGTAAAGTCAAAGACAGAGCTCAATGTAGGAGAGGCGTTTAAGCATGCACTTCCACAGGATTTTGTAAAGTTTGGATTGATTCCTGAGTTTATCGGACGTGTACCTATTACCGTTTCTCTCGAGGCACTCGACAGGGATGCACTTATCCGTATACTTAAGGAGCCTAAGAACTCGCTTATCAAGCAGTACACCAAGCTTTTTGAGCTTGACGGAGTAGGTCTTGAGTTCACAGACGATGCAGTAAATGCCATCGCTGACAAGGCACTTGAGAGAAAGACAGGGGCCAGAGGACTTCGTGCCATCATGGAGGCTGTTATGCTTGACCTTATGTATCGTATACCGTCAGACAAGAGCATCAGCAGATGTGTAATAGACAAGGATATCGTTGAGGAAAACTTAAAGCTTGATGGTGATTGCGTGCCTGAGGCATATATCGAGGAAAAAGCGGCATCGTAAGTACATGGCGGTATTTTACAAAAGATACAGCATCGGATAATATAAATTGCACAGCGGTTTGTTATGCATGGCTGTGTAATAATACAGGAGATATAAGTGGAAGAACAGATTATGAATATGCCTGCAGTAGCGCTGAGAGGGCTTACTATTCTGCCGGGGATGATTGCCCATTTCGACATCAGCAGAGAGCGCTCCCTTCGTGCTGTCGAGGAGGCTATGGAGCAGGATCAAAAGATTTATCTTGTCACACAAAGGAATGTGGACAGTGAGGACCCGACTCAGGAAGACCTCTATCAGATGGGTATTGTTGCTGACATAAAGCAGGTTGTCAGATTACAGAATGATGTTGTGAGAATACTTGTAGATGGAATAAGCCGGGCAGCATTGCTTGGCTTTACCGGTAATGAGAAGTACCTTGAGGCAGAAATCTGTTATTGTGATAGTAATGCAGACAGCCTGCCGGAGGATCTCAGGGAAGCCATGCTTCTCGGAGTCAGAGAGGCTTTTCACAGATATGCGGCAGTCGTCGGCAAAATCAGCAAGGAGCTTATCAGACAGATAGATCAGTATGAGGATCTTGAAAAGCTCATTGATTATGTAACCAACAATCTGCCGGTGTCATATGAGCTTAAGCAGCAGGTGCTTGAGGCAGAGGATATCAATGACAGATATCAGGTTATAGTATCATTACTTCTCTCCCAGGTGGAGGTTATTTCCATAAAGAATGAGCTTCAGAAAAAAGTAAAGGTTCGTGTGGACAAGCATCAGAAGGAGTATGTGCTTCGTGAACAGCTTGGTGTGATACGTGAGGAGCTGGGCGAGAATGCTGACTCGGAGGCTGATGAATATGAGAAAAAGCTATCTGAGTTAGATGCGCCTGACTACGTAAAGGAAAAGACGAAAAAAGAGATAAAGCGCTTTAGAAATATGAGCAGCAGCTCATCAGAGAGCACTGTTGAGAGAGGCTATATAGAGACTGTACTTGAGCTTCCGTGGAATAGGATGTCTGTGGACAACAAGGATCTTGACCATGCAGCACAGGTGCTCGATGATGATCACTACGGATTAAAGGATGTTAAGGAGAGAATACTTGAGTTTCTGGCAGTCAGAAATCTGACAAGCAAGGGAGAGAGTCCTATAATTTGTCTTGTAGGTCCTCCGGGAACAGGAAAGACAAGCATAGCCCGTTCAATTGCGTCTGCACTGGAGAAGAAATATGTGCGTATTTCTCTTGGTGGTGTGCGTGATGAGGCAGAAATCCGTGGACACAGAAAGACATATATCGGTGCTATGCCGGGCCGTATAGTAAATGGCTTAAGACAGGCAGGCGTTTCAAATCCTCTCATGCTGTTGGATGAGATAGATAAGGTGTCAAGTGACTACAAGGGTGACACATCAGCCGCTCTTCTCGAGGTGCTTGACAGTGAGCAGAACTGCAGATTCAGGGATCATTACATTGAGATGCCTGTGGATTTGTCGGAGGTGCTTTTTATTGCAACGGCAAATGAGGTTTCAGGCATTCCAAAGCCGCTTCTTGACAGGATGGAGCTTATTGAGGTGTCAAGCTACACTGAAAATGAGAAATTTCACATAGCAAAGGAACACCTGGTTGAGAAGCAAAAGAGCAAAAACGGAATTAAAAAGGAACAGCTTACGATAACAGACTCGGCCCTAAAGGATATTATCAGGCTGTACACCAGAGAGGCCGGAGTCAGAAGCCTTGAGAGGACTATCGGCAAGCTGTGCCGCAAGGCTGCCAGGGAAATCTTTAAGGACAGCGAAGCTGCTGTAAAGGTTACAAAGACCAATCTTAAGACATATCTGGGCAATCCGAAGTACAGTCCGGAGAAGAAAAATGATCGCGCAGAGGTTGGAATCGTTAGAGGCCTGGCATGGACCAGCGTGGGCGGAGTCACACTCGAGGTTGAGGTGAATGTGCTGCCGGGCAAGGGTGAGCTTGTTCTCACAGGTAAGCTTGGCGACGTGATGAAGGAGTCGGCACAGGCGGCACTTAGCTATGTGCGCTCAATAAGCGAAGGATATGGCATTGATGCAGAGTTTTACACGAAGCATGATATCCATATACATATCCCGGAGGGCGCAGTGCCAAAGGACGGACCATCTGCAGGTATCACTATGGCGACAGCCATGCTCTCGGCTATTACAGACAGAGCTGTCAGGGCAGATGTAGCCATGACGGGCGAGATAACACTGCGCGGCAGGGTGCTTCCGATAGGAGGACTCAAGGAAAAGCTGCTTGCAGCTAAAGTAATCGGAATAAAAACAGTGTGTATTCCAAAGGATAATGAAAAGGACCTGGAGGAGATTTCAAAAGAAATAACGGACGGCATGGAAATCGTGCCGGTGGAGAGATTTTCACAGGTAGAGAAGATAGCATTTGTAAAATAAGAATGAGGAAGAGATTATGGTAATTAAAAGTGTTAATTTAGAGACAGTTTGCGGAATTACAAGCACAATCCCTGACAATGAGTATAATGAAGTGGCATTCGCCGGCAAGTCAAATGTAGGCAAGTCGTCACTGATCAATGCGCTCATGAACAGAAAGTCACTTGCCAGGATCTCTTCACAGCCCGGCAAGACACAGACCATCAATTTTTATAACGTCAATGACGCCATGTATCTGGTCGATCTGCCGGGTTATGGCTATGCCAACGCCAATATCGAGATAAAAGCCAAATGGGGACAGATGATAGAAAACTATCTGCACACCTCCAAAAAGCTTCAGGCGGTGTTTTTACTTATAGATATAAGGCATGAGCCATCGGACAATGATATCATGATGTATGACTGGATGGTAAACCAGGGCTTTGCACCGATCATCATTGCAACCAAATCTGATAAATTGAAAAAAAGCCAGATTGCCGCACACATAAAGACTATCAAGGATGTGCTTCATGTGAAGCCCGGCACGGTAGTCATACCGTTTTCGTCCATGTCAAAGGATGGCAGGGATGAAATCTGGAATCTCATAGATTCACTCGTGTTTGATGAGGAGACGCTTCTTGCCATGAAACAGGAGGAAGAAGCAAAGCGCGAGGCAAAATCAGCTGCAAAAAGAGCCGCTGCATCCCAGCCGCACAAAAAGGAGCGCTGGAAGAAGACCGGAAAGCCGGTTGCGAAAAAGACAAAAGAGCGCAGAGATAAGGCCAAGAGCAAAAAAAGCGTTAATAATCATAAAAAGAAATAAAGTTATAGAAAGAAAGGCGAATATTTAATATATGAAGAATAAATGCAAATTTGTAGGCATTATGTT
>ULQC01009352.1_pt1 | contig 10457 bp, 10 predicted proteins | sample 1954091 | NCBI WGS metagenome assembly ULQC01 (sample SAMEA4835645, study PRJEB28245) | human gut metagenome | biome: gut microbiome; material: fecal sample | place: Denmark | collected 2008
GAACGCGACCGCGCCGTTGCCGCCGTTGCCGGCCTTTATCGTTATTCGTGCTTTATCAACAAAAGAGGTAGCCATATTTCACCTCGCAAAATTCAAAAATAATATTCATCTAATGCGGCTTCTTCAAACCGATACGGCTGCCCGAAGCGATATGGCATTAAATGAAATGCCGGACGATTTTCGTCCGGCATCGTCATGTTAATTTACTGAGCGATCTCTTCGTAAACAGAAACCTGCTTGCGATCCTTATCCTTGCGCTCGAACTTTACCTTGCCGTCTACGAGAGCGAACAGGGTGTCGTCCTTACCCTTACCAACGTTGGTGCCGGGATGGATCTTAGTTCCGCGCTGTCTGACGAGGATATTGCCGGCCAGGACGAACTGACCGTCTGCTCTTTTAGCTCCAAGACGCTTAGACTCACTGTCGCGGCCGTTCTTGGTAGAACCCATACCTTTTTTATGTGCCATTAAGGTTACACCTCCATTATCAGTAGTAGCGGGGAAAATTATGCGTTGATGGTTTCGATCTGAACCTTGGTGTAGGGCTGTCTGTGACCCTGCGTTCTGCGATAACCCTTTTTGGGCTTCATCTTGTAAACGCGAACCTTCTTGCCCTTGCCGTTCTTTACGACATTTGCGGAAACGGTAGCGCCGTCGATAACAGGAGCGCCGAAAACGGTGTTTTCGCCGTCGATAACTGCGAGGACCTTGTCAAACTTGACGGTCTCGCCGGCTTCAACGTCAAGCTTCTCAACGAAGATAACGTCGCCCTCTGCCACGCGGTACTGCTTGCCGCCGGTCATGATGATAGCATGCTTCATAAACTAACAATCCTTTCTTCAGGTCTCGCTCTCATGGGTGCCGGACACATCCGGACTTCCGACCCATTCAATGCGGCTCGAATAGCATATCACGACAGCCTTGAATTGTCAATGTTTTTCTCGCTTTTTTGCGGTAAATTTAATGCCGATATTGCAAAACACGAACGAACATGAGATAATATAATGTAATAGAGATTATAGAAATGAGGATACCCGAGTGCTGAAAAAACTGCTTTCACGAACCGCGATAACGGCGGTCATAATTCTTGTGCAGATCGTGTGGATAGTTGCGCTGCTGCTCAGGCTCAGCGATGCTCTGCCGGTGATGAACTATGTTCTCCGCATTTTGAGTCTTGTTGCCGTTCTGCATGTTATTAAAAACGATATGGATCCGTCATATAAGGTCAGCTGGGTGCTGTTTATAGCGCTTCTTCCGCTGTTCGGAGGACTTATGTACGTCCTGTTCGGCAACAAGCGCCCGACAAGGTTTATCCGCGAAAAGCTCAATGTTCAGCTTGAGGAGACTGCGCGGTACTACACCATGCGCCCCTCGGCCGCTGAGGAGATCGACGATGATGACGCACGAGGGCTGTTTAAATATCTTGAGTCCTACAGCGGCTACAGAGCCTGCCGCGATACGAAGACCGAGTATTTCCCTGTCGGCGAGGACATGTTCGCAAGACTCATCCCGGAGCTTGAAAAGGCGGAAGAATTCATTTTCCTTGAGTATTTTATCATAAACTCGGGACATATGTGGGACTCTGTACTCGACGTGCTGCGGCGCAAGGTCGCGCAGGGTGTTGATGTACGCGTTATATACGACGATGTCGGCTGTGCGGACTATCTTCCGGCTAATTATTGTCAGACATTGCGCAGCTATGGCATAAAGGCGATGGTGTTCAATAAATTCGTGCCCGTCGTCAGCGTTGTTATGAATAATCGTGATCACCGCAAAATAACGGTCATCGACGGAAAGGTCGGATTTATCGGCGGCATAAATATAAGCGATGAATATATCAACAAAAAAGAACGCTTCGGTCACTGGAAGGACACCGGACTTATGTTCAAAGGACCGGGCGTTGAAAACCTGACGATCATGTTTCTTGAAATGTGGAATGCATTCGAGGAAAAAGAGGGCGGCTACAGAGATTTTGTGCCCGCAGAATATGAGGAGAAAGGCGGAGAAGGGGACGGATACATCCTCAGCTTTTCCGACAGTCCCCTTGACGATGAAAACGCCAGCGAAAACGTGTATGCCGACATTCTCTACAATGCAAACGACTATGTTTATATCACAACGCCGTATCTGGCCATCGACAGCAGCCTGCAAAACGCGCTGTGCCTTGCGGCAAAGCGCGGCGTTGACGTGCGGCTTATTACCCCGGGAATACCGGATAAGAAAATGGTATACCGCCTGACGCGGTCTTACTATGCCTCGCTTATCCGCGCCGGAGTGAAGATTTATGAATACACGCCCGGCTTTGTCCACGCAAAGAGCTATGTTGCCGATGATAAGATCGGCGTCGTCGGCACCATAAATATGGACTACCGCAGTCTGTATCTGCACTTTGAGTGCGGAACGCTCATGTATGACAGCCCGGCGGTCATTGACCTGAGAAATGATGATCTTGCAACGATAGAAAAATGCCGCAAGATCGAGCTATCGGACTGCCGTACGAGTTTCTTCGGCGAGCTTATTGACCGTGTATTGAGAGTCATTGCACCACTGCTGTGAAGATAGAAAAACTGCCGCCTCCAAATAACGGAGGCGACAGTAATTTTTCCTTTTTAGCCGACTATGTCGCGGGTATCGCGTGCGATAACGAGTTCTTCGTTGGTGGGGATAACGAAAACCTTGACCTTGGAGTCGGGGGTGGAGATCATGATATCCTCGCCGCGCTTGGAGTTTGCCTCGTCGTCGATGGTGACGCCCAGATAGCCGAAGTACTCTGCAATAGCCTTGCGGGAGCTCTTGGAGTTCTCGCCGACGCCTGCGGTGAATACGATGGCGTCAACGCCGTTCATTGCCGCAACATATGAGCCTGCGACCTTTGCGACCCAGTAGTGGAACATGTCCAGAGCAAGCTGTGCGCGCTCGTTGCCCTCGGCGGCTGCGTTGTCAAGATCGCGGAAGTCGGAGGAAACGCCGGAAACGCCCAGAACGCCGGACTTCTTATTGAGTATGTTGAGCATCTCGTCAATGCTGATGCCGTACTTGTTCATGATAAACTGGATAACGCCTGCGTCCAGATCGCCGCAGCGTGTGCCCATGGGGAGGCCGACCAGGGGAGTGAAGCCCATGGAGGTGTCAACGCACTTGCCGCCGTCGATAGCGGCGATGGAGCTGCCGTTGCCCATGTGGCAGGAGACGATCTTCAGCTCTTCGATGGGCTTGCCCATCAGCTCTGCGCAGCGGCCGGAAACATAGCGGTGCGAGGTGCCGTGGAAGCCGTAGCGGCGGATGCCGTCGTTTTTGTAGTACTCATAGGGAACTGCGTACATGTAAGCCTTGCCGGGCATGGTCTGGTGGAAAGCGGTGTCGAACACTGCAACCATGGGAACGTCGCCCATAACGTCGCGGCAGGCGTTGATGCCGATGATGTTTGCCGGGTTGTGCAGGGGAGCGAAGGGAGTGCACTCCTTGAGCGCTTCCATAACTGCATCGTCGATGCGCACGGAGGAAGCAAACTTCTCGCCGCCGTGAACGACGCGGTGGCCGACAGCGTCGATCTCCTTCATGGAGGCGACAACGCCGTACTCGGCGCTGGTGAGCTTGTCGATAACAGCCGCAATTGCCTCTGCGTGGGTGGGCATTGCAACATCCTCATCAAATACGGGCTTGCCGCCTACCAGGGGGCTGTGCTTAAGGTGACCGTCGAGGCCGATACGCTCGCAAAGGCCCTTAGCCATTACAGACTCGGTCTCCATGTCGATGAGCTGGTACTTCAGGGAAGAACTGCCTGCGTTGATTACAAGAATTTTCATTCCGATATTCCTTTCTTATTGTAAAAATCACAAAAAATTGTATCATAAGAATATACCTAACATATTTTAATACATTCTGCACAAAAATCAAGTAATTTTTGAAAGGAACGAATGATTTGAGCGTAATTGGCATAGTAGGAGAGTATAATCCCATGCATTATGGTCATTTGCACCATATTGCGGAGACAAAAAGACTAATGGGTGAGGACTGCCCTGTGGTGTGTGCGATGTCGGGCGATTTTATACAGCGCGGCGAGGCGGCGGTGTACTCAAAATTTGCGCGCGCCGAAGCAGCCGTTATGAGCGGCGTTGACCTTGTGCTCGAGCTTCCCCTGCCTTGGGTGCTGTCCTCGGCAGAGGGCTTTGCACGCGGAGCGGTCGGACTCCTGGGTGCAACCGGCGTTGTCACGCACCTGAGCTTCGGCAGCGAGTGCGGCGAGATAGAGATACTCGAAACGATAGCCGAAACGCTTATCGATCCGCTCATCGGCGCCGATATCCGCGCTGAGCTGCAAAACGATGCAGGCATACCATTTGCCGCCGCGCGGCAGAGAGCGGTAGCAAAGCGGCTCGGCGAAATGTCGAGCCAGCTTGAAACACCGAATAACATCCTTGCGATCGAGTATATAAAGGCGATATACAATCTCGGCCTGAACATGAAGCCTGTCACAATTCAGCGCTTTGGCTCCGGTCATGACCAGATGTCCGGAGAGGGATACAAGTCAGCTGCCGAGATCCGCCGCATGATGATAAGCGGCAGGGATATCGCAGCTGTCCTGCCCGAGAGCGCATACGCCGTTTACAAGCGCGAGGAAAAGCTCGGACGCGGCCCGGTCGTGCCGGAAAGCCTCGAGAGCGCCGTGATATCGCGTCTGCGCATGCTGCCAGATGAAGCGTATGAAAGACTGCCGGACGCGGGCGAGGGACTGCATAACCGTGTGGCAAAGGCCGCGAGGGAGGAGTGCTCTGTAGACGCGATCCTTGCCGCCGGAAAAAGTAAGCGCTATGCTCTCAGCCGCATACGCAGAATGGTGATGTGTGCCGCCCTCGGTATAAGCGCCGATATGGCTGACGAAACGCCGCCGTATGCGCGCGTGCTGGCAGCATCTGTGCGCGGATGTGAGCTTCTGCACAATATGCGGCAAACGGCGCGCATACCTATAATAATAAAGCCGGCCGACGTCAAAAACTGCGGGGATGATTGCAGAAAGCTCTTTGAGCTTGGCAGCGGCGCGCATGACCTTTACGTTCTCGGCTATGCGGCGCGAGGGGAGCGCCGCGGCGGCTCGGATTGGCGCACAAGCCCTAAAATCATTGCTGAAAACGGCTGAAGTGCGCCATATTCAAAACATAGCAATAATAATATTAATAAAATATTCAAAAAACAGTTGCATTTTGGCTTTTCGTAGTTTATAATGCTCACTATCAACATAAAGACAAATGTTCGCGTCGCGCGGACACGGAGAAAGTTGAAAGTTGAGAAGAATTTATTAGGAGGAAAACTCAATGAAGAAGTTTTTAGCACTCGTTCTTGCGATGCTCATGGTGTTCTCGCTGTGCGCATGCGGCAACGGCGGCGACAGCGGCGAGAAGGTCGTCAAGATAGGCGTGTTTGAGCCTCTGACCGGCGACAGCGCAGCAGGCGGCAAGCAGGAAGTTCTGGGTATGCAGTATGCAAACTCCAAGGTTCCCACGGTTGAGATCGGCGGCGAGACCTACAAGGTCGAGCTTGTTTACGCCGATAACGAAACCAAGGCCGACAAGGCTGTTTCCGCAGCGTCCAACCTGGTTGCACAGGGTGTTTCCATAGTTCTCGGCACATACGGTTCACGTCAGGCAATAGCAGCTTCCGAGACCTTTAAAGAGGCCGGCATACCCGCACTGGGCGTAACCTGCACCAATCCTCAGATCACCGAGGGCAACAGCCACTACTTCCGCATCTGCTTCACCGACCCGTTCCAGGGTCCCGTTCTTGCAAGCCTTGCAAAGGATGAGTTTAACGCCGATAAGGTCTACTGCCTGAGCGAAAACGGCGACGACTACGGCGCAGGTCTTGTCAACTACTTCAAGGAGAAGGCAAACGAGCTCGGCATTGAAGTCATCGAGGACGTATTCCCCTCCCAGAACGCTGACTTCACCTCTTACATGAACAACGCCAAGAAGGAAGGCGTTAAGGCGATCTTTGCTCCCGTTTCCATTTCCTACGCACAGCTTATCATCGACCAGGCAACCGCACAGGGCGTCAACGTCCCCATCCTCGGTTCCGATACATGGGATACCAACACCATCTTTGAGGTTGCAAAGGGCAAGGATATCGACATCTATGTTTCCACCTTCTATCAGGAAGGTGCAAACCCCGAATTTGAAAAGGGCATCAAGGAGTGGATCAATGCCGATTCCAAGAATCTTGAAAACAACGGCGGCAACGACATGCTTTCCGCAGTTACCGTCATGGGCTATGACGCATACATGGTAGCTCTTGAGGCTATCAAGGCGGCAGGCTCGACAGATCCCGCAGCAGTTATGGCAGCTCTTCCCGGCGTTACCTATGAAGGCATAAGCGGTCACATTGAATTTAATGAGACCGGCGATGCAAACCGTGACAGCGCTTACATCAAGTCCGTCAATACCGAGACCGGTGCTTGGGACTTCGTTAAGGTTCAGAAAGCTTCCTGATGCTGTGTTGCCGATAAGCGGCAATGTACATAATCTGTAAAAACAGTGTGGTGGGGATGCAAAAGCGTCCCCACCATATGCCGTTTTATTAAGCGGCACTGAATTCCTCGCAAATCAAGGCAGGAGCGCATAAATTTGCTCCGGATAAATATGCGGAGCGGATCTATGCGTTCCCGAAAGAGAGATAGGATGGTCCTCAGATGATCGATTTTTTACATAACAATTTTGGTTATCTGCTGTCGGGCATATCCGTGGGCGGTCAGTATGCCCTCATAGCCATCGGCTACACGATGGTTTACGGCATACTCAGACTTATAAACTTTGCTCACGGCGATGTTTTTATGGTAGCAGGTCTTATTATGGTTTACGCGATAGCCGGCGGCTTGCCGATGTGGCTGTCGATAATCCTTGTGCTTGTTCTTACTGTCGTTCTCGGCGTCGTTATCGAGCGAGTTGCTTATAAGCCGCTGAGATCCTCACCGCGTATGTCTGTCATGATTTCCGCGATAGGCGTGTCGTATCTTCTGCAAAACTGCGCACTGTACTTCACCGGCGGTCTGCCGCGTTCATATCCGGTCATTCCGTTTCTGACAAAGTCGGTTAAGATCTGGGGCGCGACGACCAAGATGGTAACTGTTGTCACACCTATACTGACGATACTGCTTGTTATTGTGCTTGTGCTTCTTATTAAGTACACCAAGATCGGCATGGCAATGCGCGCCGTTTCCAAGGATTTCGAAACCAGTCAGCTCATGGGTATAAAGATTAATTCGGTTATATCCTTTACCTTTGTCATCGGCTGCTTCCTCGCGGCTGTCGGCTCTATGCTGTATTTTTCAAACTACACATCGGTCATCCCCACATCGGGAGCAATGCCCGGCCTGAAGGCGTTCGTTGCGGCTGTCTTCGGCGGCATCGGCTCTATCCCCGGCGCTGTCATCGGTGCGTTTATAATCGGTATCTGCGAGAATATAATCAGGTCCTTCGGTCAGGACTGGACGGTGTTCTCCGATGCGTTCACGTTTGTTCTTCTGATAGTTGTCCTCCTCGTCAAGCCCACCGGCATCTTCGGCGAGAAGGCAACGGATAAGGTGTGAGGTGACGGTAATGAACAAAACAATGAATACCAAAGTCCTCAGAACTCCTGACGAAGTCGCAAAGCGGCAGGGCATGTGGCTTACGATAGTGGCCCTTGTTATTCTCTATGCCGTGCTGTTTGCCCTTGATAATTTCGTAAAACCCAATAAATTCACGCTGATGCTCATCCCCGTACTCAGAAAGGGCGCAATTTACTCGCTTTTGTGCGTGTCAATGAACCTTCTCAACGGCTTTACGGGACTGTTTTCGCTCGGTCAGGCGGGCTTTATACTCATAGGCGCATATGCATACTCGATATTCTCTATCCCCGCGGCAGCTCACGCTTCCGTCTATCAGTATTTTGACGGCGGCGCCATTCAGTTCTCGATCCCCGAGATGCTCGGAAATGCGATCGGCGTGAATGCCGGAAGCTTCTTCGGCGCGATAATATGCATCATCATCGCAGGTCTCGCGGCGGCCGTGTTTGCGGCGCTGATCGGTTTGCCCGTTCTCCGACTCAAGAGCGACTATCTTGCGATAGCTACTCTCGGATTTGCCGAGATACTCAGAGCTTTCTTCCAGTGGAAGGGTCTCGGCGTTATCACAAACGGCTCGAACCTTCTGCGTAAGTACACCGCGTTCAGCGACATGAAGCTGCAGATCGGCTCGCAGGTGTTCAAATTAAGTACGACCTTCCCGTTCCTGATAGCGATGATAAGCATAATCATCATCGTACTGCTCATTAATTCATCCTACGGCCGCGCGTTCAAGGCCATCCGCGATGACGAAGTTGCGGCAGAAGCAATGGGCATTAACCTGTTTAAGCACAAGATGCTGTCGTTTGTCATCTCCGCCTTCTTTGCGGGCGTGGGCGGTGCATTGCTTGCAATGTTCCAGACGGCCGTTCAGGCTTCGACCTTCACCTCGGTAATGACCTATGAGATACTGCTCATCGTTGTTATAGGCGGCATAGGCTCCGTGTCCGGCAGCTGCATCGCGGCATTTTTGTACATCGCATGCTCCGAGTGGTGGCTGCGCTTCCTCGACTCCGGCGCGCTGCCCTTCGGCAACATACAAGTCAGCTTCTTCCGCGACGGCTTCAGAATGGTCGTGTTCTCTGTCGTCATCATGATAATCGTCCTGTTCTTCTCCAAGGGCATCATGGGCAACAAGGAGCTGTCCTTTGCAGGACTTATTAAAAAGATAAAGGCTAAAAAGGCCGCAAAGGCCGAAAAGGTCAAAGAGGGAGGTGCCGCATAATGAGTGAAAATGTTCTCCACGTTGAAAATGTCACTATGCAGTTCGGCGGCGTCGTTGCCGTCAACAACCTCTCGCTCGACATCCCCGAGGGCAAAATAGTTGCCCTAATCGGCCCTAACGGCGCCGGCAAGACCACGGCGTTTAACTGCATAACCGGCGTTTACGAGCCGACAAACGGCCTTGTGGAATTCATGGGCAAGCCCATCGTGCGCAATCATCCCCAGGGCAAGATGAAGAAAAACTACAAGGGTCAGAACGCCGACATGTATCTCGGCAAGGTCGTTGCCAACACGCCGGATAAGATCACCCAGCAGGGCATAGCCCGTACGTTCCAGAACATAAGGCTTTGGAAGAGCATGACCGTTTTTGAAAATGTGCTTATCGCAAAGCATATGCACGCAAAGCAGAACGTGTTCTCGGCAACCTTCCGCGGCAACGCAAAGGAAGAAAAGCGTATGCGCGAAGAGACAATGGAGCTTCTGTGTGAGCAGGGGCTGGATAAATACAAGGATGAGATCGCAACAAGCCTGCCATACGGACTTCAGCGCCGCCTTGAAATTGCGCGCGCGCTGGCAGCCGACCCGAAGCTTCTGCTTCTTGACGAGCCGGCGGCCGGCATGAACCCGCAGGAAACGCTGGAGCTTGCCAAGTTTATCCGCGAGATACGCGAAAAGCACCACCTGACGGTGTTCCTGATCGAACATCACATGGAGCTTGTTATGCAGATATCCGACTATATCTATGTCATCGACTTCGGCTCTGAGATAGCTCAGGGCACGCCTAAGGAAGTTCAGAACAATCAGCACGTTATCGATGCATATTTGGGGGTCGTTGAAGATGAGTGAAACAATACTGAAGATCAATGACCTTAAGGTCAACTACGGCGGCATCGAGGCCGTCAGGGGCATAAGCTTTGATGTCCCGGCAGGGCAGATCGTCACGCTTATCGGCGCAAACGGTGCAGGCAAAAGCTCAACTCTGCGCACAATAGCGGGCCTTGTGAAGCCCTCCGGCGGCTCTATCGAGTTTGAGGGCGAGAACATTACGGGTCTTGACCCGACCTCGATCGTCACAAAGGGCATAACGCTTGTTCCCGAAGGCCGCAAGATATTCCCGGATCTAACCGTTCTTGAAAACCTGAAGATCGGCGCGTATCTGCGTAAGGACGATCTGACTGATGACCTAAACTGGGTGTACGATCTGTTTCCGAGACTCAAGGAGCGCTCATGGCAGGAGGGCGGTACGCTCTCCGGCGGCGAGCAGCAGATGCTTGCAGTCGGCAGAGCGCTGATGAGCCGTCCCAAGGTCATTATGATGGACGAACCCTCCCTTGGCCTTGCGCCGATCATCGTGCGCGGCATCTTTGACATTATCAAAGAGATCAACAAGCGCGGTGTTACAGTTCTTCTAATCGAGCAGAACGCAAATATGGCGTTGAAAACCGCTCACATTGGCTATGTCCTTGAAACCGGCCGCCTTACCATGTCCGGCTCCGGCGAAGAGCTTCTCGCAAACGAGCAGGTCAAGGCCGCATACCTCGGCACCTGATGCTAATATGATATGTATAAAAAAGACTGCTTCGGCGGTCTTTTTTTGCATAAGCTGACGAGAGTCGAACGCATATCGGTTTTGACGGGCA
>ULQC01011215.1_pt1 | contig 10446 bp, 9 predicted proteins | sample 1954091 | NCBI WGS metagenome assembly ULQC01 (sample SAMEA4835645, study PRJEB28245) | human gut metagenome | biome: gut microbiome; material: fecal sample | place: Denmark | collected 2008
CTACCAGAGATATATGTATCCGTGACTGCGTCAATGCGCCACTAAAAAAACTGCATCGTACTTTGTTGTAGTACGATGCAGTTATTGTTTTTGCTGAGGTTTTGAATCGGGCGCGCGGAATTTATTACCGCACCTGCGTTACGCGAAACGCTATGGTTTCGTCAGCACTCTAGAACCGGGCAACCGCAATATGCGTATCCGTAGTTGCCCAAAGCGCCTCTAAAAAACGCGAAACGTCATGGTTTTCACCAATGTCCCGAACCGGGCTACCGCAAAACTCAGCTTGCACTACCGGGTTGCGTAGCAGTCACGGTTTATTCCATTGTTCCGAACCGGGCCACCAGAGATAACCGTATTGGTAGCTGCGTCAATTCGCCTCTAAAAATCACTCCTTGACGGTCTCCTCGTCGGATGCTTCGGGAGCAGGCTGCTCTGCCTCAATGACGGTTTCGTCTGCTGCCTGAGCGGAGGCTGCGGCTGCTTTTTCGGCAGCGGCAGCGGCTATGGCTGCTTCTGCTGCTGCGTAAGCTGCGGCGTAGGCTTCCGGAGTGTAGCCGACGTCTTCGTCGTTATCCTCTGCAGCTGCGGCTGCGAGGGCTGCTTCCTTATCCTTGGCTGCCTTGCTTGCGATGAACGCGAAGATCACACCGAGGATCGCGGCTCCTGCCAGGACGCAGATAGCGGTCAGATGGAGCGAGCCGGTGTATTCCTGAACGGGAACGAAATCGAGCTTTGCCGCGGTCTCGCCGACATAGTTGCCTGCCGAGTCAACACGGATGGTGTAAACATAATCGTGGAACTTGGTGACAAGGCCGGTGACGAGGACTGCAACTGCCATGATGGCTGCGATCAGGCTCAGGGTCTTGCCGGTGCGCTTGCTGCCGTTGACTGCCGCAACGATGCCGAAGATTCCGGCGATGATGCCGAGGACGGCTGCAACTGCCAGAGCAACGTACATGCCGATACGGACATAAACCTCGCTCTTGATGTCGGCTTCCTGATCCTGCAGGTACTGCTCTGCCTTGTCGCAGAGAATCTCGCACTTTTTAAGGTCGAGCATCGGGTAGCCGTTCTTCTCAACGACTGCGCCGTTCTCGTCTACTTTATACATGTTGGAGATGACGTACTCGCCGAACGCCTCGTAAGCCTCTTCGTTTACATGTGCGCGGCCGTCTTCCTTGACGATGAGGTTGTCGGGGATCTCGAGGCCGAACTCGATTGCCAGATACTCAGGCAGGGACTTAACGGTCTGCTCGCCGCCGTAGAAGCTGAAGCAGGGCTGCATGCCTTCAAAAAGTGATCTTGCGCCCTCTGCCAGGGTGAGCTCACCCTGCTCGAAAACGGAAAGCTGAGCCTTGCCGTCTTCAAGCTGACCCTTTGCCGTAGCAAGCTTGTTTGCGCCTGCTGCGAGGTCCTGACGGCCTGCCGCGAGCTTTGCCTCGCCTTCCGCGAGCTGCTTCTCGGCCTCTGCAAGCTGCTTCTTGCCGGCTTCGAGCTCCGCAAGGCCGTCTTCATAGGCTTTGAGCTGAGCCTTGCCGTCGGCGACCATCTGGTTGATGTATGCCGGGAAGTCTGTTACATCTGCGGGAATGTTCAGACCCATCTTGGACGCGATGGGACGGACAACGGAAACAAACCACGCCTGCGCGCTGTCAAAGCCGGGCAGCTTTGCGATGGTGCCGTCGCGGAACTGGACGTACTGGTTGAGATAGGGCAGCAGCGGCTCGATCTTCGCGAGCTTTTCCTTGCCTTCGTTATAAGCTTGAGTGTTGGCGTCGATAGTAGCCTGGCCCTCTGCGAGCTTCTTCTTGCCTGCTTCATAGGCTGCATAGCCCTCTGCAAGAGTTTTCTCGCCTGCTGCGAGGGTAGCCTTGCCTGCGGCATAGTCGCTCAGACCCTTTGTGTACTGGCTGAGACCGTCGGTGTAGGTTCCGACACCGGTCAGGTAGGTCTCTTCGTTCTCTTTGAGCTGGGCAATGCCTGCCCGCGCCGTTTCAAGATTCTCTCTTGCGAAGGCGGCGTCAGCTTTCTTATAGTCGTTGATATTCAGCACGTCACGAACGCCGGCGACGCAGGCGAACAGGCCGAATATGCACGCGAGGATAAGGATGATGCTGAAGACCATAAGTAATACTCGTTTCATTTTATTCCTCCCTAATTATGTATAAAATATTACTTAATGACTTAAATAAAAAGTTACAGACTGTCGAAAAACTATGCTGCAAATGAAAAGTAATAGAGCAGCAGGGGAGCACGAGGGGGCAAAGGCCCCACTCGCAATTAGATTAATAGCCATCAAAAACGCCTGATTTATCAGGCTTTTTGACGAGCGCAGCGAGATTTTTCGTGAAAACTTGTTTTCACAAAAAATGTGGCGTTTTTTGAAGCGTGCAAAAAAGTCACAGACTTTTTTGACACGCTGAAAAAGTTAAAAGCTAATACAAATCTCCCAATTTTGTTTGACTTTTGTCAGTGTAACACACAATGTCAAAATAGTAAAGAAGAAATGACAAAGTTTTTGAAAAATATTTAACTTTTTTCTTAGTAAATTTGCCTAAAAAAAGCGGTCTGGCCAAATGATATTTAAAAAACTTGGCCAAACCGCCGAATATGTTACACTCTCCTGTTTACATATTATACACAACTCACCGGTTAAATTGTGAACAATATATGAACAGCGCGTTAATTATTCCAAATTATTTTAGAGGCGCTTTACTGCACCTACCAATACGGTTATTTCCGGTAGCCCGGTTCGGGACTGCCGACGAAACCGTGCGGCTTCGCCGCAGCCGAGAGCTAATGGCTGATAGTTAATAGGCTTTAATTCAACCCCTCGGCGGCAAAGCCGCCTGCTCCCCTTGAAAGGTGAGCCAATGGGGTGCATCCTAAAATTCAGCAGCGCACTACCGGGTTGCGTAGCAGTCGCGGTTTATTCAAATGTCTCGAACCGGGCCACTGCAATATATGTATCCGTAGCTGCCTCAATTCGCTATTAAAAGAACGGCGAGGAAGGCGAAGCTGACGGCGGAGAACAGGGCGAGGAAGCGGCCGGAGTTCCCGGGCGCATGGCGAGTGTATTCGCGGAATGTGATGAGGCTGGCAAGGGACGCGACGAGCGTACCCGCTCCGCCGATGTTCACGCCGACGAGCAGGCCTCGATAGTCGTCGGTGAAGCGGCTGAGGAGTATCGCCGCCGGAACATTGCTTATCACCTGGCTGGTCAGCGCGGATACGAGCATCGCTCCGTGCGAAAGCAGCCGTGCAAACAGCGCGTGGACAGCCTCCATGCGCGAAAGATTGCCGGAAAAGGTGAAGAACGCGGCAAAGGTCGCCAGCAGCCCCCAGTCCACCGTTTTGAGCGCATGGCGATCGAGCGCGAGCAGCGCCGCCGCAATGACGACAAGCCCCACGGCATATGGCACGGCGCGCAGAACCATCGCGACGGCGAGGGCAAACAGCAGCCCATAGACCGCGGCGCGGCGTCCGTTTACGCTGACGGCGGCGTCCGGCACGCTAAGCCGCGTGCGCGGAAACGCAAAGCAGCAGAGCAGTATCAGCACCGTTGACATCACAAAGGGCGGCAGCATGATCGACAAAAACTCGCTCGTCGGGATGTTGTAATAGCTGAAAAGATAGAGATTCTGCGGATTTCCGAAGGGCGTGAGCATACCGCAGAGGTTCGCCGCGCAGTTTTGCAGAACAAACAGCAGCGGAATGTGCTTATCCTGCCCTGTCGAGTGCATGACAAACCAGCTCAGCGGCAGGAAGGTGAGCAGCGCCGTGTCGTTGGTAAGCAGCATTGAACCGAGCATGGTGATTATTATAAGCATCGCCGCAACGCTGCGAACCGAGCCGAAGGTGCGCACGAGCCGCTGCGACAGCGCAGCGAAAATATTGAGGTCACGCAGGGCGGCGACGACGGCCAGCACGCTGAACAGGCACGCGAGCGTTTTCAGATCGTAGTACCCCAGATACTGCGCATCCGGCGGCACGAAAAACGCCGTGACCGCGGCAAGCAGCAGCGAGATCAGAAGCATCGCGTTCGCCCTGCACCATGAAGCTGCCTGCATTTTACCCCCTGTGCGCCCTTATCGAGTCGCGCATGCGCTCAAGCCCGGTCTTTATGATCGAGCGCGGCATGGCGAGATTCAGGCGAATATAGCCCTCGGCGTTTCCGACGAACAGTGAGTTTCCGCCCTCGAGCAGAACTCCGGCCCTGTTCGCGAAAAAGTCCGGCAGATCGGCAACGTCGGGCAGGCAGCGCGAGAGATCGACCCACGCAAGATACGTCGCCTCGGGGATGTACATGACAGCCTCGGGCAGCTCGCGCGCGAGGAAATCCTTGACGAAGGCAAAGTTCTCGTCAAGATACGCCTTCAGCTCGGTGTGCCATGCTCCGCCGCGCTCGTATGCGGCCTTGGCCGCAGTCAGTGACATGGGGTTTACCATGCCGAAGAGCTTGTCGCGCTCGATAAAGCGCTCGCGCAGGCTCGCGTCGCGGATGATGATGTTTGAAAACGCAAGGCCGGCAAGGTTAAAGGTCTTTGTCGGCGCCATGCAGGTTATGAGCTTGGGATAGTCGGGCATGACCTTGGCCATGGGTATGTGGCGGCGGCCGCTGCGGATAAGGTCGCAGTGGATCTCGTCGGAGACGATCCAGAGGTTATACTTTGCCATGATCTCGCCTGCGCGGCGCAGCTCGTCCTCGGTCCACATGCGGCCGGTGGGATTGTGCGGATTGCACCAGAACACGAGCTTGCAGCGCGGATCGGCGCACTTGCGCTCGAAATCGTCAAAATCAACCTCGAATGTGCCGTCGGCAAGCTTTCTAAGCGGTGAGGTGATGACGTTCACGCCGGCATACTCGGCCGCGTGGAGGAAATAGCCGTAGGCCGGGGTGTTTATGAGCACGGCCTCGTCCTTGGTGCACAGGGTCTCGGTCAGCTGATACAGCGCCGGGATTATGCCGGGGGAAACGCACAGCTCCTCCTTTTTGCAGCTCCAGCCGTAGTGATCAACGCACCAGGCGCTGAATGCGTTGTAGTATTCGTCGTCATAAACGCCGGTGTAACCGAAGATGCGGCGGTCAACGCGCTCCCTGAGCGCATCGAGGATCTCGGGCGCAACGCCGAACTCCATGTCCGCTACCCACATGCGCACAAATTCCTCGTCCTTGTACGGAAAGACCTTCTCCGGGCCTGCGTGGAATATATAGCCGCGGAAGCCGTCCGTGTTCAGGGCGTTTGTGCCGCGTCTGTCGATTATCTCGTCGAAATTATACATAAAAGCCGTCTCCTTTTGTCGGATATATCGGATATATTATAGACGCGTATCGGCTGCGGCGCAAGCAGATGTTGAAGCGCGGCGGAAAATGTGGTATACTCGGCTGTACAATCGACAAGGAGGCAGCATCATGCCGGAAAAGATAAAGGAAAACAAGGGCAGGATAGTGTCCGTCATCGGCGCCGTGTGCCTTGCGGCAGGCGCGGTGCTTTTAATACTCTGGCTTCTCGGCATTGCGGCGATAAAGGCCGCGTTCAGCCCGATTCAGTGCATCCTCGCCGTTGTCATAGGCGCGCTCGTGCTCTGGCTCGGCAGGCTTATGCCCAAAAGCGAAAACGCCGCGCAAAACTGAACAACGCGAAAAACGCCCCGGCTTCAGATAAAGCCGGGGTATTGTTTTTGCGTCACTCATGCGCTTGCCGCGCGTTGTATGCGATGAAATTGTCTATAAGTTCAAGGTCGATGCCGTAGAATTTTTCGCGCTTGACGGTTTTGGTTATCAATAGCCCGGAGTTTTTCACAACGGCAAGCTTTTTGCGCACGGTCTCGCCGCTCCTGTTCAAGTGTGCGCACAGCTCGCCCATTGAAACGCCGTTTTCGGAAAACAGCCGCGCCTGAATAAGCACGCTGTACAGCTCGTATATGATCTCGCTGTCGGCATCGGGCAGCGACCCGATATTCAGCGAATAATGCGTCAAAAGCGCCGAGCGCTTTTCGAGCGCGTCACGCAGCGCGGACATCGACTTTTCTATGACCGATATGAACATCTCGACAAACGGCGTAAGATCGCCCTTGTTCTGCGGCCGGTTGCAGACCTTAAACGCATTGTTGTAGTCGCCGAGATTTTCCTTTATCGTGTATGACAGGCGATAGCCCGACACCGGCTCAAGCTCCTTGGCCATCATGCAGCTGCTGATAAATCGGTTGAGCCTGCCGTTTCCGTCGTAAAACGGGTGGATATAGCCGAGCAAATAGTGAAACACTGCCGTGCGCAGCAGAAGCTCCTCGCTCTCGTCGTTTAAGTATTCCAGCGCAGACTCCATCGCCGAGATGATCTTGCGCTCGGGGTACAGGCCGCGGTGGATCTCCTTTTGCGTGCCGGAGCATACGCTGACCGAGTCTTTCCTGAAAAGCACGCCGTCGGGCGCGTTTTTCGGATCCTCTTCCGTGACCTCCGGCAGAACCAGCTCATCGTATATCTTTCTGATATCCTCGCAGGTCTCAAGCCGTATGCCCTCTCCGCGCTGGAGCATGATGTATTTCTGCGTAAGGCCGGTGAAGCGCTTTTTCGCATCGCCCCTGCCCATGCCCTCGAGCACGTCATACATCTCGCGCCGAGTGCTGCTGACTCCCTCGATGCTGTTCGTCAGAACAAGCTCGTCGATAAGGCAGCGCTTTGTAAACTGCTCGATGGCCTTTCCCGGAAGCTGTGCGCACAGTCGCGAGACTGTCTTATCCATGCGCTGGATGCCGAGCATTTTCTTCTGGATATCCGGCGTGACTATGAAAAAAGCCTTGTTGCCGCCTATGTCAAAGTGCAGCCTGTGCGTATAGTCGCCGTTATAGCGATCAAGATATATCTTTTCATAGTCATTTGGGGAAGAATAATATATTTTTTCAAGCGTTTTGTATTCCATAAGCAAAACTTATCCTCAAAATTCGACAAATTACTGCATTTTTCGAGCCGTAACCCCAAATTTCCGCCTCGAATTTGGAATTACATTTTAAATAATAGCCTATTGGCGCCCAAAAAGCAAGCGAATTTGGCGCTTAAACGCAAAATGCCGGTGGGAATACCCCACCGGCGTTCGGTATATTTGCTTAATATCGCCTGTCAGCTTACTATCTTATAATATGTATTCGAGGTTTTCTTATACACAAGCGCGTACAGCACGGCGAAAACGAGGAAGCTTATCACCGTCGTCCAGATGAGGAAGCTCGTGTTGTAGAACGAGAACATGTAAAGTATCTTGCGGATAAACGGGAAGGCAAATGCCAGGTGCAGTCCGGCGAACAGCAGCGGAAGGAAGAACACCGTCAGAAGCTGCGAGTTTATGCTGCGGCGGATCTCGGGCTTTGTCATACCGACCTTCTGCATGATCTCGAACCTCTGCGCATCCTCATAGCCCTCGGAAAGCTGCTTGTAGTAGATGATGAGCACCGCCGCGCAGATGAACACGAGGCTGAGTGTAACTCCGAGGAAGAACAGGCCGCCATAGACTGCGGCAAAGTCGGCGTACTCGGCTGCGCGGGATTCGTAGGACAGGTACTGCCAGCCGCTGCTGCCGTCCTTGTCGGAAAATTCGCCGTTTTCCGAGGCCGCGGCAATCATATTGCAGACCTTGTCCTGATCCTCAAGCTCATCCGAGCAGTCAAAGTCGCAGATCCATTTTAAGCGGACAACGTATTCTCCCGCGCCGTCAACAAGCCGCTCGGCGGTCTTGTCAAAATCGGAAACGACAAGCGTTATCGTGGGGCTTATTTCAGCGCCGCTGCCGTCGGCAAGAGGCATGGCGTCAAGAGTCTTCTTCACGGTGAAGGTTTCGACGCTCCCAAGGGATATGGTTTTGAGACCGTAATCCGTCCGCAGTGCGTGCAGGAGCACCTCGTTCTCGGCAAGTGTTTCGCTTTTTCCGCTTATCCTGTTGTAGTCGGACAGCGAAACTATGCGCAGGTTTGTGATCTTGCCGTAATCGATTATGTCGCTGCTGCCGGAAAAGCGCTCGGAAATGTCGAAAACACCGTTTTCAAAGCCTCCGGACATGCTAAGCTGCCGGAAATCGAGGATGTTTTTCCGCTCTGTATCTCCGAGAGCGGCGACGAGCTTATCGCGCAGAGCATCAGCCTTTTCCTCTGTCAGGGATGTGCTTGCGTCATAGCCGAAGGTGACGTTGATATCACGCGGATAGCGTGCGTTGACGGAGTCGACCATGCCGAAGTACAGGCAGCAGGTGGAGGATATCGTGACCAGCACCATCGTTGCGAGGATGCAGATCGACGCAAGCCCCGCGCCGTTGCGCTTCATGCGGTAGGTCATCGAGGAAACGGAGACGAAGTGCCGGGGCGTGTAGTACTAGCGCTTGTTTTTCTGAAGAATTTTGCACAGCAGGACGCTGCCCGATATGAAAACGAGATAAGTGCCGACGATGACCATGATGACGGCGATGAAGAAAATTGTGAGCGCCTGCAGGGGCTCCTTTATGCTGACGGCAAGAATGTAGGCCGCGGAGAGCAGGACAATGCCTGCTATGCCAAGCACGGGATTTGCCTTGACGGGCTTTTCGCCGTAGCTTTCGCTGTGCACGAGCTCGACCGCCGTGCTGCGGTGCAGCTTGATGAGGCTGCTGATGTAGATCAGCGCGAAAATGCCGCCGAAGTACAGGAGCATGTATTTGATGGCGGGAAGCGATATGTGCAGCGAATAATCCGCCGTGCCGCCGAGCATGTGCAGAAATATCATTTCCGCGAGCTTTGAAAGCAGCGCTCCGATAAATATGCCGCCGATAAGCGACAGCAGCGCAGTCAGCAGGGTCTCCCATGCAAGAACGCGTGAGATGTTTTTCCTGTTCATGCCCAAGATGCTGTAAAGGCCGAACTCCTTGTATCTGCGGCGCACGAGGAAGCTGTTGCAGTAAAACAGGAACAGCAGCGCGAACGCGACGATGACGAATACGCCGAACGACAGCGTCGACTGTGCCGCCGTACCTCCGCGCATACCGTCCAAAAGGTCGCCCGACGCGAGATAGAACATGATGTAGAACACGGCCGCCGTTCCGGCCGCGGCGAGGATATACGGAACGAACAGTCGCTTGTTTTTCCTGATGCCGCTCCACGCGAGACGGGGATAGAAACCGAGCTTCATTTCACTTCACCGCCCGATGCAAGAATGGTCAGCGTGTCCGAGATCTTCTGGTAAAGCTGCTGATCGGAGCATTCGCCGCGATAGATCTGGTGGAACACCTCGCCGTCTTTTATGAACAATATGCGCTGCGCGCGCGACGCGGCCTTCACGGAGTGCGTGACCATGAGGATGGTCTGACCCTTTTTGTTTATCTGCTCGAACAGGCCGAGCAGCTCGTCGGTGCTCTTTGAGTCGAGCGCGCCCGTCGGCTCGTCGGCAAGGATGATGCGCGGATTTGTTATGAGCGCCCTCGCGACCGCCGCGCGCTGCTTCTGGCCGCCGGAGACCTCGTAGGGATATTTCTTCAGCAGCGGAGTCAGGCCCAGATCCTTCGCTATCGGCAGCAGGCGCGAGGTCATCTCGTCGTAGCTCTTCCCGGCCAGCACCAGCGGCAGCAGGATGTTGTCCTGTATCGTGAACGTGTCCAGCAGGTTAAACTCCTGAAACACAAAGCCGAGATTGTCGCGCCGGAAGGTCGCAACGTCGCTCTCCTTTATCCTGCCAAGCTCCTTGCCGTCGAGCACGACCGTGCCGCCGGTCGGCTTGTCCAGCGCCGCAAGAAGATTCAAAAGCGTCGTTTTGCCCGAGCCGGACTCGCCCATTATGGCGACGTACTCGCCCTCATCGACGCTGAAGTTTACGTTTTTAAGCGCCTCGACCTGGTTTCCCCCAAAGCGCGTGCTGTATACTTTTCTGAGATTTTCAACGGTTAAAATGCTCATGTTTTTTACCTCCATCGGATTTACACGCTTATTCTACCGCGCTTTTTGCCCGGAAACCATCGATTTTGCTTACATTTCACTCTCCGCTCCTTACATTCCCGTCACATTTTTAGTGGCGAATTGGCGCACCTACGGATACATATATCTCTGGTAGCCCGGTTCGGGACATTGGCAGAAACCATAACGTTTCGCGTAACACAGGTGCGTTGCTGAGTTTTGCGGCAGCCCGGTTCGGGACAATGATGGAAACCATGGTTGCCTCGCCATACGTCAGTGCGTTGCTGCGTTTTGCGGCAGCCCGGTTCGGGACATTGGCAGAAACCATAACGTTTCGCGTAACACAAGTGCGCTGCTGCGTTTTGCACCGCACCATATTGGCTCTCCTGTCAAGGGGAGCAGGCAGCTTTGCTGACTGAGGGGTTGACAGCTATTAACTATCAGCTGTTAGCTCTTCACTGCGGCCAGCGGTCGCTCGTAGGGAACGGATTTATCCGTTCCGCCTGTAATGGTTTCGTCAGTATTCACCGGTCGGGCTGACGC
>ULQC01000617.1_pt1 | contig 10440 bp, 9 predicted proteins | sample 1954091 | NCBI WGS metagenome assembly ULQC01 (sample SAMEA4835645, study PRJEB28245) | human gut metagenome | biome: gut microbiome; material: fecal sample | place: Denmark | collected 2008
GATCGGCTGACAGTGCGTTGATGTGGTGACGGAGCATCGCGCGGCTTTCGCCGATGACCACCATCGAGATGATGTCGAAGCGGACGGACACGTCGGTTTCCTCGTAGCCAGCCATGTAGGCGATCGCGGTGCGCTCGAACTTGACGCGCTTCGCTTCGGTGCCCGCCTCAGCCGGAAAGCCGGCCTCGGTGCCAGTCCTGGCGTTCACCTCGACGAAGACGACGGTCGCATCGTCGCGGGCGATGATATCGGCGCCGCCTGACGCGCATTCCCAGCTGGTTTCGAGGATTTCGTAGCCCCTCGACTCCAGGAACCGCTCGGATGCCTTGATTGCCTTGGGCTTGAGTTGCTCTGCGTTCATGGTTGACCTCCATCGAATCTTGGCTGGACCCTTTGTCCTGCCTTGCGATTCGAAGGCCGCGCCGCGGGGCGCGCGCCGCAAGGGAGGAAAGCCGAAGGCGTCTTGCCCTAACCCTCTCCGCCGCAAGTTTCCCTAATTCTTTTTCAGTCCTGCCCTCTGAGTATCCTGCAAAAGAATTCGGGAAAGTATCGGCGCCCTTGCGGCGTGGGTCCCGTTGCGCGAACGTGGCGAATCCAAGGAAGGCGAAGGGCCTTTGCCGGTTCGGAGGCAATCGCTGCTCGCAGAAAAACGCCGCGAGGGCTTCGATCAGCCGCGTCCCATCTGCTCGATCAGGGCATCCTCCTCGTCAAGCGGGCCCTCGACGTCGGCAATCCCGAGGAAAAGGTCGCATAGCAGCTCGACCCTCGCTTCGAGCTCGTCGCCTAGATCGCCCGTGTTGCGCAGGCGGCTCAGCTCGCCGGCAACGGCGCGCATCTCGTCTCGAAGTATCTTGAACGTGCGGATGTCCGGGACGATGGTGAACTCCTTGTCCTCGATCTTTGCCATGATGTACTCCTGCTGCGTGACTCCGGCCGCCTTTGCGAGAAGCTCGATGCGGTGTCTCTCCTCGGGCGAGCAGCGAAACGCCTTCGATATGGTTCGCTTGCGGTGGCTGTTCGGACAGGGCATCAGAATCCACCTCGCTCTTCTTCGAGCTCGTTGGCCATGTCGTCTTGCACATTCGGGAACAGGTGGGCGTAGCGGAAGGTGATGTCGGTCGCCTCGTGCCCCATGCGATCGGCGATGGCGAGGGCGGTGAAGCCCATGTTGATGAGCAGGCTCACGTGGCTGTGCCTCAAATCGTGCACGCGTATCTTTTTCACGCCGCTCGCCGCGCATCCTCTCTGCATCGCGTGCGATATGTAGTGCTTCGACACAGGGAACAGGCGATCGCCTTCGCCAATCTCCGGGTGGTGGTTCGCGTAATCGCGCACCTCGTCGGCCAGGAAGCGAGACAGCTTCACGGTTCGCACCGATTTGGGCGTCTTCGGGTCGGTTATCACGTCGCGGCCGCCCAGCCTTTGGTAGGACTTGTCGATGCGCATGGTCGATTTCTTCCAATCGAACGAGTCCGGCGTGAGGGCCAGGAGCTCCCCCTCGCGGATGCCGGTCCAGTACAGCACCTCGAAGATGACGAACGCGCGGGGATCGTCCATCATTGCGTCTGAGAACCTCAAATACTCGTCCTTGGTCCAGAAATTCATCGTGCGGGCTTCCTTGCCGCCCATCTTCACGGTTTTCATCGCTGGGTTGGGGCTCAATCCGTAGTACCTCTCCGCATGGTTCAGGATTGCGGTGAGCTGGTTGTTGAGCGTACGCAGGTATGTGGCGCTGTAGGGCTTGCCGTCGTTTGCGTCGGGCGCCATGAGGGTGTTCTGCCAGCGGACGATGTCGATGGTGCGTATCTCGTCCATCTTCTTGTTCGCGAAGAAAGGCAGCACCCTCGATTTGATCGCGTACTCCTTCTGCCGCCAGGTGTGCTCGCGGAGCCTGGGGCGAAGATCGGCTTCGTAAACCTTGAAGAATTCGCCGAACGTCATCTCCATGGTGCAGCCCGCGCTTGCGATGAACTCGTCCTCCCAGGCCTGCGCCTCTTCCGCCGTCGCGAACCCGCGCTTGCATTTGTGCACTTCGTTGCCGAACTTGTCCTTGCATCTGAATTGCGCGAGCCAGGTGCCGTTTTTGGCTAGCTTTATGCTCATCTCCAACCTCCCTTCGGGTTGATGTAGAGCTCGTCCAAAAGCTCGCAGCTCACGCGGCCCGGGATGGTCCTGCAGCCCTTTCGCTCCATCTCGCGGTTCAGCTCGCGGATAAGCTCGTAAGCCTTCGTCCTTCCGATGTGCAGCTTCTCCGCAACTTCACGGGCGCCGATGAGTCGTTTCGGATCCTCGGACATCTTTCCTCCTTACAGTTCAATAACGAACGGTACTTAAGGCGAATCGTAAACGTTCAATATCGTGCGGTCAATATCAAACCGTTCATAAACGTGCTATTATTTCCGCGTTATGTTCAATCGTCCGTCCGATAAGGGCGCTTTCGGGAGGTCACATGAGAACCGGCGAACTCATCAGGAAGTACCGCAAGATGCAGGGTCTTACCCAAAGCGAGCTGGCGGAGAAGTGCGGTTTGACGGATTCGGCGATAAGGAACTACGAGCTCGGCAACAGGACGCCTGGGGAGGATCAGGTAAAAGGAATCGCATTGGCGCTTCACGTTGCGCCCGAATCGCTTTTCGATGTTCCTGCGGCAACAGCGCGCGAGGCCCTAGAGCTTATTTTCAGGATCGACGAGGAGTTCGGCCTCAAGCCGAAAGAGATCGGCGGCGAACTCGTTTTGGCCATCGACCCGTCGTCGAAGAAGGCGCCCAAGCTCGCCCAGGCGCTCAAAGCTTGGCTCGCGCAGATTGATTCGGAAAAGTCTGGTGAGATTACTGCAGAGCAGCTCGCCGAATGGAAGGCGAAATTCGGAGCCTAGCAAGCCACTTTTGGAATGATTGCGAATCACTTTCAGTGGCCAAATCCGCTATTTCCCGTTGTTGCAAGGGGCATTTCGAGGCTGAAATCAGCTCGTTTTTCGATTTGTCATTCCCTCAATCTGACCTGGTGTTTCAGTCAAATACCACCGAAAAATGCCCAGTGATTCGCGATTGATTCGAATCACCCTCGAACAGCGCGACAATCGCCAAAACACTCGTCGTAGGTGGTTTGGCGATTGTCTCTTTTTCGCCATGCTGTCGCATGGTCGCCACGGGATGCAACGAATGTCGAATCCATAGAATGACAACGAATCAAAATACCTGTTCAAAGGCATAAAAATACCCCGGAAACTTACGCTTCCGGGGGTGGAATCATTCTCATGTTTTGCAAGTGGCTTGATTCGCTATGACCCTCAATGGAACTTCATGAGCCATGGTGAATCATTGCAGGTGGCTTTACAAAATTAGCCTAGGGTCACTCCCACTCAATAGTTAAAAACTATCTCCAGTTTGTTCCAGTTTGCCGCAGTTTGTTCTAGTTTGTCCTGTTTATACCTAGTCTCAAAAATTGCCGAGAATCCATGGGGTCAAATTTGGGTCACGGTATTTCGGGCCAATTGCGGAATTCCATGGGGTCACGTGGGGTCACGGCTGAACTGGATATCCTTTGAGCAGAATTGTACTGCTTTTGCCAAGCAGAGAACAGGGTAGTGCGGTCTCCACAAACCCTCTCCTATTGCGCGAGATACTTTCTTTCCGCTTCTGCAAATTTCAAATCAATCTCGCTGAGAATAGATTCCCTGCTCTCTGACAATTCTTTAAATGCCATATTCAGTTGTTCAAACATGATTTTCTCTGCAGGATTGGCGATCTGCGAAGAATCTTCCATACAGGAGAAGCCAGATTTCAAGATTTCACCGACGGCCTCATCAAGTTCCTCTGGAGTCAAATCAGTAATCACTTTTTTCTCTTTGTCCGGCAACTGAAAGTAGCCGGTTTTTTCGCTAATGAAGATCAAGGCCATAGTAGGGCTGCCTTTCTGTATACGCTTCCTGGCCCGCTTCCATTAAATCCAGAAGCGTGTCGGCTCTATCGATGGTTTTTCCTGCGGCTGAGGTTAGTTTCGCGGAGCTGGCGTCACCTGAATACATGTCGTGGATGCCGTCTTTCGAGACGGTAGCGAGGATTATGCGGTCTGGTTTTACCGAGACGCCGAGGATGTTATTGTGGGTGGACAAAAACACGGTGGTGTCGTTGGATATTCGTTTTACATGGCTTCTGATTTCCTCGAACAAGAACGGGTTATCGAACGAAGACTCAGGCTCGTCGATAAGAACCACGTCGAAGGTTTCTGCATCTTCGATTTTCCGCAAGAACAGATACTCGGCCTTTTGACCGCCTGATACAGAATCGCCGACTTCGTTTAGCAAGGAGACCTCTATATCGAAAAACGCATTTGCAAGCTTACCTGGAGCAGCGTTCGCGATAACCTTTTCGACGAACTCAGAAGGCTCCTTTGCTAGCAAGCCGGCAAGGCTCTCCTGAGAACCTATCGCATGTTTTAATTTGGTTGCATCTTTGGGATTGACGCGCTTTGCGACTCTCTTGAATCTTCCGACTTGCGTTTCTGAAACGAGTTGCGGAAGGGTCATATTCTGTCTGAAGTCAGACAGTCTGTTAACCACTTCGTTTCTCAAGCATGTTTCCGCAAAGGGGCTAACTGGGCATTGCGGTCTCGATGATTTTGTTGCCAAAGCTGATTTAATTCTTGTGATTATCTCATTCGTTTTAGCCCTGCGGACTTTCAAGAGCTCGGCGCTCTTGAAAGCGCCGATGGCTAGCTCCAGCAGGGTTCTGAGCTGCTCATGCCCGACAATGCTTTCAATCTGCTCGGACAGCACGTTTTTGTCCATCAGCGTAATGACGGCCCTTACTAGTTTTTCCTCATCGGCCGATGAAATGACAGCAAGCTTCGATGCGCTGTACATGACGCATCTCGAAAAGGCATCTTCGCGGGAGACTGTTTCCGCATACTCCTTAAGCTTCTTCAGATAGTCCTTCGTTGACTTCAGAGTGCTTTCGCGAGAAGGAAGTGTTTCAACGAATTGGCATAGCTCAACGAGCTCTCTGCGATAGGAGCTTTCGAATCTGGATGCTTCGTCTTTCAGCAGCTGAGAAAACTCGGTCTCCTCTGCATCCTTCACGATTTCGAACTGCTTGATATACAGCACGTCATCGGGTGCTTGTGAATGATATATCTGGTCAAGCAGGTAGGTTTTTCCTGAAGAACGAGCCCCCAGAACGACGTTCAATTTTGACGACGCGCAAAGGTTTGGGGCGATTTCAAGCAAGCCGTCTTGCCCGGATAGCTGAAACTTAGCCTTGTCCAAGAAGGCGAGCTTCAATGCCTCAAAGCTGCAATCCTCAATGGATGTGCATGTGTATTTTCCGATGATGCTTTCGGAAGCCTCGGATGCTCGATAGTCGCTAAATACGACCACTGGCTTTCCCTGCGACTCGAAAGCTCTTTGCCATTTTTTCTGGCTCGTAACCTCAAGGGCTGAAACTGCGTTGCCGAGCTTCCGAAGAGTTTCTTCGGGAATATGCGGGTTCTTCTTATAGTGGGGAATCACGAGGAACGTTCCGTCGCAGAATAGCTCGACAAACCGCTCAAGTTCGATTCCTCCGTCTCCTTGGCGAATGCGGGGAAGCTGTTCGCACTTTTCGCTCAGCGTCTCAACGTATTCCGGACTTCCGATTACCAAGACGTGGAATTTTTTCAACGCTAACTTCAACGCCAGGAAGAACTATGGTTCCCGGAAGGCCCTCACGGACTTCCACAAAATTTGTCTTGTCAAAAATGTTGTGATTGGTAACAGCAATTGCGTCGAGGCTGTTTGCTGATACATGCTCCGCTAACGCCTCAATCGAGAAGTCGAAAGCTTCCTCGATTTCGGTAGATACCGTATGGATATGCAAATCGATTCTTTTCAAATGCATTAGTCTTTCTGTTTGTTTACAGCAACTAGAAGGGCAATGTCGTCTAGCTGCCGTGCGATTTCTCTGAAATCAACCCCAAGATCCAGGGTAAAGCAATGAAAACCGTGGCCGGTTTCGTTCCAGCTCTCGTGTACAGCAGCCTCGCGCTCAGTCAGGGCGTACAAGAGCATGCCCTCGATTTCCTTGTCCGGGAAGTCGTATGCTTCATGCATGACGTAGCCATAGATCTGGTTACGATGTGCTGGAGACAGAATTTCGTGGCCCAGGTTGCTTTGCATAATTTGTCCATAGCATTTGCAGTCAATGATGAGCGTCTTGTTTCTGTGCTCAAGGGTCACATCTGTGTAGAGAGCTGGAAGGAAAGACGGCGCATCTTCGCTGCCACTGGAGACCCGCTTTGAGCTGACGGTCAGCCATGGATGCTCAGCTTTGAAGTATGCAAGAACGAAGTTCTCGTATAAGGCATGTAGCTTTTGACCGTCCATATAGCGCGCTAGCTTCATGTCGCCTTCTTTGTTGCTAAGCAGCCAACCTTCCACAATCATATGGCAGACATTCATTAGAAGCTGATAGCTACGATTGTTTCGATGGAATCGCAGCCGAGGCCACTGAATCTGCTGCGGCTCGAGTGGCGAAATGTCAGAGAGGTAAAGCAAGCAACGTTTGAGGTCAGCCTTTCTGGATGAATCTACCGTCGAAGAGCTCAAGAGAAGCGAGGCACAGCACTTTAGGATGCGATTCATGTAAGTGTTTTCGGAATACTCGTCGTACACGCACTTAATTTCGTGATGCTGCGCAATCCTGTTTTTGACGGTTTCCGAAATATTGATATGCCCGCGAACGCCAAACAGGTCTTCCTCGACTTCGAGATAGCCGCGTTCGAACCCTCTTTTTCTTTGGATGCCAATGCCGAGTGCAAGAATGGCCGCTAAGAGATCTTCGAAACGACTGAAGTCCTCCTTGGTCAGCTCGGCGTACTCTTGCAGACTGAGCGCCTTAAAGGCATACGCCATCATGTAGTAGACGTTTCTGATGACTACATTGTCCTCGGCCGTTCCAGCCATTACTGCAGACTCCTCAACTTTGCAATCTCGACGTCAGCCGTCTTGCGATCATCGAACCAGTACTCCCTGATCAGAGGGATGAGCTCGTATTTAACAATGGAATCCACACAGCCGGGCTCGACTTCTTTCTTCTTGCAGAAATAGCTGTGTCCGATGCGGAAGCCATCGCCCAAGGCTGGGTCTTCCGCAATCTTCTTGTTTAGCTTACGAACCGCATCGATAAGCGCGGGCATGCGCTGGTCCTCGCATTCTTTAACGCGTTTCATGAATGCTTGATTGTCAAACGCAGGCTGCATCTCGAAGAATGCGAATCGCCTTCGAAGTGCGTAGTCAATCAATGCCAGGCCGCGATCGGCGGTGTTCATCATGCCGATGATGGTCACGTTTTCAGGAACGCAAAAGCGTCTTCCGTCGATGCCGAGCTTCAATGGCTCTCCGCGATGGCTGTCCTCTATGAGCATAAGCAGCTCGCCGAACACCTTGGAAACATTGGCGCGGTTGATCTCGTCGATGATAAAGAAGTATTCGACCTTCTCCTTGTCTGCGGCAGCCTTGTTGCAGAGCTTCACGAACGGACCCTCTTCGATGAAGAACCCTCCCTCCACATTGGGTTTGAATCCTATGACAAACTCGTCATAGGAAGTGCTCTGGTGGAATTGAACTCTTTCAACGCGGGACTTGTCTTTGCATCCCATGATTGCCCAGGCAAGGCGTTCTGCGGCGAACGTCTTGCCGGTTCCGGGGGCGCCTTGGAGAATAAGGTTCTTCTTCTCTGCTGCGAGCCCTTTGAGATCTTCGTAGTCGGTTCTTTCCATATACACGTCAGCCAAGAAGTCCTCATCGGAATACGGCTCCATTGCAGCTGCCGTTGGAGCGGCCTCCTCATCCTCGTACGCAAGTTCGAGAATAGCTTCGAGCTCAGCTTTACTTAGCCTGAAGAAACTGCCATTTGGGTTCTTTAGGAACTCCATGTTCGTGAGCTCTGCGCAATTTTTGATCGTTTCGAAAGGAATCGGGGTAGTGAGGTCCCGGACCTTCTTGAAGTACATGCGCTCATCATCGTGCTCATGCGATATCTCGCAAATGGAGACGATAGCCTTCACCGGGGTCGCTTCGTAGCCAATGACGACGTCCCCCGGGTTTGCTTCGATAAAGTTCTTGTGGATACGGCGAGGGTTGCCCTTCTCGTTGTAAAGGGTGTAATTCTGCTCTTCTCCGATGGCGATGTCTGCGAAACTCCAAATCTTCGGGCTGGCGGTAAGCCACCATCCGTTAGAGGCTGAAGCTATCCCGGCGGGATCGGACTGTCGAGCAGGCGCATTATCTGGGGTGGGCAACAGGTGGGCATTGCCCTCAAGCGCCAGTTTGAGCTCAGGACGGATTTTCCATACGAATGCACCTGCCTGATCCTTGTCAGCTGCTTTTCCGAGGAACGGGACGCTCCAATACTGGTTGCCGCCCCACTGGTTGATGTGGGGCTCAATATCGAGCTTAAGCGCAACTCTCTCACCGAGGGAAGCACCGACAGCGTTGTAATGGTTAGGCGTATCACCAAAGGCTTCAGACAGCTCCTTGCATGTAGAGCTGCCTCCCAGCTCGAGCATCTTCGAAAGCATGTCCATTGAAACTGGCGTGAAGATATCCTCGTTTCCAACCAGCTCAAACCAGAGGGCCTGATCGATGCCGGGGTCGAAAACGCTTGGGAGCGGGCCCCACCCATCGTAGTTGTACGCTGCTGCGGAAATCGCCTCGAAAGAAAGGTCGGTCTTATCGCGGACTTCTTTGAGAATTCCCAAGTACTCGGATCCGTTGCTGTTTTTATCGACCTTAACGAAGTAGGCGTCGGCGAGATACCTAGCCGTGTTTGAATCGAGAGGGAGGAAGCTTTCTGGGAAACACCAGAATAGCGCCATTGTCAACTTGGCGAGACCGATGTTCTTTTGGCCGAGTACGATGTCGAAGAGCCGTGCGAATTCCGTTTCGTCTTTTTCTCCAGCAGCGAAACGGCATGCGCACTCAAAGAAGTCCCACTTCTCGTCGATATGGGAGTCCTGGCCGTCCATGAAGCGCCACTGTTGATTGTTGACCACAGGGATGCCGCAATAGTCCTGAGGGCGCTGCTCTTTCAGGCCGAACTCCGACAGGACATCGGCGATGATAGAGCCCCTGGTCTCATCTTTCTGATGGCGATTGAAGAGAGCCATGAAGGTCAGCGGATCCATCCTGCTAACGCCCTGCATGTTTGCGTGGCGATTGCAGATGTTGAGCAGGTATGCTTCCTGGCTTCGCTTTTCTGAAAGCTTTGAGGCGATTGCCTTGTAGCTTGGAATCCATGAGTACTGTGCCGTCTCGGTCATGTCTGTTCCCACCCCTTACTCTTCGTCCGCATTCGCCCTGCGGTAGACGTAGGGCAACAGGCTCTCGCTCAGGAAGCCCATATAGGCTCCCTCGTTCTTGCTGAAAGCCTCGGCCATCTCGTTGCTCTCGGCTAGGATGGCGGCCAACGCCCCCATCATCGCCTGGCCGAACACGGCGGCGACATCGCTCATTGGATTGCTGCGGCATTGCGCGACGAACTTGTCATCCTCCAGGATCTTGTCGGTGCAGGCCTTGAAAATCTTGTCGGCCTCTTCCCAGTCGGTGCCGAACAGCTCGTTCATGCGGCGTACGAGTTCGGAGAGCAGCTCTTTCTCCTCGTCACGCTTCACTCCGGCGTTTGCTGCACCGTTGTGGAGTTTTTCGCTCTCAAGGCTGATTGACCGTGTGCCCTTGTCTTCGATGCGCAGGTACTCCAGCTCCACCTTTCCGTGGAGGTCCTCAATCGGGTCCCTGTCGCTGAAGAGCTTCTTGATGAGGAGACCTCCATAGCAGAAGAAACGGTGCAGATCTTCGTCGCCCAGCTGGACCATTTGGCCTATGAAACTGTAGTTACGCAGGAACTTGCGAAGCAGACTCTTGAACAGCCTCCTGGGGCCGTCCTCGAGGTCCTTCCACTTGTCGACGGCGGGAGCAAGCTTGCCCTCGATCTTGCGAAGCGTGGCATCCGGGTCGCCCGTGGCGTACCACTCGTCACTCACGGCCTCGACTTCCGCCTCGTTGTAGATGCGGAAGCCATCGAGCCTCGCCTTAATGTCGTAGACGACGTTGGGGTCGGTCACGGCGTCGAGCTCTGTCACCTCGTAGTAGGCGGCAAAGCTAGCGCGGATGGTCTCCCAGTCGTTTACGAAGTCCACCACGCGGGTGAACTTGCCAGGGAAACACCTGTTCAGGCGAGAAAGCGTCTGCACGGCGGCAACGCCGGTGAGCATCTTGTCCACGTACATAGCGCAAAGTTTCGGCTGGTCGAAGCCAGTTTGGAACTTGTTCGCGCACACGATGATTCGTCGCTCGTCGCGCTCGAACTCGGGCGCGGTCCGCGTCTCGGGAACGCCGTTGAGGCTCGACTCGGTTAGCTCTTTGCCGTCTACCTCTAGCTTGCCGCTGAATGCGATCATCGGCTT
>ULQC01032975.1_pt1 | contig 10418 bp, 8 predicted proteins | sample 1954091 | NCBI WGS metagenome assembly ULQC01 (sample SAMEA4835645, study PRJEB28245) | human gut metagenome | biome: gut microbiome; material: fecal sample | place: Denmark | collected 2008
CCGCCGATGACCAGCGCCTGCTCCTTGTTGATGTAGCGAACCAGCATAGAAACCTTGTCGCCAATCATCAGCATCTCGTTGGAGATGTTCTGGGTCTTGGGGATAACGCCGCGAATCTTCAGGCCATCGAGAACCACATGGTAGTATTTGTCGGTGACGTTGACGATGGTAGCCAGATAACGACCACCAATCATGGATTCGCTGACACCCTCAACCTTGGCAGACATACGCTCCAGCAGAGAATGGCTGACGCGGATGTTGACGGTCTTTGCGCGAGCATCCACTTCCAGTGCCTCGACGGCGACAGGAATACCCATGCCGACCTTGAAACTCTTGGAGGCATCTTCGATATACTCGAATGCAGACAGTGCGCCGGTACCCATGCTCACTTCAACGCCAAAAGCCTCGACGATGACATAGCGGGGACCACAGGACAGAACGCTGGCGGTAGTGGTGCTGCCGACCTCGACACGAGTCTGAGGAGTGGCGCGGAAGAAGTAGCGATTCTGCAGCTGAGCCAGAGCATCGGCGCGAGAACCAACGGCAAAAGGAATGCGAGTGCCGAAATCATCGGTGAAGTAACCGACATCGCGGGGGATGAAGGAAATGACAGCGCCGAGCATGCGGTTGGCCTTGCGCTTGTAGCGAATGGTCTTCTCTTCGTTGCTCAGACCATCCATATCCTTCATCAGGCTGTACTTGAAGAAATCTTCGGGGACGAACACGACACGCATGGTATTGCGCTTTGCAACAATCTTGATGCCATCACCCATGGGCTCGATAGCAACGACCTTTGCATACAGAACGCGATGCTGACGGATAGCACGACGCATTTCGTCCTCATCGGAAGCCTGAACCATATCGGGCATCTGTGCTTCAATCAGGTCGTTGCCGGAATCGACATAACGGCCCAGTTTGGGAAGACGGCGCTCAGGAGCAGCTTCTGCGTCCTCCTCGGGAGCATCTTCGTCAGCAGCCTCAGTCTTAGCATCACCGTCTTCTTTATTGGAAGCGGTGTCGGCGGCAACAAAATCGGGATTGGCAGCAACCTCTTCGGCGGTATTGGCGAAAGCGGCCTCTTCGTCAACGGGGGTCTCGACAGCGGCCTCAGCCACTTCGGGAGTATTCAGATTCATAGTATCTTCCATGATAAACTTTACCTTTCTGTAAATAGAAATTTATATACATTACCGTGTGGGGACGGTAATAACAAAAGAAAAAGACCTTACCCAAAAAACGGATAAGGTCTTGCGCGTTATATAAGGGGATTAGATGCCAAATTTGTTTTTCTTCTTGGACTGAGCAGCAGTCCCCTTCCCTGCTGTATTCGTTTCAGTCTTTACGGTACTGCTCATCATATCGGCAGCGGGCGGAATCTCGGTACGCTTCTGCTGTTGACGGAATCTCTCCGTGCTCTGCGTAGAAGCAATTTCCTGATTGCTTGCTGCCACACTCAAGAAATCGGCACCAGTCTTGACTTTGTTGGTACCGGCACTGAATGCGTCTCTGTCTTCTGTCGCTGCATATTTCTTGCGGCTGGGCAGAAGGCTGATGATAGGCATCTGTTCAAGTTCGAGTTCGCCTTTTTCGTTCTTGACGGCAAACTCCTTGAACATCGGATGCAGGTTATAGCCAAACTTGTTGGCTTTCAGCACTTTTGCGTGCTGTCTGAAAAGCAAGACATTCTCAAAAGGCATTGCCATAACTTCATCGGGGTTGATGACATTACGCTTGCCTTCGCCAAGAGATAAGGAATAGCCTTGATTCATAGGACGATATCCAAGAACCGTAGGGCGATTATCCTTGACGCTCTTGGATACGACTGTCATGACACCACTCTTATAAGAAATGAAATCAGCAGTCGTTTTATCGTTAACGCCAAGGCACAACAAAGTATCACAGCAACCGATAATTGTCTCGGCATTTGTCTCACCATAGGTTTCCTGCAGCTGTGAGTATGTCTGACAAATCATAAAGATACCGATTTTACGAGAACGAACGGTAGAAATCAGAACTTCAAAGTTCGGAATCATACCGATGTTAACGAACTCGTCCAGAATCATGTTTACTGTATTACGGGTCTTGGGGCCATAGGTATCTGCTGCGTCGGAAATATCCTTGAACAGGAAGTTGAACAGCAAAGAAGTAATAGGCTTCATGGCTGCACTCTTATCAGACATAACGCAGAACAAGGCCGTCTTCTTTTTAGAAGGATGGTCGCCAATCGAAGCAAGGTCGATATCTTTGTTGCGAAGAATACGGCGCAAATCGCGCATCTGGAACAGCTGCATACGCTGACCAAGACCTGTGATGAACTGAGGTCTTGCGTTATCAGAGTTCTGCTTGAAGATTGACCATGCAAGCTGTGCGGGATTATCCAGAGGAATGTCCTTGAAACACTCTTCCCATTTTGCAAGGTCGTTGTTCAAAAGCAGACGATAAATTTCATCGATATGAAGCGGTGCGCGGCGGTCTACCCAGTCATCGATGTCTGCAATGTACTTTTCGACCCATGCCGATACATATTCATCGCCGGTCAACGAGGCATCGATAGCGCTGTCACGCTGCCCGTTTTCGAGGTCTTGTTCGGCCTTTCTCTTTGCAAGTTCTCTTACGCAGTAATACTTATCATTCATAATAGTAGATTCATCTTGAATGATAGTAATGAATTGCTGGCAGTCATTGCTGTCGATAGAGAGGTCTTTACAGAGTTCAATAATAGACTTGGTGAACTTTTCTACTTTGGCGCTTTCATTTCGATATGCCTGATAGAAGATGATAGCTTTCAAAAGGTTGGCTTCGCCGCCGTCCCAGAACTCATCGCCTTCACCGGAGTTCTTCATGATAGCATCTGCAAATTCGGCAATACGCAATTCGTTTGCATTGCCTGTTTTAGGGTCAATGATTTCGGATACGCAATCCCAAGAATCGGAATACAGCAGGTCAACAAGGTCGAACAGCTTTACTTCGTATCCGTTATCCAAAAGGAACTTGCGCATATCATTGTGAATTTCGCCCTTGGGGTCAGTAATTACCATGGAGGCTTGGTTCTTAACTGACTGAAATACAGCAGACCGAACAAAGCCGTAGGACTTACCGGAACCGGGAGAACCGAAAATCATGATGTTTCTGTTGCCGGGAGAGTTGTTTGCCAAACAAATGGCTTCCTTGCCTTCTTTATCCAACTGGCCGAGAATAATTCCTTCCACATCTTTGACCGGGCCGATTTCGAAATGCTTATGGATTTCTTCAGGCTGCATCCAGTCAGCGGAGCCATAAAGAGGATTCGCGGCGACTGCAACACCTCTGTCATCCTCATGCGCTTCCTTCGCAAGGTCTTGGTTTCTGAACTCCATTATAAATAGGAAGCCAGAAATGGCTAACGTAATAATGAGGGTGTAAATCAGACCGTTTGCTCTGATAAGTGCGTAGATTGGGCAAAGCAGAAAATTGATGCTGGCATTTTCAGCTCCCAGTAACCCGTTCGTAGATACTCTATAAGCACTTTCTGCAAAGTATCCGCCAAGGAACGAGCTCAGAAAAGCGATAATACCATACTTGACCAGCTTTTGCTTTGTGGAATTCAGACTGTTATACCAGTCTTTGAGTTTTGTTATCTTTTCTTTCACGCGTCAACACCTCCTGTGTGCGATGAAAGAGAAACAAATCATCACCATGTTTCTCCCACACTCCTTTCTGAACATAAAAAATAAGCCTTGTCCGATGTGTGAACTCGAACAAGACTTTGCGGAGATAAGTGTTTCTGAGTACACTTATCTTTATATTCATTATATACTGATTTTTGCGCTATGCTATATGGTTTTCTTTACGAAAAATCGAATAGGTTTTTTCGTAGATTTCAAATCACAAATCAGATAGCCTAAAATGAGGGTTTGACACGATATCATATGCCTTTGTAAGACATCTTTTATTGTTTCCTATAAGTAGCGCTGTTTTTTGATAATATAGGTTTGCATTGTTAGCAACCAAAAAATTTAGTGTTTCAGTTTTATTTGTGCTGTCTACAAGATTATTCCGTTTGTGTTTTTTATTTCCGGAGAATATAATGCCAATATGTGAACTTAAAGGTAACCAAATTGCAACTTTCTTTGCTTTGCTTGTAGGATAAATTGCGATTGGAATGTTGGATGTTATAAATGTATCTTGTGTATAGAAAAATTTAAAACTTAATGTATTCAAAATGTCATAACACTTTCTGTAATACGAAATATTTAGTTTGCTATTTTGGTTAAAAAGCGATTCATTTAAACCAAGTTTAATACATGCTCGGCCAAAACCATCCCAATCTGTTTGGCCGCTTAGATTTGCTGTATTGATTGCACTGTGATACAATTGTTCATAGATTGCGGGATTTCGTAAAAACAAATGAACGATAAACGAAAAAAGCGTTTCTTTTTTCCTCTTTATTACATATCAAAGCAGTGCAAAAATTATCTTTATTTGATGTTACAGATAATATTTTACTTATTGCTTTGCTTTGTTGTTGTTCACATTCTGAAAGTAATTTTTCCGTCTTATTTCTTTCAAGCCAATCTATATTTCCACTCGTTTTTATGGTGTTTGCACATTCGTACATATTGTCTTTACTGCATATTTGAGATAAGGATGACTGTCTTGGTGTAGGGTTGATTGCCGTCATATCTAAAGAATATACCAAATCCGTATTGGTATTGATTGCAAAATTTCTCAGATAAAAGCGTGGAACATAGTGCTGATTTATTGTTGGTTTATTTGTTTCTGCCATATCTTTCTCTCCTAAAACAATAAGCCCCTGCCGCAATTTAAGATAATTGCGGCAGGGGCTTATGATTTATTATGATTCTTAATTATAGTAACATTGATAAAAAAGTCAATATTGAATTTTGAAATTATGGACTGTGTTTTCTTTTGTTACACATTTCGCATAGAACCTGCAAATTTGATGGAATGTTTTTCCCTCCTTTAGATATAGGAATAACATGGTCAATATATACTTTTTGGGAATCTCGTATTTGTCGTCCGCAGTGCTGGCATTTGTAATTATCTCTTAATTTTACTCTGTAGTATAGTTCTTGCGGTACAAAGGCGTATCTTGTCTTGTTGTGATATTCTCTTAACGTACATTCAAAATCTATATTTTCAAGTTCCATATACCTATTATAAATGTCTTTATAGCTGAATTCTTTTTGCGAGTCTACCATCTCTACTTTGTATGGAGAACGGGTATAATTACTTTGTGTATATCTTGTTCTTTTTCGTATCGTTTGAAATACAAATGCGTGTTCATCGTCAATCGTTTCTAAATATTGTTTTCTTCGTAACTTTTTAAAAATAGTTTTATTTACTTTTTCTTCTGAATCAACTTTCCACTGTTGAATCATATTGTAATAATTTTGGATTTCATCAAACCTGTTTTCTATGAGATATGTGTCAATATAATCCTCAATATCAATATTTCTCTTCCCCGTCACGTCGAACTTGCGTATAAAGTAAGGATATTCAAAAGGACTTTTTAAATAGATACGCAAATAATCTATTCCTGCAATAACACATACTGTGATAATGAGCATTACAATGTAGAAAAAGATGCTTAAAGGTAACATATTATACCTCCTATCATTTATTGAATGCTTATATAATAAAACCATTTGAATAAAATTATCTTATTCGTAAATGCTATGGGTGTATGCTTTTATCTAATTTTTCTTTAAGTTTAATCTTTGCGTTTGGATGCGCTTTTTTACAACTAAATGAACTGTTTTTTTCTTCTGTAGTCGGTTTTTGTTGTATAGTACCTTTTTCTATTTAGTCAAAAAGCCTCCCGCCGCAGTCAGCATACTACTGATTACGATGGGAGGCTTAAACCTTTTGTGATAGTCTTATTATACCGTGTTTCATAAATTACTCAAGACTAATCTCAATAACTCAGTCAGTATCTAAGTTGTCAAAATCCTCGGTGGGAGGCTCGTTTTGCCAGTCGTATTTCTCTGTATCTTCATCTTCGTCATTAAGCAAAAGTAGGTCATCATTTTCATTTGCGGGAATGTCTTCCCGGTTGTCCTGCTGGGGCACGAATGTGGCAGCGGTGACAATGATGCCATCATTTTGGAGAGCAATCTGTACGGTAGCGAGGTCCCCTACTGTTGGGATTTTAATGTTCTGGACGACGCCATCGGTCTGGATAGGCACATTCCATTTAAGGTGGGGTGCGTGGAGAAAGACACGATGTTTTAGTGCCGCTTTTTATGCTGTTTTTTGGCTGCCTTTTTCTTAACATTCTGCTTTTCTTTTTTAGGGAACAATAGCTGATACGCCGTATCTATACAGCCAATCCAACCAATTATTATTGCTATAGTAATCATTATGCCGATAAATTCTTTTGCAATTTCGATATCAGTTGCAGATTTAGTTATTTTACTAAATATTAGTCCTGCGTTTTCTTTTTCACTGATAATTGTATTGAGAATCGGGAAATATGAACCTACTGCACAGGAAGAAAATATAAGCGACTTTATTATAGCTTCTTTGCTGTAAAAGCATATACAAAATAGAGCGAATACAATTATTGGAGCTACAATATATAAGCCAACAATTTCATTGTATGGCAATTTATCCAAAAAATCCATATTGTTTACGTCCTTTTTCTGTTTGAATATTGATATATTTATGAATTCACTTGCCTTGTACTATTTATTGTTTTTACTATGTAATATGTTTCCCCATCCACATAGTAGAGTTTCCCCTATTCCATGTTAGGGAATACATCAACAAAGTCCGCCTCATCAGTTACATCTTTTTTCCCCCTACTGTTTGGCTACAGTTGTCGAATATACCAGTCATTTTTCTTGAACTCTTCAAAGGTATAAGCACCCACAACGTTTTGGTCTACCCAGCATCTTAGCTGCATTTTGCCGCTGTTCATAGGCTCGAAGTGCTCATTTGTAAAAGCAATCAGTATAGGCCCAGCCGAATCAATAGCTCGAAAACAACAGGCAAAGTCTCCACCCTTCATAGCTTTAGCTTTTGAGTTTTGCACAAACGGTGAAGGGATGCAGATGTCGTATCTATCTCCGTCTGTGCCATCGAACATGCCGCACATGTAATATTGATATTTTTCCATGGTACTCTGTATATTGATACGATTGGTCCAAGTATATGTTACGTGTTTTTGGTTATAGCGTTTCATTAGTTTCTATAATTACTGGAATATATTTTTGCTTTGTAATTCGTACCGCAATAATCATAGTTTGTTTTTAGCGTTATAAGATTGCATTTGCATCGACTTCAAATCCAGCATCTTTTAATTCCCTCATAAGACCGATTTTCCAATTGTCTCTAGGAACATAAACACCCCATCGTTATCACCGACTTTTTCAACATTATCGGACATTATGACGCAAACATTTTGGCGACCCAATTTCGCCGTAAAATATCCATGCTCAAAAATGACATTTTGACGTGCTCGTTTTTTATTTTTAGTATTTGAGTTATCGTCTGGCGTATATAATATAATTGCATACTTAACGCCATCGGACTCACTTTCCAGTTTTTCAATTATTGTTTTTCCGCTGCTTGCACATTCACTTAATATAACGGGTTCGATACCTTGGTCTTTCAAGAACGACTTTACTTGTTCTCTAAGAGCTTCATCATGACCATGTACAATGAAAATACGTTTTCTGTCATCCATTTCGACCTCTTCCTTTCTAATTGATTTGAGCGCCGATAACAATTTCAGTCTATATTCTTCATCCTTTTGTTTGTTCGGAAAGAAAAATCTTGCGCTATTGGCATCTTTTTGCAAGTCATTATATCCATGCTGTTGCGCCCATTTTTCAACATCAATAAACCAAATGCAAAGATTTTCTTTATCTTCGCAATCAGGAACATTGGAAATCAATTGATTAAGTGTCATAATGCTTCTCCTTATATTTGATTTTTTGTAAGTCGCTAAAGCTTTTATACCGACATGAATTGATTGAGCATACCCTCTGTCTTTCTCTCCACCTTCCTCATATACTCCTCCATATACGCCCAGTCAGGCTGACCGGTCTTGTCAATGGGCAACCGCATTACTTCAGCCAGAGCCTTTTGAGGGGAACATTTTTCTTCATAACTGAACTTGCGCGTAAAAGTGGCATTTAAGATGCATGCAACAAACTGCTTTGCTCTGTCAGACATACACTTCTTTTCAATAAGCGTAATAGCATCGCCATTTACATTAAACTCATAGGGATGATAAAACGTACTGCCACAACCTGCCCCATTACAAGATACGGTAATTCGATTTTTATAGGCACTGTCAATAGCGTACATCCCAGCAATGCCTTGATTGTAAGCGCCTGCTGCGATGATTGGAGTCGCTCCGGGGGTTAAGGGCTGAATATTCTTCACTTTTCCGCGTTCCGCGTCAAACAATTCCCCCACCCGGAACTCTCCCCACTCCCTCGTATCCACCTTTTTCTTCTCTGCATCTTTCGCAGCCTGCAGCAGGGTCAGCGAGTCGGCAACTTTGGCTTCAAGGTTTGCCATGTAAGATTCCATATAAGCCAAATCGGGGTCACCGTCAGGGGTGGCGGGGAGCTTTACAAACAGATTTGCAGCAATATCCCTCCGAAACTTGTTTCCGTAATCAAATCCAACTGCTAACGCGCGTTCCCGAAAAGCTGTCACAAAATACTGTAGACTTCCCTGTGTCCAAGCATTTTGATACTTTCCAACAGGGTATAATCCCTGTACATGAGGATACCCAACAAACGGACTTTTCTGATAGAAGATGGTGTTTGCGTCCACGGTATCACTGAAAGTAATCATGTTACCGTTTTCTGTAGGGCTAAATGTACTCGTTCCGCCAATTCCATTGTCATACGCAGAGTTTACAACAACATTGGTGCCCCCTCCGTCCAGTAATTCAGCGTTTGTGCATTTGTATGCCTTGGTTGGATGAATATCGAACAAATCCCCTACCCGAAACTCCTTCCACCCGGAAGTATCAATCTTCCCCATTATTGTCCTCTCCCTTCTCCACCAGAATGTTTGTGCTTTCCTCCGTACCGGTCACAGTCGAACCGTAGAGAACCTTCTGCAGCAGTTTGTCCCCGAACTCCTTGGCGTTGATGCCACGCTTGTACATCTCGTAGTCCATCACAGTCTTGATGAAATCTTCCTCGTACAATTCAAAAGGCTTCTCCGGCATCTGATAGGACAGGTGTTCAGCCGGATTGATAAGCTGGCGGGTATTGTAGCGGTCATCGTTGTCATCTTGAATCGCCTTGACCCAGTAATCTTCCAGCGCATGCCATTTATCATGTACATCCTGCCGACCCTTGTTCTTGACCGTCTCCAGACCGTCATCAGCAACATAGTAGCCCTTGATGTTGCGCCCATTCTGAGGCTTGCCAGTCTCGAAGATAAAAATAGAAGTAGTAACGCCCAGACCGAAGAAAACGTTCTCAGGCAGCTTGATGATGGTGGTCAGAGTATGCCGTTCCAGCAGGGCTTTCAGCTTGGATTCCTTCTCCATTTTCTTGTCAGGAAGAATGAATGCGCACTTTGTACCGACAGGAACGCTGTCCAACACATTGGCAACGATTGTTGCACAACCATACCGTCTCTCGTAGGGCGGGTTCATCAGAACCTTGGTGATTTTTTGTTTCCGAATCCACTCAGTCGCCTCAGCCGAGGTGGCATCCATCTGCACAAGGTTGGTCTTGCCGTCCTTGTGAATCATCATGTTGGCACAGGCCAGAGCGTAGACTTTCCGGTACATCTCGATACCGAACAACTGCTCAGACTTGATTTGCTTCGCCTTGCTGGTATTGCTGCCGCCTGCCTCACGAATCATATTGCACATGCTCTTAACGAGGAAGGTGCCGGAACCACAGGTGGCATCCAGAACCCGGTCATTCATATTCACATCAATGAGTCGGTACATAAACGATGCAATATGGTCAGGAGTAAACACCTGTCCCGCCTGAGCCTTACCACGGTAGCGGTTGAACTCATTGAAGAAGATAGCCATGACATCTTCGCCATTCCAGTTATCGGAGTTGACGAGGTCGGCAATCTGGCAGACATTGTCGATGAAATCGTTGATGGCTTCCTGATTTTCCGTAATAGACATACGGACAGAGGCATACTCCTCCAAGAGTACATCCAGCTTGCTATTCTGCTTCTTATCATCTTCCAGAGCCTTAGACAGGGCACTGTAAATCCAGTTATGGAAGATGCTGTAATCCATGTCTTTCAGCTTTTGAAGACCGTTCTGAGGGTTGTAACGCTGGGCGACAAGGGCGCAAGCCGTGAAAATCATACGGTCCTGCAAGTCCGTCATACCGAACTTGAAATGCAGGCTGTTGTTGATTTTCTGCGTGATTTCGAAGATGTAGTTGCTATCGAGTTTCTGACTCGTACACAGG
>ULQC01017578.1_pt1 | contig 10382 bp, 10 predicted proteins | sample 1954091 | NCBI WGS metagenome assembly ULQC01 (sample SAMEA4835645, study PRJEB28245) | human gut metagenome | biome: gut microbiome; material: fecal sample | place: Denmark | collected 2008
CTCGATTCCCGTTTGATGTCTTTGAGGTCGTCTGCGATGTTTTCAAGTTTCGCCATCACCATTGTGTCGGTTGTTGCTCTCTGTTCTGCATCTTCCTGTGTGTCCTTTTTCTCATTTCTCTGCTTGGAACTGATTCCGAAAAAGATTGCAAATGCAACAGATACTCCGGAGAGCAACAGGGATAATTCAAGCGTCAACGGCGTTCTCCTTTCCGAACTCTGTCGCCTCGATGTCGTCGGTGTCGCAGTATTTCCGCATGTGATATTCGAGAACATCCATCTCCCTGTCTGTCTCCTCTACCTCCTGCCGGAGTTCCGCTCTGACCGCCTCCTCGATTTTCGACTGTTCAATGATTGTTTGCTGTTTTTTCACGATTGCCGATAGATTTTCCGTCACATCGCACAATCGTGATATTATTTCAAGCGGACTCATTCTGTATCACCGCCGGAGAATTTTTCTCCTGTGATATATTCATATTCATCCGCTGAAATACTGCCCTTTGCGACACGCTCGGAAATCTGTTCCTTTGTGAGAGTGCCTTTTTTGTACATTCTTTTGAGACTTTCAACAAGCATTTTCATACTAAATCAACCCCTCCTCAATCAACTGCTGTGTGTATTCGTCTATGACTGCATCTTTCTGAAACTGTGTCACTGATTCGACGATTCCGGATGTGTTCTCCTCAACGACTGACTTCATGAGTGCCATGTTCTCATATTCCTTGACTGTCATTTCTTTCTCGTCGTACTGCCATTCGGTCACTGTCTGCATCTTTCCGTCGCTGCCCTCAACCTCTCTTGTCACCTGTTCGATGTTCTTACGCAGGTAAACCGTTGACGGCGACGATGTCCTGTCGACCTCCTCCGGCTTGTCCGGCTGTGTTCCTGTCACCTTTTTCCAGTCTGTCATGTACGTTCTCCTTTCTGCTATGCTTTGAAACTATCCTCTTGAGTTTCTTAACATTGATTTTTGGTTTGATGTAATCAATGTAATAGTTGTATGTGTCCGTGTGTTTGAACAATCCCATATATGACAACATCACCGATGCGTTATACCATGAGATTTTATTCTGCTTTGAGATATGGTTTGCCTTGCGTCTCGCAGCCTCAATGTTTGATTTCCGGATGGTTGTCCGGTCATGGTGAAATTGAAATCCCATGAAATCAAGCATACGACCCTTTGTGACCTGCTTTCCGTCTTTATCAAGTACCGGATTTCCACCTTTATCAAATACCGGATATTCAAATCTAAACACCTGCCAATCGCCTTTTATTTCAAGGTCGAGGTTCTCATTCAGATATGTTTCGATTGCTGCATGTATTTTGTGTAGTTTCTTTTTGCTCTTTCCCAGTATCACCATGTCGTCCATGTATCGCATGTAATGTTCTGCATGGAGTCCCTCTTTGATGTAGTGGTCGAGTGCTTTCAAGTAAAAATTGCCGAACCATTGTGATGTAAAATATCCCAACGGAACGCCTTTTCGCATCTCCTCAATAATTTCTTTCAGTTCATCGAACATCGTTCCTGTGATGCCGATTCCCTGCAATATCTCCAACGCTCCGGAGATGTCGTCAAATGCTATGCATCCGACAAGCGTTTTCGTCTGCTCTGCATCTATCTCAACGCCTGCATCCGTCAAAATCTTTGCAACGAGTGCTATTTTGTCATGTTCAATCAGTATGCAGAGTAATCTATAAAACCGTTTATCTCGAATTACCTCTTTGAGTTTCCTTTTGAGGATTCTCCGGTTTATGGATTCAAAGAAATGGTGAACATCCATCTTGAGAACAAAGAATTTCTTTCCGTCGTAGGAATCAAGCCATTTTCTCATGTACTTCTTTCCGTAATGAACACCCCTGTCCGGAATGCTCCCGCATGAAAATTCATACAATCCATTCATCACAATCGGTTTGAACTGACCTATTGCACAATGATGAATAACCTGCTCATATTTGTAATGCGGTTTCAATATACGGCGTGTTTTCTTGCTGCTGCTCTCGTTGATGATGCTCGGTTTGTGATAGTCCGGAATGAACAACTCCTCTGTCAACATCTTTTTCAAGAGTTCTGTGTGTTCATCGAGGTTCTCTAATACCTCCCGCACATCATTCCTGTTCTTTTTCTTTTTGGATGCATTTATAAAGCACTGTTTTATGTAGTCGTCTTGCAACATTGGTTCATATAGGTTGTTGTAACTTCTCATATAGTATTTTCTTATCTCCTATCGGTTTTTGTGCGGATGCTTACTCAACCGACCCTATATCCGGAATGATTTTCGCCTTGTGGCGTGGGATATAGGCTGCATTTGATTAAACGCTCCGATATGAGAAGAAATTGGACGCGCCGATGTTCCAGTTCGCATTGCCCGCAGAATTGTTCAAATTCAAGTAATCCGCACCGCAGTTCTCGCCATTGTTACAGTTACCGCCGACAAGGGCGACCGCAGGGAGCAGGAACACCGCCCGACACCGCACCCTATATCCCTATATTCATTTTTCTAAAAACGACCACACCGCCTAACGGCGGGAATAGCGGAGGCGTTCCCCCTCCGTTCCTCCCCCTGCTGCTTACGCAGCGATAGGCTGTTCTAAGAAAACGGACGCGCCGAAGCTCCAGTGCGCAGCGCCCGCAGAACCGTCCAAACTCAAGGAATCCGCACCGCAGCTCCCGCCAGAGCTACAGCCACCGCCGACAAGGGCGACCGCAGTAATTCCGGCATTCCACCAAAAATAGTCACATGTGTATGTGCTACTGCTGCCACCTATTGAATTGACAATGCGTCCGAATCTGCTTGATTTTGTTCCTTTCTGATAACCGCCTCCGGATGATGCGAATGTGATTCCGACCTTTTCAAAGTCCTTTCCTGTCAGATTGTACGGAGGTGTCATCTTTGCAAGGATTTCACCGCCTATCATCAACAGACCGTTGATTCTATCCCAACGGTTGCCCCACCATTTTTCAATGTAGAACACTTTGACCTCATGAGTTGTGTCGTTATATCCGAAAAACTGTCCTTTGTCCTTGAGTGTTCCGGTCGCAAGGTGTCCGTAATTCTGTGACGCATTATCAACATATCCGGATGTCTGACCCTGTCCGAATGCAGTCTGTGAATTGTCTGTCTTTGACATAATCTTGAGCATACAATTCAACAGGTTTCGTTTGCTCCATGAGCCGATATTCCATCCCGCACCGTTTGCCTTTGCTCTTGCAATCTCTGTTGATGCGTTTGTGTTATACATGAGTGCCTGTCCTGCAAGTGAGCGGATGCGTGTTCCATCATACGAACCGCCGAACATCGGGAAATAGAGTTTGTCCGCATGTGAACCGTCCTCTCTGACATATGCGTCATCGTTGTATGATTCATCGTACTGGACGTTTGAAATAATCATGTACTCATAGTTTCCGACTTCAAACTGTGAGAGCCAAATCTTGCCCTTGTCACCGCCGCCATCGAATACACTCATTGCATTTCCTCCGTATGCCGTGTTTGAGACATCGGATGCCGTTTTTCCGTCCGCTTTCTTTGTGTGGTCGTTCGGGTCGAGTTTATAATCTTCTGTACCGTCATATTTGACCATTGCCGGATAATTGTTCTTTACAAAAAAGACGTTTCCCCAGTCTCCAAAATCGAACCGTCCGGCAGAATAATTCATCGCAGCGGGTGTCATTCCCACCGCATCGAAAAGATATGTGCATCGTGTCGCCGGATTGCTGTCATTTTTGTTGATTTTCATTCCGTAACGCTTTACACCCTTTATTCTTACATCTTCCCCGACTGCTGCCAGTATAGCGTTTGTATTCGCATATGTGCGGTCGAGTGTGTCTTTGTCTGCTACTTTTACAATCAAGTCTCCACTTGCCATTTTTTACGCCTCCCTTATCGTCAAAATTCCATCCTCAACCGTGAGGACACATGATTTCTTTGTGACGGTGTCAACCATAGTGTTGAGACCGTTCACAATGCCTTGACACGCTTTTGCTGCTGCACTCGCTGTCGACGCTGCATTGTTTGCCGTTGCTGCTGCACCGTTTGCACTGTTCGTCGCCTCCGTCATGTTCTTACTGAAATTGTTCACGGTGTTCATATATCCCTGTGTCAATGTCAGTATTTCCTCATAACGGGCATTGTTGACGATAATCGGCAGGTCAAAAAATTTCTTTTTACCATCTCCCTGTCTGATTTGATAATGACCGGATGTGTCAATCTCAACTCCGATTTCTCTTTCCTTGAGAATCAGAGTGTCCTCAACTGCTTTCCAGTCTGCTGTTGTTCCGGTGCATGGTCTGATTGCTGCCATTGTTCAACCTCCTTTGCTCCGTGATTATGGAATATATCACACAATCACTCCTTTGTGTTCGTTTCGCCGTCTGTTTCCAGTATCATGGAATTATACTGCTAATTGTCGGGAGGTCGGCGTTCCTCCGTCAAAATCAACGCCCTCATTCGCATTTCTGACCTGTGGCGTTGCTCCGTCAATGAATACTGGTGTCACCGTTCGCAGATATGGCGTTTCTCCGTCACAATCAAGATACATGCTCGAATATAACGCCTCTGCACGGTTGAAATAGTCCTGCACACTCTCAAGGATTTTCTCTGCTGATGCAAGCAGTGAATTTTGAATCGTGTCATCAATATCCTTTTTGTCCTGCTCGACCTGTTTCTTTGCCTCTGCAACTGCTGTCTGCATCTGTGACACATCCTGTCGAATCTGTGTCGCCGTGTTCAATGTCGCCTCAAGCTGCTCTTGATTCTGCAATGCGTCCTCTGCCCGCTCTGTAACCTCTTTGCAGGCTGTTGTCGCCCTCTTGGATTCATCCGTTGCATCGTTCGTATTCTTGACCGCCTGTGAGGTGTCCTGCTGCCTCTGCTGCTCCTGTTGGATGCGTGTGTTTTCATTCTGCTGTCGATTATTCTCTGCGTTCGCTCTTGCCTGTTCTGCTTTTACTCTCGCATTTTCTGCGGTCACTCTTGCCTGTTCCGCTTTCTTGACTGCCTCATTCGTACTGTCAATACTCTCAATGTGACCCTTGACACGGTTCTCAAGTTCTGTGAACTCATTCGCTGATAGAATCGCATTGTCGTTCCTCTGCGACGGTTCAATCTCCATTGTGAATGATGCGGATGTGATAACCTGTGAATCGTCACTCGTCCGGATTTCAATGTCGCAATACGCCGTTCCGGAGGCTGCAAGTGCTTGATTTGTTAATTCGACTGTCACATCCGAACCGGAATATGAACATGTGTTATATACATGTTTTCCGTCCGGTTTTGCAATGTTGATGACTACCCTTGCCCCTGTCGGGATTGTGTACGGTTCGCCGTTGTTGAGCAGCCTTGCGATGATGAATCGTGTTGCCTTGTCTCCCTGCTTTGCTGATACTAAATATCTTTTAGTGTCTCCGGACATCTCAAGATTGATGTTCGTCGTCAATTTTGTCAACGCTGCCATGCTCTCACCTCCTCTCGGTGCTGCCTCTTTTATTCTCCCTGTTCCTCAATCCAGTCATTGATGAATTTTTTCAGCCAATCAATATGACTTTGTGCCTCCTCGCTTAAAACCGTCATGCTGCCTTTGTTGTTGTCACTGGTGGTTTTTCCGCTGTCGGTCATTTCCGTGTATGTGAACCCCAAACGCTGCCCCTGTGCTGCATTTGTGGCGTTGAATCCTGTGATAACTCGTCTCATTCTGATTCCTCCATTCTTTCAATTATTCGGTTTTGTTCTTCCTGCACTTCGATTTCATCCTTTTCCATCTCATACAGTAACATCATCTGATTTCTCATTTGCTCATTGAGCATTTCCTGCTCCTCTGCCGTTATATCTTCTTTTTCCGTTATATCAGACTGTTCAATCCTTGTGTCTCTGTTTCCCTTTTGTCTTGTCTTTACTTCCCAGTAAAATTCAAGTTTCGGTGTGCCTTTTACTACAAAATAACCGTCTTTTTCATTTGTTGATTCAACGTATAATTCGCCTGCTCCCTTTGCGGTGAGCATTACAATATATTTCATGTCTCTCTCTACTGTCAGCAGGAAATCATCATCAAGATACACATAGCATTGACCGTCCTTGTCAAGTTTTCCCGTTCCCATGTCTCCGAATGTAGGGGATGCCGTTTCATATGCGTACATCTCGATGTTCCGTCCGTCATCGGTGTGTATGATTCGTGTTTTCTTCCCTAAACATCCGATAGCTCCATACGCATATATATCATTATTCGCCGTGAATCCATATCCCCATAGAGTGCCACCGCTTTCACCGACAAATATATGTTTCCCGACATATCCCAGTAGCATGGAGTAATTGAGTTGTGACAATGTCCCCATTTTAAAATCACTGTTGATGTACAATCCGGAATAAATTTTCGGCGATAACGCAAACACATTCCCCTCATTGGTGATTTCACAGTTTCCTCCAATGAGCAGCGAACCTCCTGTGATTTTTAACGCCTTTGTTTCTGCCGAACCGTCTGTGTTAATTTTAAAATTTGAGTTTGCCGTCACTGCTCCGTTCAAACTTATTTTTTCTGCATTTATCGACACTTTTTCTGCTGACTGATTGATTTTTGATATAATCTCGTCACTTCCGACTTTTTTTGAAACAGTTGATTCAATCACATCCGCTTTTACTTTAATTGCAGAGTTCATTTCTTCCGTTGTGGAATACTCTGTCAACTTCTCGTCGGTCGCTGCATTAGCGTTCTTCTCTGCTGCATTGGCTGCATCCTGTGCCGTCTTATTCGCTGCGGTAATCTTCTCCGACACAGAGGTCTTTGACTCATAGGTCTTTGACACTCCTAAATTGATTTCATCGGCTTTCATGTCGATTGCCGATTTCATCTCCTCCGTTGTGGAATACTCTGTCAACTTCTCGTCGGTCGCTGCATTAGCGTTCTTCTCTGCTGCTGCGACTTTTTCCGATACAGTCTTTTTTGTTTCATACACCTGTGAAACGCCTAAACTGATTTCGTCTTTCGCTGCCGTAATATGTGATTCAACATCTGTTTTTGTATAATATCCATCCCGCAACACCTTTTTCGTGTTATTGTTTGCGATTGAGATTGCCTCCTCGGTTGCTGCTGCCGTCTCCTCTTTCTGAATCTCTGCAAATGTCTTTCTCGCATTGGAAATCTCAACCGTGTTCTTTTTCGGTGTCTCCGGATATTCTCTTATTTTGACAATTCTCTGTTTTTCTTTCGTTCGGGTTTTCTTTGATACAAGTGTGACCGTGTCTCCGATTCCATATGAAAGAATGTCTTTGTATTCCTCTGACGCATTCGCAAGGTCGACCACCTCCGCAGTATATGCCTTGTATGGTCTTGACATCTCCTCAATCTTTGCCGTTGCATCCTCAATCAGACTTGTGGTGTTGGTGTATCTTTCGTCTTTCCAAACATACGCCTTGATTTTGGAACTGTACTGAAAATTGTCGATGTAATCTTTTCCGGTCAGCCATTTCGGCGTGATGCCGTCTTTGCCTATTGGATAGATTCTTGTGTAAAAATCATAGGTGTCCGACTTCAAAGATATTTTCCGGAGGTTTAATCCCTCCATGAAATAACACCCTTTATCACTTCCTATCCTGTCATAGATGTCAACAGTCTTTGTCAGTGAATGAATGATGCACTCGCAGCGGTATGTTGTGAGGCACTTTTGCAGGACATCCCATGCCGTGACACGCTCCTGCTCATCAATGGTTCTTTTCTTTGTGACGGTACATGTTCCGACATGCCATCCCGTACCCTTAAACGCAAACTCAAGACATGCCTTGATTGTCTGTTCGTCCGATTCAAACCCATACGGGAACGCTGCTCCCTCCAACTCCTCGACATTGAGGACTGCTGTGTATTTGTTGAATTGTTCTCCCTTTTCAACCGCTTTGATGACATATTCGTCCGTTTTGGTGCGTATATAATATTCTTCTTTTAACAGGTCAACCAATGCTCCCGCTGCCGGATAATTGAACGACAACTCTTTGTCTCCGGAATCCAGTGTCGTGATGATTTCCCTGTCCTTGAATCCGGATAATGTTCCGATTCTTTTCTTTTTATCATTAAAAATCTGCAATGTTCTCACCTCCTAAATCCACATAGGCGTGTATCTGATAGTCACTCTCGCCTTTGTGTTAGAGAATGTGAGTGCTGTTTCTCCGGTCTTTAATACCGGAAACGTCCACATATTCACCTTGTCGAATGCATTTGCCCCGTCGATTGTCACAAGTCCGGTCTTTGCGTCTATCACAACCGTCTTCCCCGCTGCCAAACTCTCAATGATGATGTCGTCCTCTCCCAGTCCGGCGATTGTGTAATTCGTCAAGGCACTCTTGGCATATACCTCCACAACGCACGGAGCGTCTCTTGTACCCACTTTATAGAACGATGCAGAGGTTTTCCCGTCGAATGTGATTGAGAGGTCGTCATCGACGAAAAAGCCGTCAAATTCGAGGTTTACAATGTACCTCTGTTTCACGTTTTTCTTTTTATAGTCATTTGTTGTGATGAATCCGATGTATGTTCCTTTGTAGCCGTCGAGTTCCATCTTGCAAGCCTTTGTGAAATTACTCATGAACTCCGATGCAGCACGGATGATGTTGTTCCTGTCCTTGCCTTTGAAATATATTGACAGTTTCAAATGACCCATCTGAACCTCTGTCTCAAATTCCGTCGGCAGTGCTGCACTCGTCAACCATTCATAAGAATTTGAAAAAGAGGGAGGTTGCACATCGGCTGTCAACTGCTTTGCATCATATTTTCTGATGTCTATTCCGTTTATTTTCATCGCCCTGTTTTACCTCCCTTTTCGTTTATTTGTTACCATTTCCGCATCTACCTTTGACACGGTTCTGCTTGTGATTTCGTCGCCATCAATGTATGTGTGATTTGTCACATATACAACTTGCGATTTCTGAACTGCATCAAGTTTCTTGTCAAGTATGCTGTTTAATTTGTTGTAAAACTCTGCAAGTGGCAAGATTGCCTCGTCACCCGCCTCGCCTCCTACCATTAGGCTGTTGCCGTTGATTCCGAACACGGTCGGATTTGTCATAATACCGCCGGATTTATACCACTGAATCGAGAACGACGGGAGTGAACCCTTTCCTCCGATACCAAAAGGTGCAACGCCTCCTCTTACGCTGATGTGAGGCAGATTCAAATGTGGCAATGACCACCTAAAATTGAATGCTCCTTTTATTTTTCCTAACACGCTATTGACCGTTGAATGTGCGGATTCAAGTTTTGATGAAAACGCTGATTTTATCCCGTCAAGTGCTGATGATGCAGACGATTTCGCACTCGCTAATTTGCTTGAGAACGCCGATTTGATGCTGTCAAGTTTCCCGCCTGTCAGAGTGTTCGCCGTACTCATGAGAGAGTTCATTGTGTCCTTTACGCCTGTGAACGTAGCAGACACGATTCCCTTGATTCCCCCGCCTTTTTCACTGTATGCGGATTTCATATTATTGAGTTTCGTTGAAACATTGGACTTTGCTGTCTCCATGAGTGAGGTTGCCTTGTCCTTTATGTTCGTGAAATCCGTCGACCATTTCGTTTTTATCTCCGAAACCTTTGAGGAAAATCCGGATTTGATTTCCGTCAATTTATTCGATGCATTATTTTTCCATTCCGTCATTTTTGTTGTGACGGTGGTTTTCATGTTCTCCCAACCTGTTGAAACATTTGACTTGATGTCTGAAACCTTTGTTGAGAAATTCGTCTTTATTTCATTCAGTTTGTTTGATGCGTTGGTTTTCCATTCCGTCATTTTTGTGGTGACAGTGGTTTTCATGTTCTCCCAGCCCTCGGAAACCTTTGTTTTGATTTCCGATGTCTTTTCAGAGAATTTTGATTTGATTTCAGAGAGTTTCCCTCCGGATAAATTATCAACGAATGTGAATCCTGCTGAATAATATCCTTTGATTCCCTCCCATCCGGCAGCAACAACGCCCTTGATACCGCCTCCGTTTTCTTCATAGGCGGTTTTCATGTTCCCCAGTTTTTCCTTTGCCGTTTCGGTCGCTGCCGACATGACATTGTGAACCGTGTCCTTTACGCCGTTGAATACTTTCGATGCAGCTTGTCCTATTGTGCTATTTTTTATGTTGTCACCGATTTCCTTGACCTTATTCGTGACCGCCTCTTTCGCTTTCGTGAATGCTCCCGTGATAGTCTCTTTGATTGCATTGAATTTTTCTTTGATGTTGCCCCACAATTCGGACAGTTTTTCTTTGACCTTATCCCAATTTTTATATAGTGCGACACCTGCTGCAATCAGTCCGGCAATCAGTGTTACAATTAAAATAATCGGACACAAGTTCATAACTGCATTGAGTGCCGTTTGTGCCACTGTCATTCCTCCGGTTGTTGCCGTGGCTGCTGTTGTAGCTG
>ULQC01092458.1_pt1 | contig 10370 bp, 10 predicted proteins | sample 1954091 | NCBI WGS metagenome assembly ULQC01 (sample SAMEA4835645, study PRJEB28245) | human gut metagenome | biome: gut microbiome; material: fecal sample | place: Denmark | collected 2008
TTCTTGCCCTCGGCGCTCTCGACCTCGACGCCGGCGTCGGTGATGCCGACGACCTTGGTGTTCACGAGCTGCTCCACGCCGTACTCATTGAGCAGGCGGTCGATGCTGATCTTGTTGACGACCATGACGTCGCTGGCGAGCTGGGGCAGCATCTCCACGATGGTGAACTTGCGGTCACCCTTCGCGGCGTACTCGATGGCGGTGTCGCAGGCGGAGAGGCCGCCGCCCCAGATGACGACGTTCTTGCCCTCGGGCATGCCGTTCTTGTGGATCTGCTCCACGTCGATGGCCTTCTCGATGCCGGGGATGGCGGGCATGACGGGCTTGGAGCCGGTGGCCACGAACACGGCGTCCGCGGACTCGAGCACGGGGTCGTCCACGCCGATCTCGGTGTTCAGCACGACCTTGACGCCGAGCTTCTTGAGCTGGACCTCATACCACTTGATGAGCTGCGGGATGCGCCACTTGAAGTCGCCGGTGGCGATGGTGAGGAAGGTGCCGCCCAGGCGGTCGGCCTTCTCATAGAGGGTGACGGAGCAGCCGCGCTCGGCAGCGCACCTGGCCGCCTCGAGTCCGCCGGGGCCGCCGCCGATGACGACGACGTTGGTCGGGCCGGACACGGGCTTGACCTCCATGTAGCTCTCAAAACCGACGGAGGGATTGACGGTGCAGGAGAGCTGAGTGAGGCGGCCGAAGATGCGGCCGATGCACTCCTCGTTGCAGACGATGCAGGGGCGGACGTCCTCGCGGCGGCCCTCACGCAGCTTGTTGGCGAACTGCGGGTCGGCGATGGACTGGCGGCCGAACTGCGCGATGTCGGCGTTGCCGCTCTTGAGCAGCTCGACGGCGCTCTCCATGCTGTGGTTGCCGGTGTTGATGATGGGCTTGGTGAGGTGCTTGCGGGCCTCTTCGCAGACATAGGCCATGCAGGCCTCGCCGGTGTAGCGGGTCGGGAAGATGTAGTCCATCGTCTCGTAGCAGGCGGCGTCTATGTCGAAGGCGTCGATGCCACACTTGTCCAGCACGTCGAGTATCTTCATGCTCTCCTCGAGGGTTCGGCCGCCCGGGAAGCGGTGGTCGAGGGAGATGCGGTAGGTTATCGGGAAGTTCGGGCCGACAACGCTCCTGATGGCGTCGACGGTCTCCATGGTGAAGCGGCAGCGGTTCTCGAAGGAGCCGCCGTACTTGTCGGTGCGGTGGTTCCAGATCTCGCTCATGAACTGGTCCATGAGGTAGCCCGCGTGGGCGTGGATCTGGATGCCGTCAAAGCCCATGCGCACGGCGTTGGTGGCGGCGACCTTCCAGTGCTCCATCATCTCCTCGATCTCCTCGATGCTCAGCGGACGGCAGATCATGGAGGGGTTGTAGAAGGAGGGGTTCTCGGAGCTGGAGATGGGCACGCGCTCGCCTATCTGGGGCATGCCGTTGCGGCCGGTGCCGCAGCTGAGCTGTGCGAAGATCTTGGCGCCCCAGCGGTGGACGCGCTCGGTGAGCACGGTACCGCTCGGGATGCTCTTGTCGGTGGAGAAGTCGAGGGTGCGGCCGCCCTGGGCGGTTTTTTCGTCTATGAAGTACGCGCCGGTGTGGATAAGGCCGATGCCGCCCTTGGCGCGCTCCTCGTAGTAGCGCATGCCGCTCTCGGTTTCAATCTGGTCGACGGTGGTCGGGGTGAAGGTGCCCATACCGGACATGCTTATGCGGTTGCGGATGCGGCACTTGTTTATGTCGATGGGATGCCAGAGTATGCTGTAGTCGTATTTCTTATCGCAGCAGGACATTTGGTAGGTTCCTCCCTTGTAATTGCTTTAGTGGGCCGGCGACGCCGGGAAGGCCGCCGCGGCCCTCCCGGCGCGGGCCGGTTTCGTCAGATAGCGGTCCAGCCGCCGTCGCAGCAGCAGATATTGCCGGTGACGTAGGTGCTCTCGTCGGCGGCGAGATAGATGACGGTGGAGTCGAGCTCGCCGTCGTGGCCGGGACGGCCCATCGGGGTGCGGTCCTTGATGAAGTAATCCATCGCGGCCATGGCCTCGGGGTTGTTGGCCTCGCTGGGGAAGAAGCCCGGGCAGATGCAGTTGACGGTGATGCCCTTCTGCGCCCACTCGGTGGCCATCTGACGGGTGAAGTTGATGACGGCTCCCTTGCTGGTGGCGTAGTCGCTGATGGGGATCTCGGGCAGGCCGCCGTGGCCGAGGATGGAGGCGATGTTGATTATCCTGCCGTAGCCGGCCTTGAGCATCTCGCGGCCGAAGTCGCGGGTGCAGCGCATGACGCCGAAGACGTCGGTGTTGACGGTGTCGATCCAGTCCTCCTCGGGGAAATCGTCCAGCGGCTTGCTCTTGCCGCCGCCGGCGTTGTTGACGAGAATGTCGACCTTGCCGTACTCGGCGATGACGGCCTTGACGGCATTGGCCACATCCTCGGGCAGGCGGACGTCGCAGCGGCAGACGAGGCACTTCACGCCCAGGGCGCGTATCTCCTCTGCGACCTCGTTTAGCTTCCACTCGCGGCGGGCCAGGATGGCCAGGTCGGCGCCCTGACGGGCCAGGGCAAGGGCGAACTGACGGCCCAATCCGGCGGACGCGCCGGTGACAACTGCTACTCTACCGTGAAGATCAAACATTTTTTCTTCCTCCTGAATTAATATGTGTAGTTTTGTTGATTTATAGTTCGGGTGATTTGGGCTCTACTGTTCAGCAAAGCGCGTCCATGCCGGCGTCCATGCGGATGCCGGAGCCCATGATGTGGCTGGAGACATCGGAGGCGAGGTAGAGCGCGAGGTTCGCGACCTCGTCCGCGCGGCAGTAGCGCTTGTCCAGATAGGCCGCGCCGAAGATCTGCTCGCACTCCTCGTGGGTCTTGGTGTCACCGAAGGTGGCCTTCTCTATCCTGTGGATCATCGGGGTCTCAACGCCGCCGGGGCAGATGTAGTTGCAGTGGATGCCGTGGGGGCCGAGCTCGAGGGCCACGCTCTTGGCCAGGCCGGCGACCGCGTGCTTGGAGGAGCAGTAGGCGCTCATGCCGGCGGCGGTGGTGTAGCTGCCGTTGGAGGCGATGGTGACGACCGCGCCGCTGCCCTGCTTGATAAGATAGGGAGCCGCGTACTTCACGAGATACATCACGCCGAAGACGTTGACGCTGTACACGCGCATGTAGCTTTCTATCGTGCAGTCCTGGATGAGCTGATACTCGCCCTCGTAACCTGCGTTGGGGATGACTATGTCGATGTGGCCGAAATAGGCCGCCGCGCCGTCGACAAAGGCCTTGACCTCTTCCTCCTTGGTGACGTCGCAGATGAAGGTCTTGAGGTTCTCGGGGGCGATGTCGAGCGTGGGGATGAAGGCGTCGAGCTTATCCTGAGCCGTGGATGAGAGCGCGAGCTTGCAGCCCTCAGCGGCGAACGCGCGGGCGAGCGCCTGTCCTATGCCGCCGGTGGAACCGTTGATGAGTACAACCTTGTCTTTCAGCTTGTAATCCATTTTCAACCTTCCTTTCAGAATGTCGTTTGTGAGTTCTTTCACACTTCGGCATAATTTTAACAGTATCCGCTGAAAAATGCACTGTACACTCCGCGGATGAAGCGCCGCCGTTTCCGCCGGTTTGCACATCGCCTGCCTGAAGCCCGCATTATTTCAGGTTTTTTCGCGTTTTTCGCAAAATGTGAAAAATGCGAAAGCTGGCAGTTCAATTTTTGCGTTTTGCACAGTGCCTTTGTGCATTTTTGACCCCCGGCTTGTTGACACGGGGAGGGCAAATATTATATTTTAATAAAGAGTTCGTTAATTAAAAACGTTATTCACGAGAGGCGGTTGATATGCGGAGATTGGACTTTGACAAACTGAACTCGGTACTTCTGGACGCAGTGCTCAGGAGGGTCGGCCTCAATGAGCTCTACGCCGGGGTCAGCACCTGCACCGGGCTGCCTCTGATATGCTTTGACACCTCCTTCCGGCTCGTTGCGCACGCCTTCAAAAGGCCCTTTTACTTCAACCACTGGGAGGACATCGTCCAGCACGGCGGCGCGGATGAGGACGCGGTCCTCGGCAACAACTACCTCGTTGACCAGGAGAAGATGTACAAAAACCGCAAGTCGCTCTGCTTCGACAGCGGCAACAGCTCCGGTTATCCGCAGGCATGCGGGCCGGTGCTCATAGGCGACAGGCTCGTGGCCTACTGCGGCATCATGATAGAGGACTGCGACGTGGAGGATGCGCTGCGCGCAAACGACCTGCTGGCAGAGGCCACGGCCGTGCTGCTGCGCGAGACGTCGCTGGACGTGGGCCAGCCGGAGCTCGCCGAGAAGCTGCTCATCGAAAACGAGCTCGGCGGCGAGGCCGCCAGGAAGTTCGCCTCCGCCTTTCCCCCGCCCTATGCTTTCATAATGATCTCCGTGCAGGACTCCGGCGTGTCCACGCTGGAATACATACGCGGCATACTCTGCGCCCCGGGCAAGCAGCGCATCGGCTGCCGCGGCGCGGAAAAGCAGCTTTATATGCTCCAATACGGCCTTGCGCGCGGCGAGGATTTCTCCGAGCTGCAGAGCATCACAGGCTCTTACGGCCTCGCCTGCGGCGTCTCGGACACCTTCAGCGACCTGGCCGAGATCTCCGAGCGGCGCGCCCAGGCCATGCTCTCGCTCACGGTCGGCTCCGGCGGGTTCAGCACCTTCCGCGGGAGCTATGCCGAGATAGCCGAGTGCTGCGCCGCGGAGTTCTACGGGCCCTATGCCTCCAAGCTCAGGAGCATCGAGGAGCTTGCGGGCGACGACCAGGCCGTGGACAGCGACTATGTCAAGACGCTCGAGTGCTATCTGCGCAGCTTCAAGCGCCACTCCGCAGTCTCGGAGAAGCTGGGTCTGCACAGGAACACGGTAATCAACAGGATAAAGCGGATAGAGGGCATTCTGAACATGGACATCTCCGCGGGCGGCAGCCTCTCAAAGCTGCTGCTGGGCATAGATATGCACGGCCTGTCCGCCGGAGACGGGGAGGCCGAATATGTGCGCTGAACGCAGACTGACATCCGGTGAGCTCGACGAGCTCATATTGAAATGCCTGGCCGACGGCATGGGCCTGCACCGGATAATGCAGGAGCTGTACGGCGCCTGCGGCGTGTGGCTCGCCGTCTTCGACACCTCCAGCGGCACCATTTTCTGCGTGCCTGACGGCGACGCGGGACGCATGGACGTGCTCGAGCGGCTCAAGCGCGTCATAGTGGACGGCTTTCTCGCCGGAGACGCAAAGACCGTCGCGCTACTGCGCGACGGCAAGCCGGTGGTGTTCGGACCGGACGAGGAGTCCGGGCGGCTGCACATCTGCGGCGTGGCCTCTCCGCACACGGAGCCAAGGAGCATAATCTCCGCAGGCATCTCGGACGAGTCCTGGCTGGAGCTCGGGCACGAGCTGCTCTCGCGGCTCTGCCGTCTCTATGAGTTCTTCAACCGCCGCTCCGCCCGGGAGCAGCCTGTCAGGGACTCGAATTACCTGGAGTCGGGGCTTGCGCGCGAGCTCATCCTCGGCGTGGGCGACATCTCCAAGAGCCTCTTCGGCGACCTGTACGAGCTGCGCTTCAGCGGCCTCTCCACCGGCATAGAGCCGGACTATGTCATGGCCGCAATGTCCCCTGCCGTCCCGGCGGACGAGCGCACTCTCGCGGAACTAGGCCGTGCGCTGGTCAAGCTGGTGCCCCAGTCGTTCAGGCTTGTGACCGGCGGCAGGCTGTACATCTTCGCCTACGGCATCGGCAGCAGGCGCATGTGCAGCTTCCATGACAAGCTGCGGTATTTCTGCGAGCTGAACTCCCTCGTGTGCGGCGTGTCGGACTCCTTCGGCAGTCTGAAGCAGCGCGGCGGATACCGGCGTCAGGCGGAGCAGGTGCTCAAGCTCTCGCTCGACGAGGGCAGGCGCGGCGTTACGCTGGTGGACGACGTGTACTTTGAGATGATACTCTCCGGCGCGGTCGAGAGCGTGGGGAAAAAGGTCCTGGAGCTCTCCGAGGTCACGCTCCTCGCCGACTATGACGAGAAGAACAACACCGACTATCTCGCCACGCTGGAGGCCTATCTCTCCTTCGGCAACCGCCTCTCCGCCGCCGCAAGCTCCATGTTCATCGACCGAAGCACGATGAAATACCGCCTGCAAAAGATCTCCGACCTGCTCTGCGCCGACTTTGACGACCCGGACACGGCAAAGCGGCTGAGCCTCGGTATAGCCATACACAAACTAAAGGCGCAGGGCTGAGCCCCGCGCCTTTTTTCAGGCCCTCTGGCCCGAGTATATAGACCGGTTACCGTTCACCACATAGGCGGCGGCGCAGGCGATGAGGAAGGCGGGCGCTCCGGCCCAGCCGAAGACCTCCGCACCGATGAGCGCCGGTGCCAGGAGCGTGTTGCTCGCGGATCCGAAGACGGCGGCGTAGCCGAGCGCGGCGCACAGCGGCACGGGCAGGCCGAACACGCCCGCGAGCACGGCGCCCAGGCTCGCTCCTATCGAGAACAGCGGCGTCACCTCGCCGCCCTGAAAGCCCGCTGCCAGCGTCAGGACGGTCAGAGCGAGCTTCAGCGCCCAGTCCCAGGCGTACACCGTCTCGCCGGAGAGCGAGGCGTTTATGAGGTTCGTGCCCAGGCCGCAGTAGCGGCCGCGGTAGAGGGCATAGAGCACGACAGAGAGCGCTAACCCCATGCAAAATGCGCGCAAAACCGGGTTTTTCAGCCGGTTTTGCGCCATTTTCTTTGCGTTTCGGAGGCAAAACGCAAACGCTGCGCCCACGAGGCCAAATATGACGCCCAGCGCCGCGAGCTTTGCAAGCAGCAGCGCGTCCCACTCCGCCGGAGCGGCTACGGCGAACTCAAACTTCTCCAGTCCCAGCGCCCCCGAAGTTGCGCTCGCGCAGAGCGCGGCGACGGCGGCGGGCAGCAGCGCCCGGTGCTCCAGCCTGCCCACGGTGAGCACCTCCATGGCAAAGGCCGTGGCCGCGAACGGCGTCCGGAACAGCCCCGCAAAGCCCGCGGAGATGCCCGTTATCAGCATCAGCCGCGGCGCGTCCTCCACGCGCAGCAGCCGCCCCACGCGGTGGGATATTGCCGCGCCGAGCTGCACCGCCACGCCCTCGCGGCCTGCGCTGCCGCCGAAGAGGTGCGTCAGCCAGGTTGCGCACATGACGAAGGGAACGAGCTGGAGTGGTATGTCCTCCCTGTCCGCGTGCCCGGCCTCGAACACCATGCCCATGCCGTTTTCGCAGCCCGCGCCGTATTTCTTGTATGCCCAGGCCATCAGCGCGCCGACGACGCCGAGGAAGGGCAAAAGCCAGGCCGTATGCGCGTCCCTGACCGCGCCCAGATACAGCAGCACGCGCCCGAACAGGGCGTCAACTGCGCCGACTATGACGCCCGTCGGTATGGCGGCGGCGGTCAAGATCAGGGTCTTTTTCATACTTTCCACCTCTCAAAAAGCAAAAAAGCCGATGCTCCCGCGCACGGCATGCGCCGCGCGCAGAAGTCATCAGCTCAACGCGGTTCCGGCCAGCTGGCCGAGGGGGACCTCATCCCCTGTGTTTATTTTTTGAGGAATCTCCTGCCGGTATTCATGTAGACCAGGGTGAATATGGCCACGGCCAGGGTGGCGACTATGCCGGCGTAGAAGAGGTTTATGTTGTCGCAGAGCCCGGCGAGCATCCAGAGGCCGCCGCAGCTGATGGCAAAGGCCCACATGACGAGACCGATGAACTTGAGCACCGCGTCCCGGTCATAGCGCTCCCGGTCGTCGAGAATATTCACATAGCGCCAGCCGCGGCCCTTGCGGAAGGCCGCGCCCACGGCCGCGCACAGCACGGTTATCATGGCCCCGAGCACCGTCAAGAACCAATACATTCCAAATCCTCCCTCAAGAGCGAATATAGCCGCATGTCCCGCACCACGCCGTTCTTGACGGCGCTGTGCCTCATGACGCCCTCCAGCCGAAAGCCCGCCTTCTCCAGCACTCGGCAGGAGGCGGCGTTGTCGTCAAAGGGCTCCGCATACACGCGGAGAAGATCGGTCTCGGCAAAGGCGAAGCGGCATATCTGCCTCACGGCCTCGGTGCACACCCCTCTGCCCCAGAGGCGGCGGACGACGTAATAGCCGAGCTCCGCCGTGCGGCGGTGGATGTTGCCCTGTCTTGTGAGCTGGATGCTGCCCGCTGCCTCGCCGCCGGCGTCGATGGCGAAAGCGTAGGCCCCCTCCCCCGCCGTCCGGGCGTAGGCTATGTAGTCGCACGCGTCGGCCTCAGTGTAGGGCTTGGGGAGGCCGTCGCGGAGGTTGTCGGTGACCCCGGCGTCGCTGAGCGCCTCGACTATCGCTGGCGCGTCGGCGTCCGTCCAGGGCCGTATGCTCACGTGCATTTTCTATCAGTTCTCCTTCTGCTTGAGGAGCTTGGTGAGCTCCTCCATGAAGGTATTGATGTCCTTGAAGGAGCGGTAGACCGAGGCAAAGCGGACGTAGGCGACCTCGTCCACGTCCTTGAGGCGGTCCATGACCATCTCGCCTATCTCGGTGGTGCTTATCTCGCGCTCCAGAGCGCTCTGGAGCTCCTGCTCTATGTCGTCGGCTATCTGCTCCAGCGAGGAGAGCGCGACGGGGCGCTTTTCGCAGGCGCGGACCATGCCGTTTATGAGCTTGACTTTGTCGAAGGTCTGGCGGCTGCCGTCGCGCTTGATGACGACCAGCGGGAGCCGCTCGATTATTTCATAAGTTGTAAATCTCTTCTGGCAGGCGAGGCACTCGCGCCTGCGGCGGATGGTGGCGCCCTCCTCGGCGGGCCTGGAATCTATGACGCGGCTCTCGGTATAGCCGCAAAACGGGCATTTCATGGCTTTCCCCCCATATCTATACTTCCCAAAAGAGTATAGCACAGCCGAGACGCCCGCGCCAACTACATTTTTCACACTTTCGGCAATTTCCGCTGGGAAATATTTTGCCTTGCCCCCTCCCCCGCCGCGCAGCTAAAATAGCTGCATGGAGGTGAGGATATTGAAGGTCTTCCGGCGCATGCTCTGCATGTGCGATCCGGCCTGGGAGCTGCTCATCCGCGGCCTGCAGCTCTCGTGCGTGCTGCTCTTCTGCGCCTTCCTGCTTCTGGTGGACGCAGGGGGCTTTTCGGTGGAGAACTGCGGTACATATTTTCTCGCCGAGGAGCTGCTGACGCTGCCTCAGGCGATACTGCTGGTGGTCATGCTCGCGGGCGTCATGATAGAGGAGCGGCGGCTGTGAGGGCGCGCAGCTCCTCGCTCGTATAGAGCGCGTTGAGCACGTCGAGCAGTGCGTTTGCGCCGAGGCGCTCGGGCAGGCCCAGGCGCTTCAAAAGCTCGCTGCGGCGCCGGGCGCTGTCCGGGCGGCCGCTCAGGCCCAGCTCATAGAGCGTGGCCTTGGTTATGCCGCCGCTCCGATGGGTGGGCGTCTCGTCCCCCAGCGTCGCGCCCGCGCGGCGCAGCGCGTCTATCAGCGTCTCTGCGCTCATGCCCTCGACGCCGAGCTTGCCCTCCTTGGATGGCGACGCCTTGCGCCGCTCCTTGCCCGCGACGTCGGGGATATAGGCCTGCTTCACAAGCGCGGGGTCGATGGCGCCCTTTAAAAAATTGCGTATGACAAAGCCCGCGCCGTCGCTGTCCGTGAGCACTACGAGCCCCCGCGCCTCGGCGAGACGGCGGAGCAGCGCGAGTTTTTCCTTATCGTTGAACACGCCGAAGCCAGAGGTCTCGACTATCACGGCGTCGAAGATCTGCGAGAGGGTGTTCTTGTCGTAGCGGCCCTCGACGACGATGACCTCTTTTACAGGTATCATGCCCTCGCCCCCGCCGCTATCTTGATGAGCAGCTCACTCAGGAGGTCCGCCCCGTCCATGCCGGTGCTCTTCATGGCGTAGTCTGTCTCCGCGCAGAGCTCCACGGCGCGAGCGAGGTCCTCAGTGTCGAAGCCTCTGGCCGAGCGCAGCAGGCGGTCGACCATGAAGTCGAACTTCACGCCGCAGTACTGCCGCACAAAGTCGCCGCCGAGCTTCTCGTCCACCGCGACCCGCGCGGCGTAGAGCCGCCGCATCTGCGTGCCGATGACGGCGAGGATGGCGATGGGCTCCTCGCCCATGGCCATGAGGTCCGCAAGCGTGCGGCAAGCGCCGTCGTAGTCCCGCGCGGCCAGCTGATCCGTCATCTCGAACACCCGCGCCTCCGGTATGCGCATCGCGAGGCGCGACACGTCCTCCGCCGTCACCAGTTCGCCCTGGGTGCCGGCGGCTATTTTTTCTATCTCGGGGATGAGCCCGTTCATCAGCTCGCCGCTGAGGTATATCAGCGTCACGCAGGCGTCGGGCAGGGCGTTCTTCCCCAGCGCGGCGAAGCGCTTG
>ULQC01083541.1_pt1 | contig 10300 bp, 9 predicted proteins | sample 1954091 | NCBI WGS metagenome assembly ULQC01 (sample SAMEA4835645, study PRJEB28245) | human gut metagenome | biome: gut microbiome; material: fecal sample | place: Denmark | collected 2008
ATGATCATTTCTTACGTTTTCTAGAAGATTTTGACTATTATATATCGCAAGAATTAGTAAAGTGTAAATATCCGACATTTACCGAACCTAATAATAGTCCTATTTGTAATTTGGGGAGTGGTGATAAAAAGATAGAACTTCATTTTTTGCACTATCATTCTTTTAGTGAATGCTGCGAATTGTGGGAGAAGCGCAAGAAACGTTTAAATAAAAATAATTTATTTATAGTGATGGCAGCGTTTGATAAAGCAGAGGAAGAATGTGTTAAGCGATTTGATAATCTTCCTTTTAAGAATAAGGTGATATTTATTGAGCGTCCCATGCCGGCTTATAAGTCTGCATACTATATTAAAGGATATGAACATACTGGTTTGGGAGTTTTATCTCGATTCAGCGGATTTTGTGGAAAACGAATTTTTGATCAATTTGATTTTGTTAAATGGTTTAATACAAATGGTTGAATAATGAAAGTAAGTGTATTAATGCCTGTATATAATGGTGCTTCTTATTTGCAAGAGGCCATTGACAGTATATTGAATCAGACCTATCATGATTTTGAACTAATCATTGTAGATGATGGGAGCAAAGATGAGTCGGCTGCCATTATTGCACGGAATGCTGTTAAAGACAGTCGCATTGTAGCATTGAGAAATGAAAAGAATTCCGGCATTTGTGTTACTTTAAATAAAGGCTTACATATTGCAAGGGGAGAATATATTGTGCGCATGGATTGTGATGATATATCTCTTCCGAAACGTATAGAGCGGCAAGTTGCTTTTATGGACGAGCATCCTGAAGTGGGAGTTTCAGGTATGAATATCCTGATTTTTGGAGAGGGGATTTCTGATAGAAAATTCGATTTTTCATTTACCCCTGTTGCTTGTAAGGCTGATATGTTATTTTCTCCTTGCTTAGCGCATCCGGCAGCTATCATGAGGAAAACGGCATTGCAGCAATTGGATATGTATTATGATGATTATTATCGGGGAATGGAAGACTTTGATTTATGGTGGAGACTTTCTCTTGTTAGTAAAATCAGCAATATGCCGGAACGACTTTTGAAATATAGAATTCACGCTACACAAGAAACACAGAAAAAGTCGGATGAGACATTTAAACTAAAAATTCGCAAACACTTGGAATACAGATTGAATGGTCTGAATATTAAATTGCAGGAGGATGAGGTTTTGATATTGTTTAAGTATTTAGACCAGGATGCCATTTTCGATGATAATGATTTGGTTTATTTTATAAAAACAGGTCGGCATCTTCTCAAAAGCATCAAAAAAACAGACGAAAAATTAGGTGGAGCGATGCGTCCGGTTATTGCCAAGGCTATTTCTGCGATCATAGATAGTGACAGGAGCGAACTTAAACGTTCTTCATTTTTATATCATACTCTGTCTTTTATTAATGGTTGTTTTCCTTTTTTTTGGTATGTGAAGCGAGTTGGAAATAGTGTACTGACAAAGATTAAAGTTTAAAAACAAAATGAAGTCAATAGCTCTTTTTATGTACTATATGGAGTGTGGGGGAGTGGAAATGGCACTTGTTAATTTTTTGCGGAAGATCGATCCTTTACAATTCCATATTGATTTATATTTGGTAGAAGCCAAGGGGGATTTTATGAATATAATTCCTAAATACGTGACAATAAAGTGTCTGAAAATGTCTGATACGGAAAAGGAACTTGTGATATCAAGACAAATACGTCACACGATAAAATATGGCATTAGAAAAAAGCGAATAGTGGAGACCATAAGTTTGGGTTGTAAATATGCCCTAAATAAAATACGTAAATGCAATTTCCCTGAGTATAAGACAGTCTTTTCAGATAAAGTGGGATTGTTTCCTACATACGATTATGTATTGGATTTTCATGGTTATCTTTCTCTCACTACTTACTTGGCAGCCTATGTGTTTAGAGGAAGGAGTAAATCAACATGGATACATTGCGAAGGCTGGATAGACAAGGTTGTAGATTATAGGGATACATTTAGTAAATTCGACAGAATTTTTGCAGTTTCTCATACTTGCTCAGATAAATTTAATAATATTTTAGGAGGCAATCGTGCTGAGGTTTTTTATAATTTCATTAATCAAGATGATATAATTAAACAATCTCAAGTCAATCTTCCGATTCCTGTGAAAAAGGAATCAGGTTATATATTCACAACGGTAGGACGTTTGTGTGTTCAGAAAGGGTTTGATTTAGCCATTAAAGTTGCAAGAATTATAAAGGATAATAACATTCATTTCACATGGTTTTTCTGTGGCGACGGCTCTGAAATGGAAGCTTTAAAGAAAATGGTATCGGATTACAAATTAACCGATGAAATTGTTTTTGTAGGTTATACCTCTAATCCGTATTGTTTTATTAATTCTTGTGATATTTATATTCAGTCTTCTCGATATGAGGGATATGCTGTAACTTTAATGGAAGCTGTGGTACTTAAAAAAGTGATTGTTACAACTAACGTTTCTGGCAGTGAAGAGGCAGTAAAGGATGGAGTTAATGGATATGTTACTTCACATGATGCAAAGGAAATAGCGGGTAAAATAATTCAACTTTTGTCCGATCGGTCAAAATTGGAACAAATGAAAGTCCATGCAGCTTCACGAATTCTTGTACAGAAAGAAAGTGAGGGTTTGCTAAAGGAACTTTTGATACCGTGAAAATTTTAGAATATGAAAGTAAGTGTAATTGTAGCCATCTATAATCTAGAGCAATACCTTGATTACTGTATAGAAAGTCTGACCATTCAAGATTATCGACAGATGGAAATTATTCTTGTTGATGATGGTAGTACTGATAGGTCTCCGCTGTTGTGTGATGAATGGGCAAAACGTGATTCTCGCATAAAGGTTGTTCATAAATCGAATAGCGGGTTGTCTGGTGCTCGCAATGTAGGATTGGATGTTGCCACTGGAACATACGTATTATTTGTGGACGGCGATGATTATTTGGTGAATGGTGCCATTACTACACTGGTAGAAATAATGAAAATAAATAAGGTGGATTTTGTGCAGTTTGGTTATGAAGAAGTTCAGGGTTATGAAGGTTTGAATGATACGTGCAACACACGTCTTGAAGAAATGAAAAGATCGCTTAAAACAATGTTTTTGGTGTACGACAGAAAGGAGATGTTTAGGCAGTTGTATGTTTTGGGAGGAGTGGCTGCCAGTGCCTGTACCAAATTTATGTGTCTTGAGACAGCCCATAAATTACGTTTTAAGGAGGGGATTCTTCATGAGGACGAACAATTTACTACCCGTTTGTTGGCACAGGCTAACAGTGTTTGTTATGTGAATGATTTCTTGCCTTATAAATATGTCATGCGCCAAGGGAGTATTATTCATACTGCATTTAAGTCAAAGAAACTTTACGATTTGTCTGAAATGTATGAAGAGCGTTTGGAGATATTGAGGGCTGCAAATTTTAAAGAAGTATTGCCAACTACTGCAAGTGCTTATTGGAGAATGTTGATACTTCTATTCGGAGAGTCGCAAAAGGCCTCCGATGAGGCAGCATGTAGCTTTATAAGGACAAAGGTAAGGCAACTATTAGCAGGTAATGATTTGCAACTTTTGGGGGTGAATCGAGTGATTGCCTATTTGTATAAATGGGGAATGCCTGGGTTGGATATTTATTATGGTATTCGGAAATTATTAGGAAAATGAGTAAGATAAGAAATGCAATAACCAAAATATGTAATCACTGGCAATGTTTTTGTGAGCGTAGAAAACTGAAGCACACTGATTTTTCAATTCTATCCAACAACTGCTGGGGAGGATTGATTTATCAGAAGTTTGGATTGCGTTATACATCGCCTACCATTGGATTGTTTATTCTTGATGACGATTATTTGAAGTTTGTAGAGCGGTTGGATTATTACCTTTCTCAACCGTTGTGTTTTATTAATCCTCATATGTCTGCGCATTATGATTATTTATATAAGGAACACCATAAGGAAATAACTTATCCTGTAGCTCGTTTGGGTGATATCGAAATCTTTTTTATGCACTATCATTCTAAAGAAGAGGCAGAATCCAAATGGAAGTATCGCACAGCTCGACTCAATCGTCGTCGTTTGCTAGTGAAATTTTCGCAACGACAAAGTAATACTATTGATGTCCTTCAGCGTTTTGAAGCGATACCGATGAAGAATAAGCTTTGTTTCACTCCTTTGGAGTACGAGTCTTCTCAATGTAAATTCGTTCATGTCAAAGCTCTTGAACAATTGAATATACAAGGAGGCGATGAAACTCCTTTTACTCTTGATGCTGTGGATATATGTGAGATTATTAACCAAATGGAATAAATTAAAAGGACTGAAAATGTCTCAAGAATCAGAAAATAACAAACGGGTAGCAAAAAATACTTTACTCTTATACCTGCGTATGTTTATGATGACGTGTGTTTCGTTATATACGTCACGTATCATGTTAGAAGCTCTTGGAGTAGAGAATATGGGACTTTACAATGTGGTGGGTGGTGTTGTTGGTTTGATGTCAATACTTAATGGTGCTATGACTGTGTCCACTCAGCGTTATTTAAGTTTTGGCTTAGGACAAGGAAATTCAAAAAACTTAGCACAAGTATTTACAACCTGTTTTACTATATATGTATTGTTGTGTGCAATTCTTCTTATGGCAGCAGAAACAATAGGTTTGTGGATAGTTAATAATAAGTTACTGATTGATTTGAGTCGGATGAATGCGGTGAATTGGGTTTATCAGTTTTCTATCTTTACTTGTATTACTTCTTTGCTTGTAAGTCCTTATAATGCAGCAATTATCGCTCATGAGAAGATGGGTATATATGCTTATTTTAGTATTGTCAATGTCTTTTTGCAATTAATAATTGTGTATCTAATACAGGTGTTGCCGATAGATGTTCTTGTATCCTATGGCTTTTTATTGATGTTGGTTAGTTTTATTAATACGGTTTTCAATTGGCTGTATTGTTTGAATAAATTTCCAGAATGCAGATTGGTACGCTATTTTGACAGAGCAAAGTTTAAGGAATTACTTTCGTATTCTGGTTGGAATTTGTTTGGATCAATGGGGGGAGTATTGCGAGTGCAAGGTATAGCAGTATTGTTGAATATGTTTTTTACTCCTGCTGTAAACGCGGCAATGGCGATAGCTAGCCAGGTAAACGGAAAGGTGGAGATATTCTTTACAAATTTTATGTTGGCTGTACGTCCTCAAATTATAAAGTACTATGCTCAAGGCGATTTGGATAGTATGGTAAGATTGGTGACAAGAAGTTCGAAATTTTCTTTTTATTTGATTCTTATTGTTGGTTTGCCAATTCTTATAGAGTCTCCCTATATCATAGATCTATGGTTAGGGCAGTTACCTGAATATGTAATTCCTTTTGTGAGACTTATGATTGTTCTCAGTGCAATAGATTCTATGACGCAGCCTATAATGACCGCTGCTCACGCTACCGGGAATATTAAGTTTTATCAAATATGTGTTGGAAGTGTTATGTTAGCAAATTTACCTATTTCATATGTATGCTTGTCTTTGGGAAGCAGCCCTTATGTAGTTATAATTGTTTCTATTTGTTTATCTGTATTCTGCACTTTTCTTAGACTTTGGGTTCTTCGTCGATTGATGCCATTTCCTATTATGCAATATTTGAATGATGCGTATATAAAACCTATTCTTGTGGCGGTAGTAGCAACCATACCTCCATTATCGTTTTATTTATATTTTCCATCTTCATTCGTTAATGTGACAATTGTGTGTGGCTTGTGTTTCGTGTGTTCGGTATTGAGTATTTATTGTATTGGATTGACAAAAAGTGAACGGAATTATTTATGGTCTGCAATGATTTGTAAAATGAAAAGAAATGGATAGAATTGCGCAGAAGGATAAATGTACAGGGTGTGCAGCTTGCTCTTTTGTTTGTCCTAAATCCTGTATCAAAATGACAGAACAAGGGTTTAATGGTCTGTTACCGGTGTTAAATCTGGATAATTGTATTAATTGTGGGCGTTGTACTTTGGTTTGTCCAGTTAAGACTCCCATGAGAAAACAATCACAAATTGAAGTTTTTGCTTCATGGCACTCAAATGTCAATATGCGTAGTAAATGCGCTTCAAGCGGTACAGCATCTGCTATGTATCAGGAAGCGCTTCGACAAGGTTGGTGCATAGTTGGTGCTATTTCTGTGAATGCTCTTGATGTAGAGATGGTACTTAGTGATACACCCGATTCGATACAAGAGTTTTGTAATTCCAAATATATATTCAGTAATTGTGAAAAACTCTATCCTCAGATAAAATCAGCCTTGAATAATGGTAGGAAGGTACTGTTTATAGGATTGCCGTGTCAAGTTGCAGCAATTTGTAATTTGTTCAAAAATAAAAGAGAGCAAATGATTTTGGTTGATTTAGTGTGTCATGGTACAAATGCGAAAGCTTATTTACAGCAACATATTGCTAAGGTGGAATTTGAAACAAAATCCAAAGTTGATAAAGTGATTTTTCGAGAAGGAGAACGATTCCTTATAAAGATGTTGGATAAAATGGGTAAGATTTTATATTCAGAATCTTCTTGGTATAAAGATATGTATCAATATGGATACCATCGAGGTATATTTTATAGAGAAAATTGCTATCAATGTAATTATGCTGATCCTAATCGTATAAGTGATATAACATTAAAGGATTATTGGGGGTTGGGAAAAAGTATGCCTGTTGTTTATCCTAAAGAGAGGGTTTCTGCTGTTCTTGTAAATAGCGCGCGTGGGGCGGCTTTTTTTAAACAATGCATAGATAGCGGTTATGTGATTGCTCATCAAAGACCTTTGGAAGAACCCATAATGGGCGATTCACAATTACAGCATCCCACTTTAATAAAACCGGAAAAACTTGTATTTGAAAAGCTGATGAAAAGGAATAACAATAATTTTGAGGTGGCAATGTCAGCAATTGCTAGGAAGGATCTATACAGAAGTATTTGGTATGGTCAAATAAATCGTGTTAAAAATATGTTTTATAGAGTATGGTATAAAATATATCATTAAATAATTGGTAAATTGAAATGAGAATAGGTGTTGTAACAGTACATAAAGCCCCGAACTATGGTGCAAATCTTCAAGCATATGCAACATGGAAGTTTATAACAAATAATGGACATTATTGTGAAATTTTAGATATGAGTTTACAACCGGAGGGTGAACGTTTTCCGTTGAGTAGGCCGGAGTATTATCAAAAAAACAAAGAGCCATTTAGAATTCGAATAAAGTTATTGGCAAGAAAGATACTTGTTTTATTTGGGGTGAAGAAGCCTATTTATATACCACCTTCAATTCTACCTAGTGCTCAGAGAAAATTTAATGCTTTTAATGAACTAATAAACTACTCTTCTACTTATAATACTTTAGAAGCATTGTATTCTCAACCTCCGCAATATGATGTGTATCTGACAGGAAGTGATCAAGTATGGAATCCGACTCAACATTATTGTCTTGAACCTTTCTTTTTGACATTTGTAGGAGAAGATAAACGCAAATTATCTTATGCAGCGAGTATTGGAATAGAAGAACTTCGTGAAAATGAGAAAAAACAGTTTGCTAAATGGTTGAGTTCTTATGAGGCGATATCTGTTAGGGAAAAAACGGCAAAGAATTTGTTAGAGGAGATTACGGGAAGGAAAGACATAGAACAGGTTATCGACCCTACATTTTTATTGTCACAAACAGAATGGAATGAATTTGCAATTAAGCCAAATATTGAAAAGCCTTTTATATTGGTATTTACATTAGGTCATAATTGGGAATTGATAGAGTATGCACTGAAATTGAGGAAGGAAACATATTTTGACGTGAAAGTTGTGTGTCTTATGGCACTTCCCTATGACGGTAACGAATATGAATCAATAACAGATGCTTGTCCGCGTGAGTTGATAGGCTATATATCTCAGGCTGAATTAGTATTGACTGATTCTTTTCATGGTACGGCATTTTCTATTCTTATGAAAGCTAAAAATTTTTATACTTATTTGTTCCCTCATGCAAAAAGGAATTCTCGGATGATTGATTTACTTGAATTGATGGGATTGTCTGATCATATCATAAACAATAGTCTTTCTGAAAGTTTTAAAACTTTAATGTCACGACCTGTAAATCATGTCAAGATATCTGCTATAGTTGATTCGGAACGCAATCGTTGTGGAAAATGGTTGATGAATAAAATTATGGATGTTAAATGCTAAAGTAACTTATAAAAAGCAGGAAACCGCTGTAGTGATTTGTGAGAAAAATATTAAAAAACATTTGGATTGTCAGAATGTTGTATATAAATGTGTTTTCTGTATTATGTTATAAGCGGTGAAAAGGAAAAATAATACGGTCTTTTTGGAAAACGAGGGAGATTGGTTTGTATCTATTCCCCCCCTAAAGAAAATAAAAGTCTTCCGAATGCTTATGATGATTTTCGTTACGGTAAAATGATTCATTTAAATTTTGGAGATCATTTGATAATTTTATATGTATAAGTTCTATTATGCAAAGAAAAGTATAAAGAAGTGATAAAAGCGTGATTTGGGGAAGTGGTACAATGCATAGAAACAGATTTTTATTAGTTCATCCTAAAAGTGTGTATGCAGTTCATGGTTTCAAAATTAGAGCTATATTATTGAATAAAGGCATAGCTTGTCCTGAAATTTATTGCGATTCTGCATTGCTGTTACTTTGTGTTTATCTTCCCTCCACGTGAAAATATCAAACACACATCGGGGATTATATCTCATTAAATGTATAATCTTAATAGCCTTATATAGATATTTAGGTGTAAAATGACACAAAAAACAACTTTCACAGAATTGGTTGATAGAATATCTAAACAGAATCCAGCATATATTAAAATTAATGATTTGATTAAATCTTTCCCTTTTAAAATAAAAAAAAGAGTATGAGATGTTTTAATAAAAGCATCATTTCAGTTGTCATTCCGGTATATAATGCAGAAATGGTGATAGAAAGGATTGTTAGGCAAGTTTTAGCTCAAACCTATGCTAATTTAGAATTGATTATAGTAGATGATGGAAGTCGGGACAAGACTGGTGCGGTGATAGATCGTTTGGCACTTGAGGATAAAAGGATGCGTGTTTTTCATACGCCTAACGGAGGAGTTTCTAAGGCAAGGAATAAAGGAATCAAAGAAGCGAAAGGGAAATATATCACTTTTGTAGATGCAGACGATGAAATAACACCTGATTACTTGGTTCATATGATTTCAGCTATAGAACGGTATTCGTGTGAATTGGTGATTTCTGGTTATTGGGGTATCCCTGACAAAGGTATTTGTTTGGATGATAAATATTATGATGAAATCCACCTGAACGAACTAATGCTGATTCGAAATCTTGGAATAACTTTTTGTAAGGTCTATTTGACTGAAATCATCCAAAAGTACTGTATTGAATTTCCGGTTGGGATGAAACTCTGTATTTTATTATCGTTACCTACGATATGTTAATGGGGTAGTCACAGTCAGCAATCGGGACTATTTCTATTATCTTCCTATAGGAGACTCGAAATATAGTTTGTCATTTCAGAATGAACTATGTGGATTGAAGGCGATGCAAGATGCCATTATTTCCCTTCTTCAAGAGCGTACTTTCTCTTCACAAGTGGTGGAAAGATTGCATCAGCGAGTCTTGATAATTCTGTGGAGAGTAGTTGTTTCCATTTTGGCACATGACAGAGCTCAGAGGGCGAAACTATATACACAGATAGACTGGTCAATTCTTTTGCCGATGATGAAAATGAATGTTGTATTCAAAACTCTTATCCGGTGGAAATTGTTTGGAGCTTTTGATTTACTTCGTGGCATTTGGCAGAGAGTCACTGGTAAAGATTTGTCCCTATTGCTGGGGGTAGATATACAATAGTACTAAGAATGTAAAAGTATGACTAGAAAAAATATGATTCCCCATATTATTCATTATTGTTGGTTTGGCGGTAATCCCCTTCCCGAAGATGCACAAAAATGTATTGCATCATGGAAAAAGTATTTGCCCGGATATGAGATAAAAGAGTGGAATGAGAGTAATTTCGATGTGAATTGTTGTCCTTATGTGGGTGAGGCGTATCAAGCAAAGAAATATGCATTTGTAAGTGACTATGCACGCTTTGAGGTGCTTTATCGCGAAGGAGGATTATACTTTGATACGGATGTGGAAGTTATCCGAAATATGGATCATATCGTAGCTGCCGGAAACTTTATGGCATTTGAGAAGAGTTTGGCTACTAAATCTCAGGAAGAAGGGTTTACACCGG
>ULQC01043597.1_pt1 | contig 10175 bp, 10 predicted proteins | sample 1954091 | NCBI WGS metagenome assembly ULQC01 (sample SAMEA4835645, study PRJEB28245) | human gut metagenome | biome: gut microbiome; material: fecal sample | place: Denmark | collected 2008
TGCATGATGGGAACATAGGGAGTCCATATAAAGGCACTGAACACAGGACATGACGGATCTCTGTCTACCGGTCATGCAAACTCTACAAGAGATATGCTAAGCAGACTGGAAACGATGGTACTGCAGGGAAATGCAGGCCTTCCGCTTCCGGCGATACGGCAACAGATTTCCTCCGCACTGGACATTGTAATCCACTTGTCGAGACTCAGGGACAAGTCCCGAAGAACGATGGAGATTACCGAAATTCTGGGATGCAGCGGAGGCGAATACCAGTTGAATCCGCTATTTGTTTTTCAGGAAACACAGGGCAGTACGCTTCATAAGGTTCAAGGGAGACTGATGCGGACCGGAAATTCATTAAAAAATGATTATAAGCTGAGACTGCAGGGAATGAGCAGTCAGATTTAGGAAAAGTATGAAGAAAGAGAAAAGTCGCAGAAACAAGCGAGAAAAAAAGAGTAAAAGAAAACAGAAATATATTCCACAGAAAGCATTATTTGGAAATGGTGAAGATTACTATATTTACCGGATGAGTTTTGTGGAAAAGCTGACAGGCGGGGCGCTTGGTTTTCTGGTCGGAGCATTTGTGTGCATGACATTTTTCCGAAACTTCCTTTTGTCCGGGATAGTGGGAATACTTCTGATATTACCGGGTATCGGCAAATATCGGGAATTTCTGAAAGCCAGAAGACAGAAAGCACTTCTGATCCAGTTCCGTGACATGCTGGAGTCTCTGACTGCATCATATTCTACCGGAAAAAATACGCAGGGAGCTTTTGAAGATGCATATGGAGACATGGCAGATATTTATGGAAAAAAAGCAGACATTGTGCACGAGATTGAAATGATTGTGAATGGTATCTACAATGGTCAGAATATAGAAGCGTTGCTGAAAAATTTTGCAGAGAGAAGCCATCTGGATGATGTAGAAAGCTTTGCAACGATTTTTGAAGTGTCCAGCCGTTATGGTGGAAATCTCAAAAAAGCAGTGGGAGATACCTATCGGATCATCAATGAAAAGATCGAGATGGAAATGGAGATAAGGACACTTCTGACTGCAAACAAGAATGAGCTGAACATCATGATGCTGATGCCGTTGATCATCATGGTTACACTCAGCGGGATGGGAAGTATGTCCATTGTACAGAATACACCGCTCAATGTCCTGACCAAAGTTATTGCACTGGCACTGTTTGGAACAGCATATTACATTGGCAGAAAAATTATAGATATCAAGATATAGGGGACAAAGATGAATGATTATTTTCAGTTGATTCTTATGATAATATGTACGCCTTTTGCATTGGTATGGATTTGTCTGGCAATAACAAAGGGAAAGAAATATGCTACGTACACAAAGAGTACATTTGCCAGAGAATTTCAGATGAGCAAATTGTTCTGTGTCGGATTTGCACTGATGCCGATTCTGCATATGGGAACAAAGACCAGACGTGCAAAGCTGAAAATCAAAGAGATTGCAGAGATCAAGGGCAAGAAGTATGCGGAATATTACTATTATATTTTGCAGGGCGCCAAGATCACATATGCATATACTGTGTTCCTTGTATTTATACTTCTTTCGGTCCTGGCGGGAAGTGTGGAGGCGGCACTTCTGGGAGTTATCTTCAGCGTGCTGGTAGTCATGTATATAGACCTATCTTTGCAGGACAAACTGACAGCCAGAAGGCAGGAGATCCTGATGGATCTTCCACAGGTGTTGTCCAAGCTTACGCTTCTGGTCAATTCGGGAATGGTTCTCCGCGATGCATGGAAAAGAACAGCGATTACAGGAGAGCGTGCATTATATAAAGAAATGCAGAACACCAGTCTGGAGATTGACAATGGAATCATGGAAGCAGATGCATATCGCAATTTCGCAGATCGTTGCAGTGTAAAGGAAGTGCGCAAATTTACGTCGCTGATCTTACAGAACCTGCAGAAAGGTAATGAAGAGTTGGCACTGTTTCTGGGAGACATGTCGACAGAGATGTGGGAAATGAAGAAAAATGAGGTGAAGCAGAAAGGCGAAAAAGCCAATTCAAGACTTCTGCTTCCGGTATTTCTGATCTTTATCGGAATTCTGATACTGATCCTGGTTCCGGTAATGAGCGGATTAGGATAATAAAAGGCAGATGCCGTTTATTATAAATAACAGACATTTCATGAAGGAGGAAAAGAGAATGTTAGAAATGTTGAATAAAATGTGGATTGGAGCAACTTGTAGATTACATAATTTTGTGGAAGATTTCAAGCACGAAGAAAAAGGTGCGGCAGAGATCGTTGCGATCATTCTGGTGATCGTAGTGGTCATTGCGGTCGTAGTTGTTTTCAGAGAAAGAATCATGGATCTTGTAAGTAATACGTTTGATGATGCTGATAAAGTGAAAGATACATCATTCCTTGAAATCGGAAATCTCAAAACACTTCTGTGAATCAACAGAAACAACGTGGCGCCATCATGGTAGAAGCTGCACTGTACTTCCCGATCACCATAGCGGTGGTCATGGCGGTCATCTATCTGGGACTTTTTAAGATGCAGGAAAGCTATTTCTTTTTTCAGGTAGAGAGGACGGCAGCGCAGCTGGCAAAAGAAATTGCATATCCGGGTTATGAAGGTTTCACTGATAAAGAACCTCTTTCCGATGGGAAAGTAGATTTTTCGTGGGAAGAGCCTTCGGACGAACAGGTACAGTCCTATTATGAAGCGTACAATGGTTCACTGACAAAGATCTATCGTCTCGGTGCGGGCAGTAATACAAAAGAACGACTGGCAAAATACCAGGAATCTTTATGCAAATACAGCACATTACTTTCCGTGGGAACAGCGAAAGCAAGTATCAGGGTGGAGAATAAGTTCATGTCACAATCAGTATTCGCTGAATTGCGATATGAACTTCCGACGCCTGGAATTCTGAGATATTTGGGGATGAAAGATACGATCAGCCTGTATGCGGCAGCATATCAGCCGGTCCTGAACACGACAGATTTTGTGCGGAATGTAGATTTGGCCTGGGATCTTGGAAAGTTTTTTCTGGATAAGCTGGGCATCGATACAGACAAATTTGTAGAGAATTTTAATAAAGTAAAAGAAATAATCTTTTAAACTGGAGGGAGATATATGCGATTTTTCTGTGGAAAAAACCGGGGAGCAATTTCTGTCTTTCTGACACTGATTCTGGTACCGGTTCTGATATTCAGCGGAATAATAGTAGATATCTCCCGCCTTTATGCAGCAAAGACTGTGATTTCAGGCGCGGGGGACCTCACAATGAATGCGGCGCTTGCACGCTATGATAAACAGTTGAAGGATTCATATGGCCTGATCACAATGGCAGATGATCCATCATCCCCGTCGATGAAGACGTACCTGGAACAGAGTTTTCTGGAATCATGTAATGCATCTGCACTGAAAGATACCAAATCTACGGATCTTCATTCCATGATCCAGCTGGAACTGGGCACAGAAGGCGTGGAAGTACAGGGAGTGAAGAATTCTTCTCTGGCTGATACGCAGGTTCTTCAGCAGCAGATTCTGGAATACATGAAATTTCGTGCACCGGTATATATGGTCAGCGATATTCTGGAAAAATTCAAAAAGATGCCGTTGAAAAATATGAATGAAAAGAAAGACTATATCGAAGCAAAGACAGACTATGCAAAAAAAGCCAAAGAACTTGGAAAACCATCTGAGAACGCCAAAACGGCAGTAGATGCACACAGTGCTGCGATACAGGGTGTGCAGGGAATGGCTTCAGAGATTTCAGAAGCAATGAATATTCTGGTACAGCAGTCTGTATTTTATCTGGCAGCAGAGTCTTTACAGAAATATCTGGATAATGAAGCATTAGCACCTGTAGGATCCGGTCAGATCAGTTCAGCGGTGATTCGGCAGAATCTCGCCGGTGCAATAGTATGGGATTGGTCAGAAACTGTTTTTGATGAAATAAGGTATGCAGATCTTGTTGCAGCTGTTTCTCTGCTTCAGAATTCTGGAATTGTAGAGCAGGCGATGAATAACGATGAAAGTTTTACGCAGGATGAATGGAATGCTTATGTAAACATAGATACTGTAATACAGCAGAGCATTGCAAATCTTAAGAGTATTTATGAAGATGCAGAAAAAGATTATATAAATAAGATTGAAAATTACAAGTCTGAGCTTCAGACGATGATAAATACAGGAAACGAAGGAATCACCCAGCTGCAAAAGCTGGAAGATGTGTGGGTCAATAAAGTGCAACCGGCGGAAAAAGCGTGTCAGGAACGCAAAGATACTCTGCAGAGCAAAGGGGAAGATATATCCGAACTGAATGAGCTTGAAGAGGAAGAAAACATCAAAATCAATACAGACGATCTGGAAGATATGCTCAATTGTCTGGAGAGGAATACAGAGGAGGCGGAAGGCCTTTTGGAAGAAGCCGAAAAGATGATACAGGTAACGGATCATATAAAAGCAGCACAGATCAACAGCACAGAGGCATGCTCGATTTTTGAACGGGGTGCTGCGGCTGCGGTGAATACATTCTGGGATGATAATGCAAATTTTGGAATGCCGTTACAGGGTAATTACTATTATACAGATCCAAAGGAATGCAATTTTTATAAAGAGTATCTTTCCAAAGTCGGAACAAAATCAGAAGATGAGACGGAGCAGAATGCAAAAGATCAAAAGAAACAGGATGCAGAAGATGCACAGGGAGAATATGATCAGATCCTGGAGGGACTGAATGCACTGGGAAAAGAAAAAAATCTGAAAGATTTTTCCGGCCTTTCTTATCCGGATGAGTTCCCAAGTGGACAAAATAAAATTGGATCGGATATTCAGTCGGCACAGACGGTAAAGAAACTGAACCTGGACAGTGATGATACGACGGTGAATGATGGGGCAGGAAGCCTTTCTGCCATAACGGAATTACTGAAAGGATTGGACAACCTGTCTGGAGAACTTTTGGAGCGTGCCTATCTGATGGAATACATGAGCGAAATGTTTAATTGCATGACGACAAAAGAAAACGATGTTTCACTCAGCAACGACAAACTGAACAGCCATTATATTTATAATGGAGAGATAGAATATCTTCTTTATGGAAATGAGAGTACGATTGTCAATAAGACAGAAGCGACTGCAGTGCTATATTCACTGCGTCTGGCAATCAACAGTGCCTACGTGTTTTTTGACAAGACATTGAATGCCGAGGCGAACAGCATTGCCAGCGGAATATCTGCTGCGACCGGACAGGCATGGCTGTATCCGATCATTAAATATTCCTACCTGTTCTGCTGTGCAGTCGTCTACTCCGGTCAGGACTTATCCAGTCTGATGAAAGGGGACGAAGTCGCTGTATGGAGAGCAAACGACAAAGTGAAACTCAATTATAAAGAATATCTGAAACTGTTTCTGCTTGTCTCCATGATCAGTGAGAACAATGAAAAGAAACTTCTGGTCAGGACAGCGGACTGCATTCAGCTGAATACCGGAAAGAGTCTGAGCAGCAAATATACGATGCTGACGTTCCGGGCTGATGTGAAGGCAGAGACGACATTTTTACCAAAAGTTCCGGCACTTCTCGGAAGAAGCAACTCCGATGAAGAGAGTCAGAAGACGATAAAATATCAGGGAATACTGGGGTATTAGGAGCAAAGATGAAGAAAAGACAAAAAGGTTCTATCACAGTAGAAGCAACGTTGTTTCTGCCATTATTCTTTCTGGCATTTGTCAGTATTTACAGTCTGATATCGTTTACCAGAGCACAGCTGATTGTACAGTATGCGGCAGATCAGGCGGCAAAAGAAGTGGCACAGTACAGCTATATTCTGGAAAAGATCGGAATTCTGGATTCTTTGGACGGACTGAATTCCAGGTCAGAGGATTTTGAAAAAAATATAAAGTCTATTGAAGAACAGCTGCAGACAGTTCAGCAGGCAGGAGAAAATGCCCTGAACGGAGAAGATCCTGTAGGTAATACGATAGAAGCCGGAAAAGCAGCGAAGGATGCCTATGGTACGGTCAGTGGTTATGTGGATGATCCGGAATCGTTTATTTCCGGGGTACTGGCAGTGTTCAAAAAAGATGCAATCAATGGCATTTCTACATACATGGTTAATACGGTGGCAAAATCCTGTGTCATGAAACAGTTATCTGTTGCCGGAGGCGGACAGGATCCGTTAACTTATGCGGAAAAACTTGGGATTTCGGATATGAATATGTCAAAGACTGTCTGGTGCCAGAATAAGACGAGAGATATCAAGATCATAGTCGATTTTAATATGAATAATCAGGTACCCTTTTTCAGAATGAAGCCGAGACATTACAGAGTCTGTGCTTCTACACGGGTCTGGTCAGGAGTGTGATGAAGGAGAATATGATGGAAACCGTTATAAATACTACAGCAAAAAAGAAAAAGATATTTTTTCTGGCGTTTCTTCTGACAGAAGTGGTGAGCTGCTTTTTGTTTTATAGGTACGACTACCACTGGACGAAGATTCTTCGATATTTGTGCCTGACAGGATTTATGCTGGTCCTGGCAGTGATCGATCATGAAAAATCAATCGTGCCAAATAAGCTGCTGGTAGCAATGCTGGTCATTCGTGCAGTGCTTCTTGTTATCGAGGTCGCTGTATATCCGGTTTACTGGAAAGAAAAAATGATTTCTGCAGTGGGTGGAATGCTGGTTGGTCTGATACTGTTCCTTCTGGCTTATGTTCTTTCGAGAAAAAGTATTGGACTGGGCGATGTAAAACTGGCGGCGGTACTAGGATGGTACCTCGGGTTATCTCTGATCTGGTGGGATCTGGTAGCCGGACTTTTGCTGGCAGGAATCTATTCCGTGGTACAGCTGGCACGCAAAAAACTGAGTATGAAAGATTCCATTCCGTTGGTACCGTTTCTTGCAACGGGAACGATCTTGATTTTACTGCTTGGATTTTAGGAGGAAGCTATGAAAAAACTGGTTGTTGTGGCAATGATCTTTTTGCTTGGGACTGCCTGGTGGAGTACGATTGACAATTTCGGAGTAAAAAAGGCGGAATACAGACAGCACATTGCAGCAGCTGAAAAATATGAAAAACAGCAGATATATTATGATGCAGTTCTGGAATACAAAAATGCACTGGAAGAAAACCCGGATCAGGGTGATCTGTGGATAAAAATTGCACAGGATTACAGAAATCTGGGTTCAGATGATGAGTTCGAGGAAGCCTGCAATCAGGCGATCAGTCTCGAGGATGATAAACATGAGGCGTTATTTATGCTTACGGATTATTATCTGGAAGAGGGACGAAGAGAAGATGCAATCGCACTTCTGAAACGGCAGGCAGAAAAGACAAAATACAATGGTGATATCAAAGAAAAATTACAGTCACTGGCAGGAGAAGTGCAGACAGTCAGTGCAGATTATGATGAGATCTCGACAGAGTGCAGTGGATATATGTATGTAAAATCCGGAGATCTGTATGGATTCTTGAACAGCAGCGGACAGGAAATCCTGCGGCCGGAATATCAGTCAGTCGGATTATTTGGAGACTGGGGAGTTGCACCGGTTCAGAAAGATGGGGAAAGTTACTACATTGATACAAATAATTATAAACGCCGGCAGCCGGAGGAAGCTTATCAGTATCTGGGAACAGAGAAGCAGGGCATTATACCGGCAGAGAAAGATGGAAAATGGGGATATCTCAACAGACAGTTTCAGCCGCTGACAGAGTTTATCTATGATGCTGCAACGCCGATTCTGGATGGTTTTGGTGCAGTGAAGCAGGGAGAAAGTTGGGCGCTGATCGGGGATGACCTTCAGATGGCTACAGATTTTGTTTTTTCAGATGTGTTGCAGGATGAATGGGGCTTCTGTTCGAGAAACGGAGTGGCTTTTGTAAAAAGTGGTGAGCAGTACATTCTTGTGGATGCAGAAGGAAAGCAGCTTGGAAGTGAAAGTTATGAAGTAGCGTATCCATTTGTATCCGATCAGCCGGCAGCAGTCATGCAGAGTGGCAAATGGGGATTTGTTTCTATAGATGGCAGTAAGACACTGGAATGTATGTTTGCGGGGGCAAAGAGTTTCTCGGGAATTGGATATGCACCGGTCCAGACCGACGATGGCTGGGGATATATAAAACAGAATGGAGATATTGCAGTGCAGCCTCAGTTTGAAGATGCCAAAGCATTTAACAGCAGAGGAATCGCACCGGTAAAAACAGACGGAAGCTGGAAACTGATTCAGCTGGATATTTATTAGGAGGGACAGCAATGGGATTTTCATTTGATTTTACGGGAGAAAGAAATGTGATTGTATATCAGGCGGAGGCTGGTATGGTATTGGATGAAAATATATACAGATTGTTGAGAAGCGAGCTGATGGAAGAATACATCCTGTCGTTTGAAACAGAAAATACCAGTAGGGAATGTCGGTTTTATTATGACATTACCGGATGCACGAATATGAGAGCCTGGATGGGAGAACATGGATTTCTGGAAAAAAGAAAAATGAAAAAGAAGATTGAAGAGATGCAGAAGCTTCTGACCCGAAATGGAATTCCGAAAGAAATGATTGAACAGGAAATGCAGTATATGTTTGTGAATGATGAGGACGAAGAGGTTCGGCTTGTCTGCATTCCGTTAAGGGAAAATACATATATGGAAACAAAGCGCGGAAAAGCAGAAGACAGCGGATTACCACCACTTCCGAAAGAAATTCCGGTTCCGCCGGAAAATGGAGCAGGCTTCCAGAATTATACAGGTCCGGCAGTACAGAAGAAACCGGAAATGGACAGCCGGAATGAGGTCAGTCGGAATACAGAAAATTGGAATACAGAAGACTGGAATGCACAGGAAGAACTGTATGTTCCGCAGAAGAAGCATTTTTCACATCATACGGAAAATTCACAGCACATGGAGCATTTACAGGATATAGAACCTTTGCAAGACATAGAACCTGTGGACCAGAGATTTTTCAGAGAAGAATCTTTTGCAAAAGAAGACAGCGAGTTTCAGAGGGAGGAACCCGTACAGCATTTTGAGAAACCCGCCGACAGAGATGATGAAGAAGAGGATGGCACAGTACTTTTGTATGATCCGGATGATGAGGGAACAGTTCTTCTTAAAGTACCTCCAAAGATCAACGTCAGACTGATACGCCGTAATACGGGCGAAGAATTTGTGATCAACAAAGAAAGAACCAAGATAGGCAAAAAGGCAGCAGTCGTGGACATCTGCATTCAGGGAAACAAAACGATCAGCAGGGAACACTGCATCATTACATTTGAAGAAGGGGTATTTTTCCTGGAAGACTGTCATTCACTGAATCACACTTATCTGAATAAGACTGAGCTGGAGCCGGAGATTCCGGTCAGACTGGAAACAGACAGTGAAATACAGATGTCAGATGAACTGTTCGATTTTATCATTGAGGAGGGATAAAGATGAAATGTCCAAATTGTAATGGAGAGATTAAACTGGGTGAGAAATACTGCGGTCGATGCGGAAATCCGGTTCCCGATGAAAAGAGCGGAAAAGACGAAAAGAAAACCGGAAAGAAGAATGCGAAACAAAACAGAAGCTCCGGGAAAAAAGAAAAGTCAGGAAAAAATGGAAAGAAAGGTCTCTTCCTGCCATTGGGACTTGGCATTCTGTGTGTATTGATCATTGTTGTTGTAGGCCTCGTGGTAACACCTAAGCAGACAACGGCAGGTAAATTACAGGAAAAAATGGATCTTGGAAATAATTATCTGGAAAAAGCGGATTATGTAAAAGCAAAAGCTGCTTTTTCAGAAGCACTGGAAATTGATGAGAAATCACCGGAGGCAGCACTTGGTATGGCAGATGCCTATAATGGACAGAAGAAACCGGATCAGGCACTGAAATATCTGAAAAAAGCTTCCCAGAATGTAAAAACTGCATCTGAGGAAAAAGATGCGACCCATGTGCCGAAAGATACTGCAGATTTCTCCAGTCATTATGAGAAATCGTGCAACGAGACTGCTGACCAGTATAAGAGTAGTAACAATATATCGAAACAGCAGGAAACAAAAGAAGTTATAAAAGAATTTAAGACAATCGTTATCTATGTGCCGGAAAAGAATCCTTCAACTGATACGCCTGTCCCGGCTAAAAAGGAGACGAAAAAGACTTCGAAACAGACGGCGAAACAGAAAACCAAAGAGAAGGTGACTCCGGAAGAAAC
>ULQC01080264.1_pt1 | contig 10174 bp, 7 predicted proteins | sample 1954091 | NCBI WGS metagenome assembly ULQC01 (sample SAMEA4835645, study PRJEB28245) | human gut metagenome | biome: gut microbiome; material: fecal sample | place: Denmark | collected 2008
TTTTCTAGTAGAAAGATGAAATAAGTATTCTCTGAAAAGTTGTTTGTGTGGAATATTTACAGTATATTTGTGTCGTAATAATCGCCCTACAAAACACATGCAGGACAAATAAATAAAGTAATGAGAATAACACTGGTAAGAGACGATGGCAAGGTGAACACTATGCGTACGTTAAGAATTGAACAGCTCGTGGAGCAAATGAAAGTGGAAACCAAAACACAGCCTGTCTCAAAAATGAGAGAAGTCCTGCCTTTTATGCTTCCGGGTGATAAAAATGACTATGTACAGAAAGTGCCGAAGCTGATACCTGCAGCCGCCTTTTTTCGCAAAGGCGGTATGACGACGATGAGTGAATACAATGGAATTGTGATGATTCAGGTCAACAACTTGTCCGGACGTATGGAAGCGGATGAAGTGAAAGAACGGGTAAAGGAGCTTCCGCAGACTTACTTAGCTTTCACCGGTTCTTCCGGAAAGTCCGTGAAAGTATGGGTACGCTTTACTTATCCCAATGATCGTTTGCCGACAACTAGTGAAGAAGCGGAGCTTTTTCATGCGCATGCCTATCGGTTGGCAGTGAAATTTTATCAGCCACAACTTCCTTATGATATCGAGCTGAAAGTACCTTCGTTGGAGCAATATTGTCGTTTAACTTTTGACCCGCACTTGTATTTTAATCCCGAAGCAATGCCTATTTATATGAAGCAGCCTGCGGCTATGCCGGGTGAGGTGACTTACCGCGAACGGGTGCAAACGGAAACTTCACCGTTGCAACGGCTTGCACCGGGATATGAAAAGTGTAATGCGCTTTCTGTCCTTTTCGAAGCTGCTTTTGCACGTGCGTTGGATGAAGAGACTGATTATCAACCGGAAGGAGACAAACAATCGCTATTGATTAACCTCGCAGGACATTGTTTCCGTGCCGGTATTCCGGAGGAAGATACAGTGCGATGGTCTCGCGCTCATTATCGCTTGCCGAAGGACGATACATTGGTTCGAGGAACCGTGCGAAATGTATACCGCACTTGTGAAGGGTTTGCGAGTAAAAGTAGTCTGTTGCCGGAACAATTATTTGTCATGCAGATGGATGAGTTTATGAAACGGCGTTATGATTTTCGTTTCAACCAGTTGACATCACAAGTGGAATGTCGTGAACGGAACAGCTTTAATTTTTATTTTCATCCGGTGGATAAACGGTTGATGGCAAGTATTGCAATGAATGCACATTATGAAGGGCTTAAGCTGTGGGATAAAGACGTGGTACGTTACCTGAATTCGGATCATGTGCCGGTTTATCAGCCTATCGAGGAATTTCTTTATGACCTTCCTCATTGGGATGGTAAGGATCATATCGGCGATCTTGCCAAGCGAGTTCCTTGCGATCATCCTCATTGGGCGCAATTGTTTCGTCGTTGGTTTCTTAGTATGATAGCGCATTGGCGTGGAATGGGAAAGAATCATGCAAATAGCACTTCTCCTATATTGATAGGTCCACAGGCTTATCGTAAGTCTACATTTTGCCGGTTGATTTTGCCTCCATGCTTGCAGGCTTATTATACGGATAGCATTGATTTCAGCCGGAAGCGGGATGCCGAGTTATACTTGAATCGCTTTTTATTGATTAATATGGATGAGTTCGATCAGATTGGCATCAATCAGCAGTCTTTCCTCAAGCATATTCTGCAAAAGCCCGTTGTCAACACACGACGTCCGAATGCTTCGGCTGTGGAGGAATTGCGTCGGTATGCCTCTTTTATAGGTACGAGCAACCATAAAGATTTACTGACGGATACTTCCGGTAGTCGTCGTTTTATCGGTGTTGAGGTGACTGGAGTGATTGATGTGGTCCGCCCTATTGATTATGAGCAATTGTATGCCCAGGCAATGGCACTGCTGCGTAGTAATGAACGCTACTGGTTTGATGAGAAGGAAGAGGCTATTATGACGGAGGCGAACCGGGAGTTTGAGCAGTCGCCGGCAATCGAGCAGTTGTTCCAGGTGTATTACCGGGTAGCGGAAGAGGAAGAAGAGGGAGAATGGTTACTTGCTGCAGATATACTTCAGCGGATACAAAAGGCAAGTAAAATGAAGATTTCTTCCGGACAGGTTAATTATTTCGGGCGTATTTTGCAGAAGCTGGGAGTAAAGTCATTCAGGAAAACACGCGGAGTTTATTATCATGTGGTGGCTGTTGGGCAAGGGTGATGATGAAATAATGCACGAGATGTGCATTTTATTATTTTATAATAATTATCTTTGCGTAATAACGTGAGATATACGAAGACTATGATAAGAAATCCTTTTATAACAAGTGGATATGTGTCTGCTGATTATTTTTGTGACCGTCAGCAGGAAAGCGAACAGTTGGTACGCGAAGTGATGAATGGGAATAACCTGGCTCTTGTCTCTACCCGACGAATGGGAAAGACGGGGCTGATCCGTCATTGCTTTCAGTTTCCTGAAATTAAGCAGGACTATTACACCTTCTTTATTGATATATATGACAGCCGGTCATTGCGCGACTTGGTATTTGCACTTAGTAAAGAGATTTTGGAAGTACTGAAACCTATAGGGAAGAAAGCTTTGCATGGTTTTTGGGAATGTGTGAAATCTTTGCAGGCCAGTATCTCTTTTGATGTGAATGGTATGCCTTCTTTGAATTTGGGATTAGGAGATATACAAGCTCCGGCTACTACGCTCGATGAAATTTTCCGGTATTTAGAGCAAGCGGATAAGCCTTGTTTGATTGCCATTGATGAATTTCAGCAGATTACCGGGTATGCAGAGAAAAATGTAGAGGCTACTCTCCGGACTTATGTGCAGCATTGTAATAATGCGCGTTTTATTTTTGCCGGGAGCCAGCGGCATGTGATGGGGAATATGTTTTTGACGCCTTCCAGACCTTTTTATCAAAGTGTGTCAATGATGCATTTGGAAAGTATTCCTTTAGAAGAATACATGCGTTTTGCATGTATGCATTTCAAACGTGCAGGCAAAGAAATAGAAGAAAGTGCTGTTACCACAGTTTATCAACAGTTTGAAGGAGTCACATGGTATATACAAAAAGTATTGAATACACTTTATGATATGACCCCGGAGCACGGAGTCTGTAAAGTGGAAATGGTGTCAGAGGCTATTCGGCAGATTATTGATTCATTCAGATATACTTATTCGGAAATTCTTTTTCGTTTGCCGGAAAAGCAAAAGGAGTTACTGATTGCTATCACTAAAGAGGGAAAAGCGAAAGCTATCACTTCCGGTGCTTTCATAAAGAAATACAGACTGGCTTCAGCCAGTTCTGTGCAGGCAGCATTGAAAGGGTTACTGGAAAAGGATTTTGTGACCCAAGAAAAGGGAGTGTATCAAATATATGATCGTTTCTTGGGTATTTGGTTGAAAGAGAATTATTGAGTCGTTTTTTGTTTGTTGAAACGTGCTTTTCGATAAATCGCGTTAATAATTAGCTGAAACTACTGCCTGTTAATCAGTTTTATTGTATCTTTGCGGTCTTAACTTTTTTAATGGTAAATAATGAAGGAATTTCTACAACTAATGCGACGTTTCGTGTCGCCTTATAAGAAGTATATCGGCTGGGCTATTTTGCTGAATATTTTGTCTGCTGTATTCAACGTATTTTCGTTCACTTTCTTGATTCCTATTCTGAGTATTCTGTTTAAAACAGAAGGAGCGGATAAAGTATACCATTTTATGGAATGGGGTAGTGGTGATTTAGCAGATGTTGCCAAGAATAACTTCTATTATTACATATCTCAAATGATAATGGATAATGGTCCTACTATAGCCCTTATCTTTTTAGGATTGTTCCTGATGATAATGACATTGTTTAAAACCGGTTGTTACTTTGCTTCTTCAGCTGTAATGATTCCATTGCGTACGGGAGTGGTACGTGATATCCGTATTATGGTATATGCAAAAGTAATGCGCTTGCCAATGTCTTTTTTCTCTGAAGAAAGAAAGGGAGATATCATAGCTCGTATGAGTGGTGACGTGGGAGAGGTTGAAAACTCCATTACTAGTTCGTTGGATATGCTGATGAAGAGTCCGATTCTGATCCTTCTTTATTTCATCACTTTGATTGTTACCAGTTGGCAGTTGACACTTTTTACCATCGTTGTATTGCCGGGAATGGGTTGGCTGATGGGAGTAGTTGGAAGAAAACTGAAACGCCAGTCATTGGAGGCACAGTCAAAATGGAGTGATACGATGTCGCAATTGGAAGAAACATTGGGTGGATTGCGTATTATCAAAGCTTTTATTGCAGAAGATAAAATGATTAGCCGCTTTACCAAATGTAGCAATGAATTGCGTGATGCTTCGAATAAAGTTGCCATTCGTCAGGCATTAGCACATCCGATGAGTGAGTTTTTAGGTACTATTCTGATTGTAGCCGTACTGTGGTTTGGAGGTACATTAATTTTGGGCCAGAATGCAACCATCGATGCTCCTACATTCATCTTCTATATGGTTATCCTGTATAGTGTAATCAATCCGTTGAAAGACTTTGCTAAAGCAGGATATAACATTCCGAAAGGTTTGGCTTCTATGGAACGTGTTGATAAAATCCTGAAAGCAGAGAATAAGATTAAGGAGATTCCGAATCCGAAACCGTTGAAAGGTTTGAATGACAAGATTGAATTTAAAGATATCTCTTTCAGCTATGATGGCAAAAGAGAAGTGCTGAAACATGTAAATTTGACAGTTCCCAAAGGAAAAACGATTGCACTGGTTGGACAGTCTGGTTCCGGTAAATCTACCTTAGTTGATTTGTTGCCACGTTACCATGATGTGCAGGGAGGTGATATTACCATTGACGGAACGAGCATCCGCGACGTGCGTATTGCTGATTTGCGTAGTCTGATTGGTAATGTAAACCAGGAAGCTATTTTGTTCAATGATACATTCTTCAATAACATTGCTTTTGGTGTGGAGAATGCGACAATGGAACAAGTGGTAGAGGCAGCAAAGATTGCCAATGCACATGATTTCATCATGGAGAAACCGGAAGGATATAACATGAATATCGGTGACCGTGGTGGAAAATTGTCCGGTGGTCAGCGCCAGCGTATCAGTATCGCCCGTGCCATCCTGAAGAACCCTCCGATTCTGATTCTCGATGAGGCTACTTCTGCATTGGATACCGAATCAGAACGTCTCGTGCAGGAAGCGTTGGAACGTTTGATGAAAACACGTACGACGATTGCTATTGCCCACCGTCTTTCTACTATTAAGAATGCAGATGAAATCTGCGTGTTGTATGAAGGAGAGATTGTAGAACGTGGTAAGCATGAGGAACTTATAGAATTAAACGGCTATTACAAACGCCTGCATGATATGCAACAACTGTAATGCGGCAATTGTAATTTTTTGATAATGCAATGATATTATTAAGTTTTGATACAGAAGAATTTGATGTACCTCGTGAACATGGCGTAGACTTTCCGTTGGATGAAGCGATGAAAGTATCAGTCTATGGTACGAACCGGATACTGGACTGCCTGAAAAAAAACGGGGTGAAAGCCACCTTCTTCTGTACAAGCAATTTTGCAGAAAATGCGCCGGAGGTGATGCGGCGTATTATGGACGAAGGACATGAAGTGGCTGCGCATGGATGTGACCATTGGCAGCCGCAGGCTTCAGATGTCAGCCGTTCAAAAGAAATCTTGGAACGTCTTACCGGCAGAACGATAGAAGGCTATCGCCAACCGCGTATGTTTCCCGTATCAGATACGGAACTTGAACGAATGGGGTATGTGTACAACTCCTCATTGAATCCCGCATTTATCCCCGGAAGATATATGCATTTATCAGAGCCGCGTACCTGCTTTATGACAGGCAAACTACTTCAAATCCCGGCTTCTGTAACTCCATGGATTCGTTTCCCACTATTTTGGCTGTCTTGTCATAATCTGCCGATGTGGCTTTATCAAAGCCTGGTAAACCGGGTATTGAAACATGACGGATATTTTGTGACCTATTTCCACCCATGGGAGTTTTATCCGTTGGGTGAACACCCTGAATTTAAAATGCCTTTTATCATCCGCAACCATTCCGGTAAAGGAATGGAGGAACGTTTGGATATGCTTATCCGCAACCTGAAAGAAAAAGGCTACCCTTTTATGACTTACTCGGAGTTTGCGCAGATAAAACTGGCTGAACTAAATAAACCGGACGAAAAATGATTAAATTGGCTATTGTATCCCCCTGTTATAATGAGGAGGAAGTGTTGGAAGAGTCAACCACCCGTTTGACAGCTTTGTTTGATGACTTGGTGGCGAAAAAAAAGATCAGCGCCGACAGTTTTGTGCTCTTTGTGAATGATGGCAGTAAAGATCGTACATGGAGCATTATTAAACAATTGCACCGGACGAATCCATATATAAAAGGAATGAACCTGGCTCGCAACGTAGGACATCAGTATGCCATCATGGCCGGTATGATGACCGCTAAAGACTGGAGTGATGCCGTTATTACCATTGATGCCGATTTGCAGGATGACCTGAATGCGATTGAGGAGATGATCGATGCTTATACACAAGGATACGATGTCGTATACGGGGTGAAAGTATCCCGCCAGGCAGATCCGATGCTGAAACGTCTTTCCGCAACCGCTTTTTATAAATTACAGCACCGGATGGGAGTAGAGACAATCTACAATCATGCGGATTTCCGTTTTTTGAGTAGGAGAGTACTGGAACAGCTGTCTCATTATCAAGAACGTAATGTCTATTTGCGTGGTATTATTCCATTGCTGGGTTTTCCTTCTACTACGGTAGATGACGTAATCCGGGAACGGACAGCCGGAACCTCCAAATATACAGTAAGAAAGATGTTCAGCCTGGCCTTGGACGGAATAACCTCTTTCTCGGTGAAGCCTATTTACGGTATTGTTTATCTGGGAATTATATTTGTTTTTATCAGTATACTGATAGGAATTTATGTATTGTATTCTTTAATTTCGGGTACGGCAGAGCATGGCTGGGCATCTTTGATGTTGTCTGTCTGGTTTGTCGGTGGAATTGTTCTAATGTCAATAGGAGCTGTCGGGTTGTATATTGGGAAAATCTATAAAGAAGTAAAACGTCGTCCGCTCTATAATGTGGAAGAAGTACTATACGATGACCAAGATAAGTAAAGCTATATTTGACAGGCATCCGGACTGGCGGGATAAGTTCTGGCAATTCGTTCGTTTCGGAGTTGTCGGCACTGTATCCTCGGCTATTCATTACGGAGTGTATTGTCTGGTTTTACTGGTTGCAAACGCCAATATCTCTTTTACGGCAGGTTATGCCGTCGGATTTATTTGCAATTATTTCCTGACTACCTTTTTTACTTTTCGTTCCAAGCCCTCGTCTCGCAATGCGGTTGGGTTTGGCTTTAGTCATCTGATTAATTATCTGCTTGAGATTGGTTTATTGAATCTCTTCCTTTGGATAGGGGCAGGCGAACTTCTGGCGCCGATACTGGTGATGATAATTGTAGTACCTATCAATTTCCTAATTCTTCATTTCGTTTATATCTACAAAGGGAGAAAATAATTTTATTAAATCTCTTTCATTTAATTCATAAAAAGAAAAGGCTATTATGAAACGTTTTCTAAATCTTATTGTATATATATTTACGATACATGTTTCGGCTTTGCTGATCGCAGGACTGTTTCGCCTGGTACTTTTTATCTCATCCTATCATCAATTGACTTCTGAAGCCTTGTCGGATAAGAGCCTTTCAATGCTTGCTTTTGTGCATGGTGTCTGGTTTGATAATGTGATCGGTTGTTACATACTTTTGTTGCCGCTGACAATTGCGGTGGTGTGTGGAGTCTGCAACTACTATGGGAAAGCATTGTTCCGTTTCTTCACAATCTTTTTCAGTGTGTTTTATGGACTGGTCTATTTAATCAGTGCGTCGGACATACCCTACTTTGCCTATTTCTTTAAGCATATCAATTCTTCTATATTCGAATGGTTCGGTTATGCAGGAACTACCGCCGGAATGATATTGGGAGAAAGTGCCTATTACTTGTCCATCGGATTATTCCTGCTCTTCTTGGCCGGGTTCATAGTATGGCTTGTCTGTCTGTCGCGTTATTTCCATCGTCGTAGCCTTACTATTTCCGCTTCGTTCCCATTTTGGAAGAGAGGAGTTGTGGTTCTGGTCGGAGCTTGTCTGATCGGCCTCTGCATCTTTGGAATTCGGGGGCGTACAGGTTATAATCCGATCAAAGTGAGTGCGGCATATTTCTGTCAGGATGCTTTTCTGAATCAATTGGGAGTAAGTCCGACTTTTAATCTGTTGACGAGTGTGATGGATGATATGCGTCCTGAAAATAAATACTTGCATCTGATGGATGAGCAGGAAGCCATAACTAAGGCGCAAGCTCTGCTCAACCGTCAGGGAGATGCGAATGTTTCCCCGTTGGCTGTCTACAGGCATGCTGCAAAAGCGGATAGCGTGCAACAACGCCGTCCTAATGTCGTCTTGATTATGATGGAATCCATGTCCAGTAAACTGATGAAGCATTTCGGGCAATCAGAAACGCTGACTCCTTTCCTGGATAGTCTGTATACCCGTTCTATTAGCTTCCGTAATTTCTATTCGGCAGGAATCCATACGAATCATGGTTTGTATGCCACCTTGTATTCTTTTCCGGCTATGATGAAACGGAACCTGATGAAAGGCTCTGTCATTCCCCGCTATTCGGGACTGCCTACCGTACTGAAAGAAAACGGCTATTACAACTTTTTCTTTATGACGCATGAAGGGCAGTATGATAATATGAACGCTTTCTTCCGGACGAACGGCTATGATGAAGTGTTTTCACAAGAAGACTATCCGGCTGATAAGGTTGTGAATAGCTTTGGAGTGCAGGATGATTTCTTGTATGACTATGCAATTCCGGTATTGAATCAGCGGGCTGCCACCGGACAACCGTTTTTTGCTACTTTACTGTCCATCAGTAATCATCCGCCGTATGTGATACCTCCTTTCTTCCATCCGAAAACAAGTGAACCGGAGATGCAGATCGTTGAGTATGCGGATTGGGCTTTGCGTCAGTTCTTTGAAGAGGCGCGTAAACAACCCTGGTTTGATAATACGATATTCGTATTGGAAGGAGATCATGGCAAACTGGTGGGAGACGCCGAATGTGAACTACCGGAATCTTATAATCATATTCCACTGATGATTTACTCCAGCCGTATTCATCCGGAAGAGAAAAACACTTTTGGAGGTCAGGTAGATATACAGCCTACGATATTGGGGCTGTTGAATATTGATTATCTACAGAATAATTTTGGAGTGGATTTGCTGAAAGAAGAACGTCCCTGTATGTTTTATACTGCCGACAATATGATTGTGGGACGCAATGATACGTTATTGTATCTTTATAATTACGAGACGCAGCAGGAATTTACTTATCATATAGACAATGGCAAATTGAAAGCCGTTCCGATGGATGATCGCTTTTTGCCTTTAAAAGAATATAGTTTTTCCATGCTCCAATCGGCAGAGTTCCTTGTGAAGCATGGAAAAACGGTAAATTCTGTCCCTTTTACTCAACAATAGGAGTAGTTTCGGTTTTTTCAGGCTGTTCGTTTTTAATGAACTTGTATACTTTGGCTATTTGCCGGAGCACTCGTTTAGGAGATTCGTAAACCTGTTCGAACTGATACCCCTCTTTCTCAAATTCAGGAAGATATTTCTCTGCGTCATTGGTGCCGATCAACAAGAAACCTTTGGCAGGACGTTTTTGGTAGAAGTTGTCGAGACGGTTATTCAGGTAGAAATTAATCTCGAAGTAATGTACAGGGTCACCTGCTGCATGCAGACTTTCTTCAATGAATTCGTACATAGTCCCTTCGCTTTCCGGCGCAATCTTTTCGATCTCTGCAGCGACGAATTTGACGGATTTCGAATTTAATGCTGCCGGCTGATAAGCACCGTCCAATGCAAGGTATAATCCCATGGTAAGCACGACGAGGGCATACAGGAAGCGGTTGCTCAATGCATGTTTTCGTTGATAGAACCACCAGTAGATACCGAGGACAGTAGGAACGGCAATCAGCAACAAGGCCCCTGCACCGCTGATATTCTGTATGGCGCGCATGAAATTAATATTGTCCTGTGCGTGACGGCCGTGGAAGATTGTTTCAGGGAT
>ULQC01039240.1_pt1 | contig 10148 bp, 8 predicted proteins | sample 1954091 | NCBI WGS metagenome assembly ULQC01 (sample SAMEA4835645, study PRJEB28245) | human gut metagenome | biome: gut microbiome; material: fecal sample | place: Denmark | collected 2008
CCCCAGGAACATCCGGGCGTAGGAGCTGAGGGACTCCACGTACCGCCGCTGGCCCTCGGCATAGATGGTGTCGAAGGCCAGGGAGGACTTGCCGCTGCCCGACAGGCCGGTGAGCACCACCAGCTTGTCCCGGGGGATGGTCACGTCCACGTTTTTCAGGTTGTTCTCCCGGGCGCCTTTTACATAAATATGATCCTGCATCGTTGTTCCTCTTTTTTGTGTTCGTTTTGCCCGCCCCGCGGGACAGGCGCGTTCTCTATTGTATCGTAGTCATAGCCATGTAGTAGAACAGCAGGCACGCCAATGCCAAAACCACCCACTCGCTTTGCTCCATGGCGATGTAGAAGTCGGAGGGCTCCGCGTCGTCGATATTCCGCACACGGCCCAGCAGGCTCAGGCGGAAGAAGAGGTGGGGGAAACAGATCTGAATGATGTTGAACAGGGCCAGCAGGGTGACCGCCAGATAGAGCCCCATGCTTCCCCGGTGGGTGAGCTCTGGCTCCAGGGCCACCCGAACCAAGGTGTACAGATCAGGCTCGTGGAACTCCTGCTGTGTAATGACGCGGCCGTTCTCTCCCAAAATAGTCCCGTCGCTTGCAAATGCGTAGGAGGAACTTCCCCAGAGAGGTTCCCCGTCCTCCTGAATCAGCGACAGAGTGGATCTGGGGAGATAGCACCCCCGAAACAGCACCTCATCCCCCAGGCGGATCTCAATGCCCTGACTCCCCTCATAGCCGTCGGGGACGGCGGCAGGGTCCTCTGTAATCTGATAGGGACCGTAGGTATAGTCCCCCCACTGATAGGAGACTTCCCACTCCGGGGACACGGCAAACCGGGCGGTTTCTCCGTCCACCGTACCCTGGTAAATCTGGATATCTCCCTCGGTGCCGGGGTAGAGCAGGGCGTCCTGATACTCCAAACCGGGCCGGTTTATCATCACCAGAGTAGCAAAGAAAAACGCAAGAATTTCTATGGCCATCACGATCAACAGCACCCGGCGGTACAGGGACATTTCGCTCCACTTTGCTTTCAGCGCGGTCATGGTAAGCCCTCCTCGACAGAAGCGGATTTTCGCCTGGGTTTCAATGGAGCGCCAGCGCGCCCCCCGCGTCTCGCAAAGCATCCGGGGTCAGCCCCAGTGCCAGTAAAAACTGGTCGGGCACGCCGGAGGCGTTTTGGAACCCCAGGGAGACGGCGTTCTGGAAGCCGTACCGGCCGTAGTAGTCCGGGTCGCCCACCAGAAACAGGGCGTTGTACCCCAGATCCGCCGCCCGGCGGCCCCCCTCTTGGAGAAGCTGGCCGCCCAGGCCCCGGCTCCGGTCCTCCAGCCGGACGCACAGGGGGGCCACCATCAGCCCCCGCAGCCCCTGGGGAGCGCCGGGCACCGGCAAAATGGTGAGGAGGATGTGTCCGATGAGCTGTCCGTTCTCCTCTGCCACCAGCTCCAGCTCCGAGCGGTAGGTGTCCCGCCGGCGCAGCTCCAGCACAAAGTCCTGCTCGGTCCCGTCGCTGACCTTCGCCGTGGCAAAGGCCGTCTGGACCAGGGAATAGATCTGGGAATAGTCGCCCGCTTGGGCCGGTCGGATGGTCATGGTCTCTCTCCTGCCTTTCGGTTATTCTGCGGCCGCGATCACGTCCGCCGCGGTCCCCCGCACCAGCTTCATCAGATCCGCGGGGGACAGCTCCACCTGGAAGCCGATCTTCCCTGCGGAGACAAAGATGGTCTCCTGGTCCAGGGCGCTGTGGTGGAACACGGTGGGAAACTGCTTCTTCATCCCGATGGGGGAGCAGCCCCCGTGGACGTAGCCGGTGAGGGGGAGCAGCTCCTTGCTGGGGAGCATGGCGATGGACTTCTCCCCCACCGCCTTGGCGGCCTTTTTCAGGTCCAGGGTGGCCGCCACCGGGATGTCAAAGACATAGTATCCCCCGGAGGCGCCTTTTGTCACCAGGGTTTTGAACACCTGGTCCGGGTTGATCCCCAGATTCTGGGCCACCGTCACTCCGTCCGGGGCCTCGCCGTCCCCGTGGGGGTAGGTGTGGGGGGTGTAGGGGATCTTCTTTTGGTCCAGGACACGCATCACGTTGGTTTTTTCTTCTTTCTTGGACATGTGGTTTTCCTCATTTCTATCACAGGGGGATTTTGCTGTTTTTCTCGCCGTTTCGCACCTCGGCAGGGCGGGGCTTGCCCCCGCTGCCCCGGAGATTTTTGACTTTTTCGTAGGGCGCGGCCTCCTGGACGCGCCGCTCCTGGTGGTTTTCTCAGAGGATTTCGCCGCCTGCGGGCGGCGAGTTCCTTTGCCCATGGCGGCAAAGGAACCAAAGCGCCCCCGGGGACGGCTCAGGATGGGCGCTTCGCGCTCATATTCGCCCACCCTACCCTCTCTGGCCCTTCGGGCCATCTCCCCCTGACAGGGGGAGTCGGCCCCGGGCCCCATTACGGGGGACGCCCTATTGTTAGATGTTGCTGGATTTCCGGCGCGCAAAAAGGGAGTGGCCTCCGCGATTCCTTCCGGGCCACTGGGCCCTGGGTCTGCAAAAATTGCCGCGGGTGCGGTTCAAAAACCGCGCCTGGGTTTTCTCAGCCAACGCCCCCTATACGTGTTATGCCGTAGGGGCGGCGCACCGGGTCGCCCGCCGGTGACCGGAGTGGAATAAAGTAGGAGTGCGTCACGGCAAGGTCGCCCCCTCGGGCTGGCAGTAGTAACAGTCCTCCCGCCATTTGGCGGGGTTGGTGTCGATATAGTCCCAGATGCGGAGATAGTCCGCCTCGTTGCGGATGATGTGGTCGTAGTAGGTAGACTGCCAAAGATTGAACCCCGCAAATTGATTAGTAAATCGTTTTAAAGCTTCAATCATGCGCGGCACCAACTGTGTGGAGCGCGACGACCCCGGCGCGCTCAGTGCGTGGGGCTCAATAGAAAACAGTAGATGAACATGATTAGGCATAATGACGCTATGATGCAATTTTACGTTGGGATAAGCATTGGGCAGGGAGTTTAAGAGATGAAGGAGATAAGCACCATAAGAGGTGAGTTCAACAGATGGCGCGCCGAAGTCGTCGCGCCCCACGACTTGGGAAAGAATGCAGCGTCGGTCTTTTGTGCAGAAGGTGATAAAATAACAACCAACAGCACTGTAATCCCAACAGGGCAGACGACCAGGGCGCCCTTTTTTCTTGGAATATCCCACGTTTTTTATTTCCCTCTCAATTCGATAATCTGATCTCTCAATGAAGCCGCCAGCTTGAACTCCAGCATCTTTGCCGCCGCCCCACGGGCAGAACCTGCGGGGGCCCCGATTTTTTCAAATCCTCGGCGGAAGTAAATTCCGCCTGCGGCAAGGTTTTTGCCCTTGGCAAAAACGCTTGTACGCGCCATCCGGCGCGCCCGCGCGGTGCGCGGGAGAAAGAGGCGGCTTTTACTTCCCCCGCAGTTCGATGATTTGATCTCTTAACGAAGCCGCCAGCTCGAACTCCAGCATCTTGGCAGCCTCCTTCATGGCCTTCTCCAGCCGGGCGATCTCGGCGGCCTTCTCCTGTTTGGTCATGGCCTTGACCCTGCCCTGGCGCTGGTCGGAGGCCACGTCCTCCGCCGTGGCGGAGATCTCCAGCAGCTCCCGCACCGACTTGACCACCGTCTTGGGGGTGATGCCGTGGGCTTTGTTATAGGCGTCCTGCTTCTCCCGGCGGCGCTCGGTCTCGTCCATGGCCCGGCGCATGGAGGGGGTGATGGTGTCGGCGTACAGGATGACCATGCCGTCGGCGTTTCGGGCCGCCCGGCCGATGGTCTGGATGAGGGAGGTCTCCGACCGGAGGAAGCCCTCCTTGTCCGCGTCCAGAATAGCCACCAAAGAAACTTCCGGCAGGTCCAGGCCTTCGCGTAAGAGGTTGATGCCCACCAGCACGTCGAAGGTGCCCAGGCGGAGGTCCCGCATGATCTCCATGCGCTCGATGGTGTCGATGTCGTGGTGCATATATCGCACCTTGATGCCGGTGTTCTGGAGGTAGGCAGTGAGGTCCTCCGCCATCTTCTTGGTGAGGGTGGTGATGAGCACCCGCTCGTTTCGCTGGGTGCGGGTGTTGATCTCTCCGATCAGGTCGTCGATCTGCCCCTCCACCGGGCGGACCTCCACCTTGGGGTCCAGCAGGCCGGTGGGCCGGATGACCTGCTCCACGATCTGGCCGGAGCGGGTGCGCTCGTACTCGCCGGGGGTGGCGGAGACATAGACCACCTGGTTGAGGCGCTTCTCAAACTCCTCAAACTTCAGGGGGCGGTTGTCAAAGGCGCAGGGCAGGCGGAAACCATAGTCCACCAGGGTGGTCTTCCGGGCCCGGTCTCCGTTGTACATGGCCCGCACCTGGGGGAGGGTCACATGGCTCTCGTCGATGAACAGCACAAAGTCCTTGGGGAAGTAGTCCAGCAGGGTGTGGGGAGGGGAGCCCACCGGCCGCCCCTCAATGACCCGGGAGTAATTCTCGATGCCGGAGCAGTAGCCCAGTTCCTGCATCATCTCAATGTCGTACATGGTGCGCTGCTTGATGCGCTGGGCCTCGATGAGCTTGCCCTCCCTCTCAAAGAAGGCCACCCGCTCCTCCAGCTCTTTATAAATCTCCTGGATGGCGGCGTCCATCTTCTCCTTGGGGGTGACGTAGTGGGTGGCCGGCCAGATGGGGATGTTGTTCAGCCGGCGGATGGGGGTGCCGGTGACCACGTTGATCTCGCTGATGCGGTCGATCTCATCCCCAAAGAACTCGATGCGCAGAGCGGTGTCCTTCCAGTAGGCGGGCCATACCTCCACCGTGTCCCCCCGGACCCGGAACATGTTGCGCTCGAAGGCGATGTCGTTGCGCTCATAGCGGATGGCCACCAGGCGCTTCAAAAGCTCGTCCCGCTCGATGGTCATACCCACCCGGAGGGCCACCATCATGGCGGCAAAGTCCTCCGGTTCGCCCAGGCCGTAGATGCAGGACACGGAGGACACCACGATCACGTCCCGCCGCTCCAGCAGGGAGGCGGTGGCGGACAGGCGCAGCCGGTCGATCTCCTCGTTGACGGCGGAGTCCTTCTCGATGAAGGTGTCCGTGTGGGGGATGTAGGCCTCCGGCTGGTAGTAGTCGTAGTAGGACACAAAGTATTCCACCGCGTTGTTGGGGAAGAACTCCCGGAACTCGGCGCATAGCTGGGCGGCTAGCGTCTTATTGTGGGCCAGCACCAGGGTGGGACGCTGGACCTTCTCGATGATCTTGGCCATGGTGAAGGTCTTGCCCGAGCCGGTGACGCCCAGGAGGGTCTGCTCGTCCAGCCCCATCTCAATGCCGTTGGACAGCGCCTCAATGGCCTCCGGCTGGTCGCCGGAGGGCGTATACTCGGAAACCACTTCAAATTTTGGCATCTCCGCCCCTCCCCCTGTTTGGATTCTCCTTATTATATCAGAACAAATGTTCCCCAGCAAGATGGTTTTGCTCCTCTCCACTGAAAATGGAGAGGAGCATGCCCGTCACACATTACACGTACTGTAAACCTTTGAGGTGCTCACTGTCTTTCAGGGACACCATATCCCCGTCCACAAACACCAGATGGTCAATGAGCTCGATGCCGATGGGGCGCAGGGCGCCCCGGAGGGTGTCGGTGGTCAGCCAGTCCGCCTGGGAGGGGATAGCCAGGTTGCTCACGTGGTTGTGGGCCACGTAGATCTGGGCGGCCCGCAGGCCGATGGCCTCCTCAGCGATGCGCCGGGTGTTCACCTCCGCCAGCTCAATGCTGCCCTCGGCCACCTTCCGCACCCCCAGCACCTGCCGCTTGCCGTCCAGGCACAGGACGTAGACCATCTCGTTCCGGGCCCCGAAGAAGTAGGGCTCCAGCCAGGCGTAGGCCTCCTCCGGGCTGTTGATGATGGCGCTCAGCCGGGTGCGGGCCCCCTGGTACCGGCCCAGCACCGCCGGGAGCATCCGGAGAAACACCGCCGTGTGGTCCCCCACACCCTTCACCTTCTTCAGCTCCTCCACCGAGGCGTCCAGCACCCCGGCCAGGGAGCCGAACCGCTCCACCAGCTCGTGGGCCAGGTCGTTCACATCCCCCTGGGGGATGGTGTAGAACAGCAGCAGCTCCAGCACCCGGTGGTCGGGCCAGCCCTCCAGGCCACGGGCCAGAAATTCCGCTTTCATCCGCTCCCGGTGTCCGGTGTGGCGGTGTTTGGGCTTGTCAGGCATGGGAAGCGCCTCCCTTCTCTATCGTTCATGAGCGGCCCAGGTGTGCCGCCCCTACAAAGAAACACAGAGTTCTACAGGGCGGGCGGGTCTTGGACCAGCCCCTACGGCGATAACAGCCCGGGAGCGTTGGCTAGGAACTCCAGGCGCATTTCCGGAACCGCATCAGCCACAGATTTTGCAAACTCAGGGCCCAGTGGCCCGGTTGGAATTTAGGCCCATCACACCTGATTTTGCGCGCCGGAAATTTTCCGCCCACCCAAAGGGATACCCCCGTAATGGGGGCCGGGGCCGACTCCCCCTGTCAGGGGGAGATGGCCCGAAGGGGCAGAGGGGATAGGGTGGGCGAATATGAGTGCGGAGCACTCATCCTGAGCCGTCCCCGGTGGCGTTTTGCCTACTTTGCCGCCACGGGCAAAGTAGGTCGCCGTCCGGAACCACATCCCATTAGAGCAAAAAGAGTATCCCTGACGGCGAAATCACGGACCTTTCAGTTCCAATTTTCGATATATCAGCCCTTGGCCCCGTACTTCTCCAGATAGGCCTCCATCCAAAACGCGGGCGGTCCCTGCGGGGACCGCTCTGCGCGTTCGCGCGCCGCGTTTTCCGGGGGGCACCAGTTCCCCCCGGAGGCCCCCCTCCGCTCTCCGAGGGGGACGGGGGATTTGATGGCTCAGCCCTTGGCCCCGTACTCCTCCAGATAGGCCTCCATTTTCGCTTTCATGTCGTCGTCGATGTAGACCTTGCCGTCGATGGGGTTGTTGTGGAGGAAGGAGATGACCTCCCGCACGGTGACGATGGGGAAGACCTGGATGCCGTAGTCCTCTCGCAGCTCGTCCAGGGTGGAACACTCCCGGGTGCCCCGCTCCATCCGGTCCACGCTGACAAAGAGGGCCTTCATGTTCACGTCGGCCACGTGCTTGAAGAGCTCGATGGACTCCCGCACGGCGGTGCCGGCGGTGACCACGTCCTCGATGATGGCCACGTCATCCCCGTTCTGGGGCTTATAGCCCACCATGGAGCCCCCCTCGCCGTGGTCCTTGACCTCCTTGCGGTTAAAGCAGTAGGGCAGGTCCCGGTTGTAGTTCCGGTACAGGGAGGCGGCAGCGGACACCGCCAGGGGGATGCCCTTGTAGGCGGGGCCGAACAGGCAGGTGATGCCGTCAGGCATGTGCTCCTGGATGCAGGCGGCGTAGTAGTCGCCCAGCTTAGCGGCCTGGGCGCCGGTCTTGTAGTTGCCGGTGTTCACAAAGTAGGGGGTCTTCCGGCCGGACTTGGTGGTGAAGTCCCCGAAGGTCAGCACGCCGGAGCGCACCATAAAGGTAATAAATTCTTCCTTGTAAGTCATAACAGCAGCCTCTCAATCGGTAGTATGGTCCATTTTGTATGGGAAAACTCGGAAACCGTCTTATTATATCACGATCCGTCCCCGGATACAAGGACCAGCGCGGCGGGGAAACCACCTCTTTTCCGTCCAATCTGTCCCCCTGAGACCGTACCTTTCTTTTCCTGTATCATTTCCCCATCCAGGCAAATACTAGGGGCACATCCATTCAATAAGGAGGTCATCCCCTTGAAACAGTTTCCTCTTTTCCGGCGCGGACTGGCCGCCGTGCTGACCCTCTTGCTGGTCTGCGCCCTGCCCCTGTCCGCCTCCGCCTTCCTCTGGGACAAGAAGGAGGAGGTCCCCGCCGTGGCCGACTTCACCAAAAACGGCCTGGTGGGGGACACCATCGCCTTCTCCCCCCAGGACTTTGCGGTGGAGTCCGGCACAGACGCCGTGCTGTCCCACATCACCCTGGCCTCTCTCCCCGACCCCGGGGCGGGCTCCCTCACCATGGGCGGTCAGGCGCTGACCGTGGGCACGGTGATCGACGCCACCGCTCTGTCCGGGCTGGCCTTCCAGTCCAGCCCCGCCCCCACCGTCACCACCACCAGCTTCACCTTCACCCCCGCCTTCTCGTCCTCCTCCGCCCAGCCGGAGGACACCACCGTCACCCTCTACCTGCTCACCGCCGCCAACGAGGCCCCCATCGCCCGGAATATGGACCTGTCCACCTACCGGAACGTGGCCATTACCGGCTACTTCGACGCGGTGGACGGGGAGGGGGACACCCTCACCTTCCAGCTCACCGACACCCCCGCCCGGGGCAGCGTGGAGCTGGCTGAGGACGGCTCCGCCCGATTTGTCTACACCCCCTATGAGAACAAGACGGGCAAGGACTCCTTCACCTATGTGGCCATCGACTCCGCCGGGAACACCTCTCCCGAGGCCAAGGTGACCGTCCAAATCGACAAGCCGGACACCAAGGTGGACTACGCCGACCTGGACGGCAGCCCCGCCCACAAGGCGGCCCTTCGTCTGGCGGAGGAGGGCATTTTTGTGGGCGAGTACCGGAACGGTCAGTATTTCTTTGACCCGGACCAGACAGTCTCCCGGGCGGAGTTTCTCTCCCTGGCCATGGCGGCCGCCGGTCTGGAGCCCATGGAGGATGTGACGGTCACCGGCTTCTCCGACGACGCGGCCATCCCCACCTGGGCCAAAGGCTGCGTCTCCTCCGCCCTGTCAGCGGGGGTGATTCAGGGCTCCAGAGACGACAGCGGCGCCCCCGTCTTTGGGGCGGAGGACGTCATCACCCAGGGGGAGGCCACCGTGATGCTCAACAACCTGCTGGACGTGGCCGACGTGCCTCTGGAGGTCTTTGCCTCTGAGGGGACCGGGGCCCACTGGGCCAGCCAGGCCGCCGCCAACCTGGCCGCCTCCGGCGTGCTCCGGGAGGAGGAGACCAACTCCGCCGCCCTGGGCGGCACCCTCACCCGGGCCGACGCGGCCGAGCTGCTGGACGGCGCGCTGGACGTGCTGGCCGCCCGGGAGGACGACGGCTGGTTCCCCTGGTAAGCAAAAAACATCCACCGGACTGCTCCGGTGGATGTTCTTTTTATACTTAAATGCCCCGGTTCAGGGTTTTACGCAGGCGGATCTTGCCCGCCAGGGCCTCGTCCAGCAGCTTCAGGAACTTCTCCTTGTCCTCCGGCAGGCCGCCCTTCAAGGGCAGGTAGTTGGAGGCGTGGTTGCTGGTAAAGTGCAGCGGGTCCACGTCCAGGTGCTCAATGAGCAGGTGGCACTCCTCCAAGATCTGGTCCGGGGTGCACACCTTGAACCGGCCGGCCAGCACGTCCTCCCCCAGGGGGGTGCCCTTGGCGGGGGCAAAGGTCATGGCGGACAGGTGCCGGGGCTTCATCTCATTGATCATCTTGGCGGTGGAGAGAATGTGCTCCTCCCAGTCCCCGTCCTGGCCGGTGAGGCCCATGATGATGATGGCCCACAGGTCAAAGCCGGCGGCCACCAGTTTCTGCCCCGCCTCCAGCATCTGGGCGGCGGTGACCCCCTTGTTGATGGCCTTTAAAACGGCGTCGCTGCCGCTCTCCACCCCCAGGTAGGCCCGGTTGAGGCCCGCCTCCCGGATGGCCCGCAGCTCCTCCGGGCTCTTGGCCAGGGTGCTCCGGGGACCGGCGTAGGTGGTCACCTTCTCCAGGGCGGGGAAGGTGTCGTACAGCTTGCGCAGCACACGGATCAGGTCGTCCGTCTTCATGATGACGGCGTCCCCGTCCATGAGGAACACCCGCTTGAGCCCCGGGCCGTAGTAGTCCCGGGCCATGTCGATGTCCTCCAGAATCTCCTCCACCGGGCGGATGCGGAATTTCTTCTCCTTGTACATGGCGCAGAAAGTGCACTTGTTGTAGGAGCACCCGATGGTGCACTGGAGGAGGTAGCTCTTCCACTCCCCGGGGGGGCGGTATAAAATGTCGCTGTCGTAACGCATAATTTGATTTCCTTTCTTCCGTTTCACAAAATAAATAACATGTTCGCGGGGGATTTGCTGCCCCAGGCGCTCTTTGCAGGGGGATTTCGCCGCCTGCGGGCGGCGAGTTACTTTGCCCA
>ULQC01078357.1_pt1 | contig 10092 bp, 9 predicted proteins | sample 1954091 | NCBI WGS metagenome assembly ULQC01 (sample SAMEA4835645, study PRJEB28245) | human gut metagenome | biome: gut microbiome; material: fecal sample | place: Denmark | collected 2008
GTATCTGCCATCAGGCAAAATCACATGGTGCGCATGCAAAAGCTGGCTGGTCACATGATAATTTTCTTTGTAAAAAGCATTAATCCTTTTATCACCATACTTCATATCACCTATGATCGGATGGCCAATCGATGACAGATGTGCCCTGATCTGATGACTTCTTCCTGTAATGAGATGCACCTCAAGAAGAGTTGCTTTATGGCACGAAGCACTCATCTCAATTGTCTTAAGAGGCCTGTAGGCAGTCTTTATTGGCAGTGATTCATCACTTATGGGCTCCCTGGTTATCTGCACCTTATTTACAGCCTCATCCTTTGTCAGAAAGCCCTCTATGGTCATAGGCTCATCAACCTCTCCTGCAACAAGCGCCATATAATACTTTTCTGCGGTTCTGTCCTTAAGCACCTGTGACAGGTACTGCAGTCCATGAAGCGATTTACCCATCAGAATCAGCCCCGATGTATTTCTGTCCAGGCGGTTGCACACCGATGGCTTAAAGCTCTTATATGTGTCAAAATCAAGCTTTCCCTCTTTTATCAGGTATCCAATAAGCCTTTCGTTTGCAGAAATATCAGTCTCCTTTGATTTCTGCGACAGCATATTGACAGGCTTGTTTGCAGCCAGTATGTCATCATCCTCGTATACCACACCAAGTCCGTCAGGCTTTAGTGCACCGAGTGCCTTAAAATCCTTCATCAGACTGTCCTCATTGACGGAAAACTTAGCAAATGTATCATCTGACAGAAAAATCTTGATTTTGTCGTCAACTGACACAATTTCTGTTCCTGACGCTTTCTTATCATTCAATTTTATATTCTTCTTCCTGAGCATCTTGTAAATAAAGCCCATGGATGCGTTTGGAAGTATCTTTTTAAGGTATTTGTCAAGCCTCTGGCCTGCCTCGTTTTTACCAGCTTTAAATTCTTTCATTCTCTTATCTTGTATATTATCAAATATCTGCTATTAACTATTTATCTTTTCTTCTTATGGACGTTTCTGATTGTTTTCTTTTTGTGCGCTGTGCCTGCGGTGTTACTTCCGCTTCCGTTTTTCCCTCGCTCTGTTGCATTTTTCAAGTTTTTCCTTACACCTGCATTCTTGCCGCTGCCATAGCTGCTGTTTGAATTTTTATCAGACTTAGAAGTTTTTTTGTCCCAGCCGCCATCGGTATGCATTTTCCTAGGCTTTATCAGGCACTTTTTGTCAAATCCGATTAAGTCCTCCCTGCCGGCCTTCACAAGTGCCTCGTGCACGAGATCATAGTTCTTTGGATTGCGGTACTGGATGAGCGCCCTCTGCATAGCCTTCTCATGTGGATTAGTTGTGACATACACCGGCTTAAGTGTTGCCGGGTCAAGTCCTGTATAGTACATGCATGTAGAGATGGTAGACGGTGTCGGATAGAAATCCTGCACCTGCTCCGGCATATATCCCAGATCTCGCAGATACTCTGCAAGCTCTATCGCCTCTTTAAGTGTTGAGCCCGGGTGTGAAGACATGAGATAAGGCACAAGATACTGCTCCTTGCCTATCTTTTTGTTCATATCCTTGTATGCCTTCACAAAGCTGTTGTACACCTCTACACTCGGCTTTCCAAGCCTGCTCAAAACAGCATTGGAGATATGCTCCGGAGCTACCTTGAGCTGTCCGCTGACATGATACTCACACAGCTCACGAAGAAACGTCTTATCTTTATCATACATCAGATAATCAAACCTGATACCTGAGCGGATAAACACCTTTTTTACCTTTGGCAGTGCACGAAGCTCTCTAAGCAGCTGTATATAGTCGCTATGGTCAACAATCAGGTTATTGCACGGCTTAGGAAACAGACACTGCTTTGTAGGACATGCACCCCTTGTGAGCTGCTTTTTACATGCCGGCTGCCTGAAATTGGCTGTAGGGCCTCCAACATCATGGATATAGCCCTTAAAGTCCTTATCCTGCGTGATAAGCTTTGCCTCTTCTATAATTGACTCATGGCTTCTCGTCTGGATTATCCTGCCCTGATGGAAGGTCAATGCACAGAAATTACAGCCTCCAAAGCAGCCTCTGTTGCTGATAAGAGAAAACTTCACCTCGCTTATAGCAGGCACTCCGCCTGCCTCCTCGTAGCTCGGATGATAAGTCCTCATATAAGGAAGCGCATATACCTCATCCATCTCCTCCTGCGACAGTGGCTTTTGCGGTGGATTCTGCACCACAAGCGTAGAGTTGTCATATGGCTCTACGAGCCTCTTTGCACAGAAAGGATCAGTATTGCAGTACTGTATGTAAAAGCTTCTTGCAAACTCCCTCTTGTCCTCTTTTATAACGTCATAATCAGGAAGCTCAATCGCATCATATATGATATCCCTGTCCTTTGTCTTGAACACGGTACCATCTATAAACGTGATATCCTTTACATCCATACCACTGGCAAGCGCATCCGCTATCTCGATGATGCTTCTTTCTCCCATGCCATATGAGATGAGATCCGCACCGGAATCTAAAAGAATTGAGCGCTTGACTTTATTTGACCAGTAATCATAATGTGCCATGCGCCTAAGACTCGCCTCGATGCCGCCTATTATGATAGGGATTTTTTTATAAGTATGGCGTATCAGGTTACAGTACACAACGGTCGCATAATCAGGTCTCTTTCCCATCACTCCACCCGGTGTAAATGAATCCTTTGCTCTTCTTTTCTTTGAAACCGAATAATGGTTTACCATGGAGTCCATATTACCTGCCGAAACCAAAAAGCCAAGGCGCGGCACTCCGAGTATGGATATAGACTCATCATCCTTCCAGTCGGGCTGTGAAATGATGCCGACCGTATAGCCATGTGCCTGCAGCAGCCTTGCAATTATTGCATGTCCAAAGGACGGATGATCCACATATGCATCACCGCAGACATACACAAAATCAAGCTGCTCAATGCCCTCATCTATCATATCCTGTTTTGAAATTGGTAAAAAACCATTACTCATATCATACCTCATAATTAAAAATTATTTTATTTGCCGGATTTTATCTGCATAAGCATATCCGTTTCAGCCTGTGTCAAAGCTCTGTAAGTCCCTGTTTTAAGGTCATCAGGCAGCTTAAGCGGTCCCATGGATATTCTCTTTAAATAGATTACCCTCTTTCCAAGCGCCTCAAACATCCGCTTGACCTGATGGAACTTTCCTTCTGTTATCGTAAGCTCAATCTCGGATACGCTGCCACTTTTTTTAATAACAAGCTCCGCAGGCTTTGTAGGTCTTTCCTCGCCTATATCAATGCCCTCTTTAAACCTGATGATATCATCCCAAGTCACCTCACCATCAATACGTGCGTAGTAAGTCTTTGCCACGTGCTTTGAAGGGCTTAAGAGCTCGTGAGAAAGCGCTCCATCATTTGTGATAAGTAAAAGCCCCTCCGTGTCTATATCAAGTCTTCCGACAGGAAACAGATTATCATGCACAGCATCCGTGATATAGTCCATGACTGTATCATGCACATTATCACAGGTCGCAGAAACACAGCCTGAGGGCTTATTAAACAGGTAATACTCATACCTTTGATACTTAACTATTCTGCCGTTAACTGATACCTCGTCGGCATCAGTATCTACCTTTGTCTCAGGCTTTTCGGCCACCGTGCCATTTATGGCTATCTGTCCGGTCTTTATAAGCTTTTTTACCTCAGAGCGTGTGCCAAGCCCCATCTCTGATAAAAATTTATCTAATCGAATCATATTGATATTTCTCTCCACATATACTGTCACATGAGTAAAAACAAACTTAAAAAATTACTGTTTATCGCTTTTATACTGCTATTTTGTATTTATTACATATTGTTTCCGGCACAGGTAAGTACGTGCGCTAAAGCAGGCATTATGCTATGGTTCAACCAGATATTTCCGCTTCTGTTTATATTTACGATTTTATCTAACCTGATTATCTCAACAAATGTGCTGCAAAACATTCCTCAAAAGCATATCATGCTTTTTACATACATAATAGGCATAATATTTGGATTCCCGATAGGAGCAAAGCTCACAGCAGATTTTTGTTCGAAAGGATACATAGATAAAAATCACAGGGAAATACTGAGTGCACTGGCAAACCATTTCAGCCTTCCCTTTATCATTACCTATGCACTGTCCGAGCAACTTAACATATGCAGCCACTACAGCATTTATCTTGTGTCACTGTATCTGCCATCTGCTATAGGAATGATAGCTATGCTTTCAATTAACAAAAACAGAAGCTTAACACAAAAAATCCCGGCTCAAGGATTTAAGCTTAACATGCAAATCGTTGATGCCGGAATAATGAAAGGGTTTGAAACCCTTATAAAACTCTGTGGATATATTGTATTGTTCTCTATAGTCTCACGTATCCCACAGACCATAGCCCAAAAGGCTGACTGCAGCATGCCACTGTCGGCAGACATAATAGGTGCCTTTTTTGAAACCACAAACGGTATCGGCATAGTCTGCGGTCTATGCATCCCACGCACTCTGTCAATAGTGCTGTGCATTGCACTTCTGTCATTTGGCGGTGTATCATGCATGGTCCAGACCAAATCAATATTCCGGGATACAGGCTTTAGGCTTTACAGATACATACTGCTTAAGGCAGCCATGAGCATACTCTCATGCCTGTTATGTATTATCCTATTTCGCATCCTCATCTGAATCGGAAATATTGGTGATTTCTATATCATCATCAGATGTATCTGAAGTTGCCTCATTGTCAGACGACTCTGCTCCTGCAGCTTCATCGCCATTCTCTTCCGGTGGGAAAAGCTCTGCTCTGTTTGCTGCAACAACATCCTCAAACTGCTGCAGTGAACTTATAAGGCTGTCATATCTGGCCTTTGAAGTCTCAATAGAGCCTGTTAAGATGTCCTCAATACTCTTGAGCTGGCTGTCTGTATATGCCATGGCACTCATTCTGAGATTATTTGCTTCATTTGTGGCACTGTCAAGTATCTCCTGTGCCTGCTTTGTTGCAATCTGCACTACCTCATTCGCCTGAGCATATGCCTGCTGCATAATCTGATGCTCGCTGACAAGCTCATTTGTCTGAATCTGAGCCTGCGCGATTATCTGATCAGCCTTCGCCTGTGCATCAGCAAGGATAGCCTCCTTATTGCTGATGATCTTCTGATATCTCTTGACCTCCTCAGGGGTCTTTGTACGAAGCTCTGAAAGAAGCTCCTCTAACTGTTCACGATTGACAAGAATCTTGTTTCTTGAAATAGGTGACGGCTTGCAGCCATCAATATAGTCTTCGATTTCTTCAATAATCTGTTCCATTTTACTGCTCATAAATACTGTCTCCTTACCTGGTAATATTGTATTTGGCATAAATTCTATCAATGAACTGTTCAGGTACGAACTTTGATATATCTCCTCCGTATGATGCAAATTCCTTGACAATTGTAGAGCTTAAATATGAATAATTGAGGCTAGAAGTGAGAAAAACCGTCTCTATTTCCGGATTCTGCACTCCGTTAGCCTGTGCAATCTGCAGCTCATACTCAAAATCTGTCACTGCACGCAATCCTCTTATTATGATTGTTGCATTGATTTTCTTCATATAATCAACTAAAAGTCCTTCGAAGCACCCTACCCTAACGTTTGGTATATGTGCTGTCATTTCCTTTATCATACTAACACGTTCTTCCAAAGAAAACAACGAGTTTTTTGCACTATTATTGAGTACTCCGACAACCAGCTCGTCAACTATTTTTGCTGAACGCTCTATTATATCCAGGTGTCCAAATGTCACCGGATCAAAGCTTCCCGGATAAATTCCTACCTTCATATTGTATCTCCTATGCACGCTTTATGAAAACATGCTTGTTTGTCTTATAAATTTTTTCTTTGACTATCTCATAGCCAAGCTCTGTGAGATAATCAAAATCAGTATCGTTTGAAGCCTCAACCACGATAAGTGTATCATCCTTTAATATATCGCTGTCCGAAAGTGTAATAAGCACTTCCTTTTCAAGCTCCTTATTGTATGGCGGGTCCATAAACACGATATCAAATTTGTATTTGCCCTCAAGAGTACGTACTGCCGTGACAGCATCCGTCATCATAAGCCTTGAGACTTTATCAAACTTTGTAAAATGGATATTGTCCTCGATGCATGAAGCAGCTTTTCTTGAATTTTCCACAAATACAGCATAGGCTGCACCGCGGCTTAACGCTTCAAGTCCTATCTGTCCGCTTCCCGCAAACAGATCTAAAAAATATGCTCCGGGAACATCAAACTGCATGACATTAAAAAGAGTCTCCTTCGTCTTGTCAGTAGTCGGTCTTGTATCTTTTCCCTCGATAGTCTTTAGAGGGAGGCTTCTCGCCGTTCCTGCTATTATTCTCATACTTTTCTCCCTGTTATAGTCTATTTCTGGTCCTTTAAGACGTCCTTATTCTTTGCAATATAGTCAATAAGCGAAACAACTGTGAGCACAAGTGCCACATAAATGAGGATTGTTCCAAGGATATTTAACCAGCCAAGCTGCAGATTGATATTAAAAATAATAACAATAACCATAAGCATCTGGAAGGTTGTCTTAAATTTTCCCCAGTAGCTTGCTGCAATGACAATTCCATTGTCTGATGCAACGAGTCTGAAGCCGCTTATGATAAACTCTCTTGCAATGATAATAAGCACAACCCATACAGGGATAAGCTCTAAATCAACAAGGCATATCATTGCAGAGCATACAAGCAGCTTGTCTGCAAGCGGATCCATAAATTTGCCGAAATTTGTAACAAGATTGTATTTTCTTGCAATTTTTCCGTCAGCCATATCTGTCAGACTTGCAATGATAAATATCGCAAGTGCTATATAATTTCCGTATCCGTCAAAAAACGGTGAAATAAGGAAAAATACAAAAAACGGAATAAGTATCACTCTTAAGATTGTAAGTTTGTTTGGTAAATTCATTTTACAAGTTCTCCTATCAAATCATATTCATACGCACCGGTCACCATAACCTTGCATATATCGCCGGTCATAAGTGTCTCATCAGTGTTGATGAATATATATCCGTCAACATTCGGTGCATCTCTGTATGTACGGCCGATATATGCATTTTCATCAGCCACCTTGCCCTCTATGAAAACATATAATTCTTTACCCTTTAGTGTCTCATTTTTATCAAAAATGACCTCTTCCTCAAGCTCCATGACATCAGCCTGCCAGTCAGCCTTTATATCCTCATCTATATGGTCAGGCATTGCAGCTGCCTTTGTGCCTTCCTCAGGGGAATACGTAAAGGCTCCCAGACGGTCAAACTCCATATCATTTACAAACTGCATAAGCTCCTCGTGATTATCCTGTGTCTCACCCGGGAAGCCACATATAAGTGTGGTCCTTAGTGTGATATCAGGTATTCTCTCACGCAGCATTCTGATACGCTCCATAAGCTCAGCCTTTGTTGTTTTTCTGCCCATGCGCCTTAAAATATCGTCATTGCAGTGCTGGATTGGCATATCCAGATAATGGCATACCTTCTCATCCTTTATCATGGACTCTATAAGCTCATCGTATATCTCCTCAGGATAGCAGTACATAATCCTTATCCAGAACAGCCCGCTTATCTTGTTGAGCTCATCCAAAAGCTTATGAAGTGACTTCTCACCATACAAATCCACTCCGTAAAGTGTGGTCTCCTGGGCAACAAGTATAAGCTCTTTTGCCCCCTGCTCCACAAGGCTCTTCGCCTGCTCAATCAAATCCTCCATCGGCACGCTTCTGTAACGGCCTCTGACAGATGGAATGACACAGTAGGTACAGTTTTTATTGCACCCCTCTGCTATCTTAAGGTAAGCGAAATGCCCTCCTGTGGTGACAATACGCTTTGTCTTTATGCTGGGAAGTCCCTCTAAAGTGTGCAGATTGCTGTATCTGTGTTTTTCAAGTGTCTCATGGACAGCTTCAACTATAGTATCATATGAATTGGTGCCAAGTATGGCATCAACCTCTGGGATTTCCTTAAAAATCTCATCCTTGTATCTTTGTGCCAGACAGCCTGTCACAATAAGTGATTTGCATTTGCCTGTCTCCTTATACTGAGCCATCTCGAGAATTGTATTGATACTCTCCTCCTTTGCATCACCTATGAAGCAGCAGCTGTTTACGATAATGATATCAGCCTGCGTCTCATCATCGGTCATCTCAATGCCGTCATTTGCAAGCATGCCTATCATATACTCTGAATCCACAAGGTTTTTATCGCATCCAAGCGAAATAAATAATAATTTCATAGTACCTCTCAAATGTAAGTATTCACAATTAAAGGGAAAGACAAAACAGCCTTTCCCCTCCTAGATTAAGCCTCTTCGCCTTCGTTTAAATCCTCATCATCTGAGACGATTCTGACAGCTCCCGTGTACAGCTCCTCTACAGCAATAGATAATGGCTTATTGCACTTAGGGTGTGCGATAAGTGGTTCTGCACCATCAATAATCTGACGTGCACGCTTTGCTGCAGCAATAACGATAGAATAACGGCTGTTTACTGCCGGCTCTTCACCTATCTCTACATTGTTGTTTACTACCTTCATTAACTCTACATACGATGGATGTATCATATTATTTATCTCCTTTCGAAAAGCTTAAAAGCTCTTTTCTCATTTTATTTATAAAATCTATATTTGATGATACCAGATAATCCTGATTCTTTTTTGTGTCGTCAGAGCTGTGGATGATATCATTCACAAGCTCTACACAATCGTCAAGCTTATCATTTACCACTAAATAATCATATTTCTCTATGCCTAAAGACTCCTCATATGCTCTTGAAAGTCTCTGTGCACAGACCTCTTTTGTCTCTGTGCCTCTTCCTACAAGCCGGTCCTTAAGCTCATCTGCACTCGGCGCTGACACAAACATAAGCACCGTATCAGGAAACTGCTTCTTTATCTTTAAAGCTCCCTGGATTTCTATCTCAAGAATCACATTCTTTCCTGCGCTAAGCTGCTCATTTACATATGACTTTGGTGTGCCGTAGTAATGATCTACATACTTGGCATACTCAAGCAGTCCGTCTGCCTTTATCATCTGTTCAAATTCTTCCTCTGAGATAAAAAAATACTCTCTGCCATGCTCCTCACCCGGCCTTGGATCTCTGGTCGTGGCTGATACGCTCAGAGCATAATCATCACCATGCTTTGCCATAAGCTCCTTCATGATAGTACCCTTTCCGGAACCCGAAAAGCCTGAAAAAACAACTAATTTTCCTGTGTTACTCATCACAATCTCCTAAAATTACTCAATATTTTGAATCTGTTCCCTGACCTTTTCTATATCAGTTTTAAGACTGATGCCTGTGTCAGAAATCTTAAGATCATTGGACTTTGAAAGGATGGTATTCGCCTCACGGTTCATCTCCTGTGCGAGGAAATCAAGCTTTCTTCCCACACTGCCACCGGCATTTAGCGAATCCTTCATGGAAAGGATATGGCTTTTGAGCCTAACTGTCTCCTCATCTACACAGATCTTGTCCGCAAAAATAGTGACCTCCTGGGCTATTCTTGAATCATCAAGCTGATTGTCTGCAAGCAGCTCTCTTAGCTTTTCCTCAAGACGCGCACGGTATTCGATAATAATCTGTGGCGAACGCTCCTCAATGAAATCAACATATGATACCATATTATCGAGCTTTTCGCAAAGGTCTTTTTTAAGATTTTCTCCCTCGCGCACGCGGCTTTCAACAAATGGCTCAAATGCACCGCGAAGAGCCTTCTCAAGACTGCTCCACAGCTCATCCTCATCTACAGGCTGTTCCTCCATCGCAAATACCTCCGGATATCTCGACAGCGTGCTCACTCTTATATCATTCTCCAGTCCGAATTCCTCCGCCATCTGATTCAGATACTTAAGATATTCTCCCGCGAGAGCCTTATTATACTGCAATGAGAGATTATTTTCTGTAAAATCCTCATATGTGATATAAATATCAACCTTACCACGCTCTATGTACTCCTTAAGCAGAGTCCTTATTGCACTCTCGAAGAAATTGAGCTTTTTAGGCATCTTGATATTGACATCCAGATATCTGTGATTTACGGATTTTACCTCAACTGTAATCTTACGGCTTGCAT
>ULQC01070030.1_pt1 | contig 10082 bp, 9 predicted proteins | sample 1954091 | NCBI WGS metagenome assembly ULQC01 (sample SAMEA4835645, study PRJEB28245) | human gut metagenome | biome: gut microbiome; material: fecal sample | place: Denmark | collected 2008
GTTGCGCCTTCCTGAAAGGCACCGAAAATATTAGTTCCACTGGCACAGAGGGTCACTGCCACTACCAAATAAAACCGCATATAAATTTCTTTATCCCCTTCGATTTTGAAATGCAGGTGATGCAGTCCATGCAAAAATCCCGTTTTGATTCTTCTGTCCAAGTCAGCCAATTCTCCTATAATCGTTCCCAATATCAGTGCCAGAAGCACCGCCGGCAAAGACTCCAGTTTCACCACAGAAACCATACCAATGGCAATGGCACACATACCGAATCTGACCATCAATGGTTCCTGAAGTTTGGTTGGAATTTTATTCCGCAGCAGCGTTCCCGCATTGGCTCCAAGCAAAACACAACAACAATCCAGTATTCCCCCTCTTGGAATCATTCCTCTGCCCCCTTTTCTGTATTTCCGGCAAAAGTCAGCGCAATTTCACCTGTGCCGCCATCTATGCAGATTTGCTTTTTCCCTTCTGTTTTTTGCTGGGGAACAACAAAATCCTCGTCAAAATCCATTTCCCAGCTATCCAAATCGCCGCCATTTTGTTCCACAGAAACTTCTGGCTCCAATGTTTTCCCATTTACCGTAACATTTCTGGTGAAAAAAGAACCGGATATATCATAATCCTCTGCTGTTTCCGGCATAGTCAGGAAAATTTTTCCTGTGCCGCCATCCAGCTGAATTTCATCCCCCAGACTGCCAGCAAAGTCCACATCTCCCATGCCGCCATGGATGGTCAGCTTCTTTGCCACCCGCAAATATTCCCCTTCTGCCAGACCGCCGCCGCATTCCAGCTCCAGATTTTCCGCCGTCACATGTTTCAGCATCATCTGTCCAGCGCCCTGATGCAGATATAATTCTTTTGCTTCTGCCCCATCCACATAAAATGGTCCTGTGCCTGCAGTCAGCACCGCTTTTTCCGGCATCCAATCTTCCGGCAAAGTCAGCGTCAAATGATGGCTGTCCGTATCCATATCCTCCACCGCTTCTGCATCCGGCGGTATATAGGATATATCCACAACACCATTTTCCTCTGTCACCGTCAGCCACTGAGAAACAATATGTTCTGTTTTCAGTTCCGCTTTTTCTCCTTTCTGGATAAAAACGCTGCCAATATCCGCCGTAACGGTCAGTTCTTCGCAGTTCTGTGTAAACTCATAAACTTCTGATGACATTTCCACTGTCTGTTTTTGTGTGCCACATGCGCACAAAAATAACAGAACCACTGGCAGCATCAGCCATTGCTTCCCTTTTCCTGTTGTTTGTTTCATAAATTTCCTCTTTCAATTTAGATTTCTTTCGAAAGATGTGGCATTTTAACATATGAATTTCAAAAAAGCAACGGCTTTTCCCGTTTCTCCCCACAAAAAAATGACGGTTTTCACACCGTCATTTTTCTCGTCAATTCAAGCAAATATGGTCAATATAAAATACATCAATATGTTGTTTTCGTACAAAGGCAGTGCCACATGGGTCAAATTCAGCGCGTCAAAGAAAAAGTCGAAGGCAGAATTGCACTGGAAAAATGTCAGCACAAAACAAATGAGCCATGCTACGCACAATCCTTTCAGCAAACCCACCAAAAAACCACATGCCCGGTTGAAGAAATTCAATACAGGCAGTTTGCTGATGAGATTCAGCGCCTTCAATACAAATTTCACTGCCAGCCATACCACAATAAACACCAGCAGTACACTGATGATATTGATGCAGATATTGGCCAGAAAACCTGCAATATAGGACTGCAAACTTTCCACATCCAGCAGATGATAAATCACCGGATTGTTGTTTTCCACCAGACTTTCCTTCAGAAAATCCGGCAGATGCATACTCTGGATGATGTCTGTCTGGGTCTGCATGGCAGCGTCCCCAATGGCGTTCTCCAAATGCAGTCCATTACCTACTGTATTGGTCAGGGCATCGAAAAAGGGTGTTTTTCGTAAAAGCTCACTGACTGTAGGCGTCAAAAACCTGGTTGCCGCCAGCGCTGCCACCATTGGCAGGAAATTCAGTGCCGCCCGCACAAAACCCTTGCGGTACGCCTGCACTGCCGTCCCCACCACCAGCACCAACGCCAGAATATCTAATATATAGGGCAAAAATGTCATTCTTCTGCCCACCTCCTACCATTAAGACTCTGCGGGAACATCCCCCGATTCCGTATTCTCCGCAGGCTGCGTTGTTTCTGTTGTTTCTGTCTGTTCTGTATCTGTTGTTCCTTCTGTTTCAGGTGTTTCTGTTGCCTGTGTATCAGAAGCGTTGGTTTCACCTTCTGTGCCAGTTGTTTCCTGCTAACCTTCTGTTCCTTCCTGACTGCCATCCTCCTGGGTTGCGTCAGTATTTGTTTCTCCCTCTGCCGGCAGCGGTTCATCTGTTTGCACTTCCGGTGTGGTTTCCACCAGATCTTCCGGCACGTCAGGCACCTCGCCTGTGTATTTGTCCATATCCAGAATCCGTGCCATATCCTGACCCACCACCAGTACATGAGAAAAACTTTCCATGGGGATCACATCTGTCACATCCTGTGTTGCCTGATAAACCCAAGCTTCCCGTCCCGTATGGCGGATGCCTGTATAAGTATGGTCTGCGCCTACCACAATACCATCTTTCCAAACACTCAGATATGTGATGTTCTTTCCGCTGACATAAGAAGCTTCCTCTGCCCCATTGGAACTGAACCAGCAGACAGTGCCTTCTTCCTTGCCTTCTTCTCCGGGCAGGGCATCGCCCAATGTGAGCACCACTCTGTCTTTTTGCTGGAAAGAAACATAATCCACCACATTGGTCAAATAGTAACTCCAGACTTCTTCGCTGTCCTTGAAACCATAAACGCCCTTATCGGAAACTGCCGCCAGAACGCCGTTGCTGCGATAACTAATGGTGCCAATGATTTCATCTGCCTTATCCGCAGCAGAAGCATACAAACTATCTGTATAGTTTTCGCTGTCTTCTGGATTGACATAGAAAAACAGCACCCGCCCAATGGGATACACATCGGTGGTATCCACATAGCTGACAGCAAAAGACTTATTGTCATCGGACACGTCCGTGGAAATGGGGTATACCCCTGCGGTTTCTTCCACCCTGCCTTTGAGCAGTGTGCCTTTGGAATTATAGATTTTTACCTCGTAACCACTGTCTTTCTTTTCCAGCAAAGAAAGATACCCGTTTTGGTTCAGGGCAAACTGACTGAGATTTCCTTCCAGCTGTACATTATACAGCAGGCCGCTTTCGTCATAGACCCGGACATTCTTGCCGCCCAGATCGCCTACAGCCATGAAAGAGCCTTCCTGAATCACTGTAGGTGTGGTCATATTGAATGTGTCGTTCCATTTCTGGTCGCCTACACTGTTGTAATACTTGGCACCGTCTTTTGTGCAGAGCAAAAATGCCTCATCAAACACAGCAAAAGACGCGGAACTGCCCGCATCCAGAGGGATTTCCGCCAGCACCCCTGCTGAAGCGTTTCCTGCATTTTGTGTCACACTGGATTTGACAAACAGACTGCGGATTTTCCCGCTGCCGTAAGCCGTATCCAGATATACCAGACCGCAGCCGATGCAAAGCACCAGCACCACAGCCAGACCGATTTTCATCTGCTTTGTAAAATGAAATTTTTTTGGGGTTTGTTCTTCCATTAAAACCAGACCCTCCTTCTGTGCGTCTTTAGGCTTTCATCATACTACATTCACCGTTCTTTTGCAAACCATAGGACAGGGGAAAACCAAATTCTAACCAAAAAAGAAGCCAGAAACTTCCCATTAAAATTTCTGACTTCTTGTTTTTGTTTTCTGTAAATGCGAAAAGGCTTATTCGCCGTCCCGCAGGCTTTCATAGAGCTTGATATATTCTCTTGCGGAGCTTTCCCAGGAATAATTGGAAGCCATTGCATTTTTTACCACATTCTGCCATTCATCTTTGCCCTGATGGTATACTGCAAGGGCCTGATCCAATGCCCACAGAAGCCCGTTGCCGTCGTATGTTTCAAAGAGGAAACCATTGCCCTCTTTTGTTTCTGTGCTGTACTGGAAGATGGTGTCTGCCAGACCACCGGTTTTCCGCACGATGGGTACGGTACCATAACGCAGGGCAAACATCTGACCCAGACCGCAGGGTTCAAACAGAGAAGGCATCAGGAACATATCAGAACCTGCATAGATCTGCTGTGCCAGATTTTCGTCGAAGAAAATATTGGCGCTGACTCTGCCGCGATAGCGTTCTTCCATACTGCGGAACAGGTATTCAAAACGATTTTCCCCTGTACCCAGCAGAACGAACTGCACATCTCTGCACATCATTTCATCAAATACATAAGAAAGGATATCCAGACCTTTCTGGTCTGCCAGTCTGGTGATCATGCCGATGATGGGCACATCTCTCTGTTCCAGACCCAGTCTTTCCTGTAATAACCGTTTGTTTTCCGCCTTGCCTTCCAGATGATCTGCGTCGAAATGCACCTGAATGCGTTTGTCTGTAGCGGGATCGTTTGTCACATAGTCAATGCCGTTGATGATACCACTGAGGACATTTTTCCGGCTTTTCAAAATACCATCCATGCCGTAACCATACTGCCATGTCTGGATTTCTTTTGCGTAAGTCTGGCTGACGGTGCTGATACGGTCTGCATACATCAGCCCCATTTTCATGTAGCTGACATTGCCGTAAAATTCCACGTTGCCATTTTCATAACAGTAATAGGGCACACCCAGAAGTTCCATGGTGCTCTTGTCAAAATTCCCCTGATACTGCAAGTTATGAATGGTAAACAGTGTCTTGATACGAGAATAGTAGATCATCTTCCGATAGATTTCCTTCAAATACATGCAGACAGGACCAGTCTGCCAATCATTGCAGTGGATCACATCGGGATAGAAGTCCAGCATTGCCATCATATCCATAACCGCTTTGCCAAAGAATGCAAAACGTTCGTTGTCATCGCCATAGCCATATAAGCCGCCGCGACCGAAATAAAAATTATTTTCTATAAAATAAATGGGGATTTCACCGGGCTTCACCAAAATTTTTGCCTGCTGTGTCCGCCACAGCAGATGAACAGGGAATTCGCCCAGATATTCCACTCCATACATTTCTTTTTCCTTAACTGTCATGTAACGGGGAATGACTACCCGCACATCGACACCCTGTGCCCGCAGTGCTTTGGGCAAAGAACCTGCCACATCGCCCAGACCGCCGCTTTTGATAAAGGGCGCAGCCTCAGAGGCCACCAGTAATACTTTCAAGCAATCTTTCATGCTACCTCACCTCATTATCATCATACTATGAATTCCAACATTCAGCAAGAAAATATTCACCAATACATTCATGTTTTGTATAGATTTTCCTGTTTTGTCGTCATATGCCTATAACTCCTTTTTATCCTTAGCCAAAAGTGGTATACTAAAAAAAGATTTCACGCAAAAAAGGGGCATGCCCCTGTGAAATCCCACAAAAGGGACGTTTCCCGTCTGACAAATTCAGCAATATAGAAAGGATGATTCCATTTGAAACATACTTTACCGAAGCGGTCTGATGTTGCCGCCGCAGATAAATGGCACATCGAAGACTATTATGAAAATGATTCCCTCTGGGAAGAAGCTTATACCATGCTCATGGAAGAAATTCCAGAATTGGCTGCTTACAGCGGTCATCTGGGTGAAAGCGCAGCCACACTTTTGGCATGCCTGGAAAAAAATCAGGAACTGTCTCTGATTCTGGATCAGGTTTATACCTACGCCAACATGCGTATGCATGAAGACAGCGCAAATGCTTTCTATCAGGGTATAGCTTCCAGAGCAGAAATGCTCCTGATTCGTTATTCCGACGCCATTTCCTTCCTGACACCGGAAATCCTTTCCCTGCCGGAAGATGTGCTGGCGGATTTCCGTATGGAACGGGCGGAAGATTTCCACCTCTACGACCATTTCTTTGACAATCTCCTGCGTCAGAAAGCCCACACCCTTTCTCCTGCTGAAGAAAGCCTGCTGGCAAAAACAGCGGAACTGGGCGGCGCACCCCAGAACATTTTCACCATGCTCAACGACGCGGATATGCGTTTTGGGGACATCACCGACGCCGATGGGGACAAAGTGCCTCTGACAAAAGGCAGATATGTGACATTCCTCGAAAGCAGTGACCGCCGCGTCCGCAAAGAAGCTTTCCAGACATTATACGCTTCTTATCTGAAACAGAAAAACACACTGGCGGCAACTTACGCTGCTTCCGTGAAGAGCGACGTATTCTTTGCTTCCGCCAGAAAATACGACTCTGCCAGAGCCATGGCATTATATGATGACAATATCCCTCTTTCTGTTTATGATAACCTTATCGAAACCGTCCATGCCAACCTGCATCTGATGCATCGTTATGTTGCCCTCAGAAAAAAACTGCTGGGGCTGGACGAAGTTCACATGTATGACCTGTATGCACCCTTGGTGGATGATGTGGATGTAAAAATCACTTTCGAAGAAGCAAAAGAAACCGTGGAAAAAGCCCTTGCTGTCATGGGCAAAAAATACACCGACGCCCTCCACTACGGCATGAACGCAGGCTGGATTGACGTTTACGAAAACGAAGGCAAACGCAGCGGCGCTTATTCCTGGGGCAGCTACGGCGTACACCCCTATGTGCTCCTGAACCATAACGACACCGTCAACAGCATGTTCACACTGGCACATGAAATGGGTCACGCCCTTCACAGCTATTTCACATGGGAAAAACAGCCTTATCTTTACAGCGGACATAAAATTTTCGTGGCAGAAGTGGCTTCCACCTGCAACGAAGCCCTCCTCATGGAATATCTGCTGAAAACAACAGAGGACAAAAACATGCGGAAATATCTGGTGAACTACTTCTTGGAACAGTTCCGCGGTACTCTGTTCCGCCAGACCATGTTTGCGGAATTTGAAAAGATTACCCACGAAATGGCAGAAAAAGGCGAACCTCTGACATGGGAAGACATGAACAAAATTTATCATGACCTGAACAGACTGTATTTCGGTGATGACATTGTCATTGATGAAGAAATCGACATCGAATGGGCAAGAATCCCCCATTTCTATAACGCTTTCTATGTATATCAGTATGCAACCGGCTACAGCGCAGCCATTGCCCTTTCCAGAAAAATCCTTTCTGAAGGTCAGCCTGCCGTGGACGCATATCTGGACTTCCTTTCCAAAGGCGACAGCGAATATTCCATTGACCTGCTGAAAGGCGCAGGGGTAGATATGTCCAAGAAAGATGCTGTGGAAAACGCCATGGCTGTTTTCGAAAGCCTGCTGGATGAAATGGAAAAATTCTGATTGTCATTTGCAAACACAAAAAGCACAAAACCTCTTGGTTTTGTGCTTTTTTCTGTTACTGGGAAGCTTCATCCCTTATCCAGATCAGCTCCGTCTGCGCTGCCATTTCCGCCTCTTTGCCATAAAGTACATCCAGCCCTTTACTAAACTCACCATAATAAACTTTCGCGATACGGTCTACAGAGTCTATCTGATAGCGATAGGGCTCCTCCTGCTCCGCATCTTCCAAAAGCGGTTCCACATAGGCAGACCATGGACTTTGTGTAAAGTATAAGAAAAATTCATCTTCTCCATCATAACCATAAGAGCAGTTAATCCTGCCTTTCCCTGTATAATACACACAGACCATCCCGTCCTCTACTGCCACAGAAAAATCCACTGGCTTATAGGGAATGATCCACTGGGGGATAGTCAGCGCCATATAACTTCCCAAAATGACTCCTGCCGTTACTGCAACAGAAATCACTGCGGTACGAATCCGCCTTTTCTGCCACGTTTTCTTCATTTTCTGCAAAAAACTGGTTTCCGCCGCCCTTACCGTCTCATGGACAGGCAGCACCAATTCTTTGCCCATCTCCTCTGCCGCTTTTTTACAGTCCGCACATTCTGCCAGATGTTCCTCCACCAGTTTTTTTGTGTCCTCACTGACCGCTCCATCCACATATAACGGCAGCAAATCTCCAATGATATTACAGCTGATCTTATTCATGTTCCATCTCCTCCATATATGCTGTCACTTTCTGTTTTGCCCTGTAATAAGTCACCCTTGCCCAACTTGCGCTTTTTCCGAAAAGCTGTCCGATTTTTTCGAAAGGCAGTTCCCCAAATACCCGCAGGGTAAACACCTCTTTGTATGGCTCGTCCATTTCATGGAGAAATGCATGTACTGCAAAAGCCGTTTCCGCGTCTGTCATTTTCTCCAGAAACAACGGTTCCGCCGCCTGTTCCTTTTCTGCTTCCAAGGGCTCCGTTTTTTTCTGTTTCCGGCAATGGTCATAATAGGTGTTCTTGCTGATGGCAAAGAGCCATGGGCGAATATCCCCCTGCCCGTCAAATCGGTCAATGGATTTCAGGGCTTTGAAAAAAGTTTCCTGAGCGATTTCCTCTGCCAGCACACGGTCACCGCACAACCCCCAGACATAGAACAGCACATCCCGGAAAAACGCCCGATACACTTGGTCAAAGTCCATGTTTTTCCCCCCTTTCACCCAATTCACGCGTCAAAACAAAAAACGTTACAGCATGTCAAAAATTTTTTCAATGAAAAAAGCCGGAAATTTAGGGGCATCTTCATAAGAAAACAAAGAAAGCTGAAATCCTTTTCATACAGAGGATTCCAGCTTTCTTATCTTTATTAAGATTGTGTCTGTATGTTTTCTTAAGGGAAGTTGCTTTCTCCGACTTTTTATCATCCTATCTCAACAATTCCATTGAAGTTTTGCCGCCTGTTCATCCGGTGCAGTCTTTACCTGTTTCAAAGATGCCAAAATCTGTTCCAATTCCTTTGTGGCAAGCATATCATAGGTTTCTTTGGTTTCTGCCGTACCTGCCTGATGGTAAGCCATAGCCGCTGCCCCATAAAAACAAAATCCCAAAGCATTGGTGGGTGTCTGCCATGTGCCGCAGGCGGTGACAATGGCTCTTGCCGCTGCTTCCCGTACAGGCTCTTTTTCCGCCGCTGACGCTTTTCTCGCCTCAGAGAGAAGCCCTTTCCATTCCTTCAAAGGCAGACTGCTAACCATGCAATCTTTTGTCTTTTCCAGCAGTTCCGAAAAAAGCGGCACTTCTGCCACCAAGGGCAGATACTTTTCCGTCACATAAGCCATTGCCCATGTTGTCAGGGCTTCTTTGGACTTTCCTTCCATGCCTTCCATCAACGCCACCACTGCCGGTTCCGTAGGACTTCCCAATGTTTTTCGCAGCTTTGCCATATCCTCGCCTCATTTCTTTTGATTCCTTAGGGACATGGTAACATAGCTGCTCCCGTCCTTCAATACCCCATAAGGCAGATGGAAAGATTCAAATACCCTGCAAATGTGAGCCACAGCAAATAAGGCACCAGCAAATATCCTGCCCGTTTGTCGATGCTTTTAAACTGTTTCCACAGCCGAAATACCAGCACCCAAAGCAGCACCAGCCACCCAAAAGCCAGACCGCAAAGCCCCAGACCAAAAAACAGAATAGGCCAGATTACATTGACGATGAGCTGCACCCAAAAAGCCCGGAGTGCCTCCTGACTGTCCGGGTCATAACTTTTTGCCACCAGACAGGCGGCAATGCCCATGAGGATATACAGAATGGTCCAGACCACCGGAAATACCCATCCCGGCGGTGACAAAGGCGGTTTTGCCATCTGTTCATAAGCTGCCATGCCGCTGCCGGAAATCATGTCCGCTGCCGCTCCTGCCACCAGCGGCACCAGAATATAAAACCAGCATTTCTTTTTTCCTTTCATTTCCATATTTGTGCCCCCTTCGTGTCAAAACAACCTCCTGCTGCATATCATAAAGCAAGTACAAAACTTTACAGGAGGCATTTTCATTATGGGTATTACTGCTTCTTCTTATACACTTTTTCCCGATACCATTTCCTGCGGCGGCGAGGTAGAAGGGATTCTTTCTCTTTCCGCAGGTCCCGACATCGTTTCCAATCCGGCTGACATCGTCATGGTGCTGGACTGTTCCGGCAGCATGGAAGGTGAACCTTTTGCCGCCATGAAAGCCAGTGTCAAAACATTCATCGACATCATCGACGAAGCCACTGACGAAAATCAGGACGGCAATAT
>ULQC01027876.1_pt1 | contig 10074 bp, 7 predicted proteins | sample 1954091 | NCBI WGS metagenome assembly ULQC01 (sample SAMEA4835645, study PRJEB28245) | human gut metagenome | biome: gut microbiome; material: fecal sample | place: Denmark | collected 2008
GCATCGCCCGCGTCACTCCGTGGCGTTGGCTGATGCGCTGGGTCGTGATGCTGGCCGTATTGTGGGCGCTGGGCATAGCCATACTAAGTTGCTTCGTGCAGTCGCGCAGCGATTCGATGATCGCCAACAATCCGACGCTCTGGCATCAGGTTCAGTCTTGGTTCACCCTGCTATAGGACCGGACCGCTCGGCGACCCGCCAAGCTTCAGTATTCTCCCAGCATTCCGGCCGGTGTTTTCCAAGACCTGCGGCATAATGTATGTGACGTAATTCACTAATCGTTTACCCATACTGTCGTGAGGGTTTCCCCGTGTCCACTGCCGTCCGTAGTCGCGTCTTCAAAATATCCGCAGCAGCCGTCACCGCAGCCATCGCCATTGGTCTGTGCCTGTTCTCACAGGACGACGTCAGCGCCTCCATCAAGGAACGCCGTGTGGAGCGGCTCAACGCCCAGATCGAGAACGTCTATACCGACGAATACCAGCAGATGATGGACACCGAGATCGCCGACGAGCGCGACGCCAAAGAACGCACAGTCGACAGCATCTACACCAAGGTGAACCCGTACGGCACCAACACCACGTCCATGTACGTGTACTTCACCACCGATCAGGCCTCCACCGTCAGCTACACCGTTTCCGCTGAGGGGTACCCGGATTACACGGCCAACGCCATCACCAGCGATGAGGCGGCCGCCGCATACCGTGAGGCCGCCGCCGGCGACGCCGACGGTTCCGGCAATGTCGGCGGTACCAGCACGGCGAGTCAGACGACCACGGTATCGAGCAATGACATCGCCTCCACCGAGCACGAGTTTCTGGTGTTGGGACTGATCCCCAAGGTCAAGAACACCATTACCCTGACCATCACCGACACCGACGGCAACGCCACCACGCGCACCATCGAGCAGACCGGCCCGAAACTGCTCGGCGAGGAGGAAGTACGGCTCGAACAGGCCGTCGCCCCCGACGAATCCACGGTCACCACGCTCGGCAATGGCCTGTACGCGATTCTCGGCAATGATTCCAACGAGCAGGATTTCATGTACTACTATGACGCGAACGGTGTGATTCGCGGCGAAATCCCGGTGCTCTACTACCGCTCGCACCGTCTGCTGTTCGACAATGACGGCATCATGTGGTTCTCCGCCTCCACCAAGCATTTCGTCGGCATGAACCGCCTAGGCAAGCTGGTCAAGATCATCAATCTGGGCGACCAGTACATCCTGCACCATGATTACGCGCTGGATTCCGACGGCAATATCGTCTCTCTGGCCACCGATCTGAAACATTCGGACCATGCCGTGCAGGATCAGGTCATCAAGGTGGACACCGACTCCGGCGAGGTGAGCCTGCTGGTGGATTTCGGCGACCTGTTCCCCGATTACAAGCAATCCACCGATCATTCCGGCATCGACGAATCCGATCCGACCGCCACGAACCGTTGGGACTGGATCCACTTCAACACCATCCAGCTCATGGATGATGGCTCCGCGTTGCTGTCCGCACGTGAGACCTCCACGATGATCAAGATCAATGACATCGAAGGCACGCCGTCGCTCGACTACATGATCGGCGAGCCGAGCGTATGGAATGGCATGGATGCGCAGCCCTCCTTCCTGACCAAGGTGGGCGATTCCGGCGACACCGGCGGCCAGCACTCAATCACTGTGCAGTACGATTCCTCGCTGGAGGACGGCCAGTACTACATCTACATGTTCGATAACGACTTCGGTTATGCCATGACCCGTCCTGATTTCGATTGGACCATGATCGATGGCATTTCGACCGCGCAGAGCTCCAAGGATGAGAACTCGAACTCCCAGTTCCGCAAGTACCTGGTCGACGAGAACGCCGGAACCTACACCGAAGTGCAGGACTTCGATGTGCCGTATTCGCCGTATGTCTCCTCCGCACAGGAACTGTCCGATGACCTGAACCTGGTGGACATCGGCATGCAGGGCCTGTTCGGCGTCTACGATGACGACGGCAACCTCAAGGCACAGTACAAGATGGTGCTCAGTTCGGGATACATCTACCGCGTCTACCAGTACGGCTTCCGCGGCTTCTACTTCGCGTGAGGATTGGCATCGACCTCACGGCCGATGCCAATCCTCCAACGGCCGATTCCTATCTGCTACCGCTTCGCAGCCTCATACTTGCGGCGAATCAGATCCTCATAAAACGCCACAGCCTCAGCCGGCGCTCCGTCAAACGCGACCGCGTGCTCGTCCAGCACCAGTACGCGGTCGATGGCGTATTCGGGCCGGCGGATCATATCCGTGTCATGCGTGGCGAAAATCACCTGCTTGTTGTAGCTGAACAACGCCTTGGCCACATGCGCGGCGCCAATCTCATCCAATCCCTTGCTCGGCTCATCCGCCACAATCGCACTCGGCTCAAAGCTCAGCGCGGCCGCAATAGCCAGCAGGTGCCGTTTCTCGGAGTCCAGTTCGCTGGCCTTGGCCTTGGAGACCTGCGCCAAATCAAAATGCGCGAACAGATTGCCGATGCGCGCATGACGTTCTGACTCGGGCACCTTGTGCTTTTTCAGCGCTTCGGAAACAGCCTCGGAAATATTCGCCGCTTGGTAAAAGCTGTTCGGAATCTCCTCGCGGCGAACTTTGCCGACCAGATTATCGATGCGCTTCGCGTCCTTCTTCACAGCCGGGTCAAGACGTTCCTCACCGCCCGCAATGGTCACCGTGCCGGCGTTGGCCTTCAACGAACCGTCCAGCAGACCCAGCAATGTGGATTTGCCTGCGCCGTTCAGTCCGATCACAGCCACCCGCAGCTCGCTGATGGTGATGTCCGTGGGAGCAAGTCCCACGTGCCCATCATCATACGTATGCCCGGCCTGATCCAAAGTGAACGTCAGCGACGCCGGGCGTGGCAGTTCTTTCGGTCTAAACAAGAATCCCATGCCGCTATTGTACGTGGAGTACAGGCGTGGTGCCGGCAAACACCGGCCTATCGCAGCAAAGCGGCGACGGTATTGAGCACGGCGCGGATGCCACGCTCGAATTCGTCCGGTTCGGGTAGCAGGGAAACGGCCAGGTATCCATTGGAAGTCATGTCGAAGAAGTAGCCGGGCTGTCCGGTCAGTTTGTGCTCGTCAATCAACCGCAGCACCAGCTCGTTCTCATCGATGACTGAAGGCACTCGTAGCAGCACGTTCCAGCCGCCTTCGGCCCGTAGCACGCTGACCAGCCCGTTGGGATCGGCGTCAAGCAACTCGTGCAACTTGGCCAGGTTATTGCGCACGCGCTCCCCCACCCGTCTGGTCTGTGCGGGCGCGGCGTTCAATAATGCGGGAATCCGTTCGGCGATGATGTCACTCATCGGCAGATAATCATCGGCGATGACGTCCAGTCGACGCTGTGCCTCGGCAACGTCCTCGGCAGGTCCGGACACCTGAATCCACCCGACTTTGGCGTGCGGCGCGGCCAGCATTTTGGAGAATCCGTCTAGGGCGAAGGTGAGCACGCCGCGCTCCCCCGCGAGCCGTGCGTTGCCGGGGAAAGGTTCGAGAGAGTAATCGAAGAACACTTCATCGGCGATAAGGGCGATGCCATGCTCACGGCACAATGTCACGATACGTGCACGCTCGGTTGGTTTTACGTACGAACCGGTCGGATTGTTCGGGTTGATGAGCACCAATGCTCTGATGCGTTCGCCACCGGGCTCGCTGAGCAGCCGCTCGAGTTCGGCGATGTCGATGAACCAGGAGCCGTCGAATTGCAACTGGTATTCGACCGTGTCAACGCATTCAAGCCGTGCAATCGACTCAATCAGCGGATAGCCGGGTTTGGGTGCCAGCACCGCGTCGCCGGCATCGCAAAGTAACTTAATCAGCCACGAATACGCCTCGGACGTGGAGCTCAGCAAGTACAGGGCGTCCGGGTCAACGCCCTCGATGGCGGTATTCGCATTGTTGAAAGCGGCATGGCGCTCGTTCCCGCCCTCGCTGGCGGCGGGCGAAGTCGACTGAGGGCTGCTTGCGTCTACCGCCTTTGCCGTATTGAGGAATGCGGCCAATGCTTCTCGCGCCGCACGCGGTCCACGCGGGTCGGCCGTATACACGCTCGGCACCAATTCAGGTGCCAGCCCGTGGCGGGTCGGATTGGAATCGTTGAGTTTGCTGAGTGCGATGCCGTTTGCCTTGGCTGCCGCCTCGGCCGCCGCAACGGGATTCGGCGCAGAAATATCCACACGAGAAGAGAAATGCACGCTCATACCCTCCCACGATAGAGCGTGGTGCCCCCTGCCCCGCTCTCAAACGCGCAACATTCCCGGAAATGCGTCGCTCTGGACCCGAATCACACCCTCAAACGCGACACATTCCCGGGAACGCGTCGCCACAGACCTCCATACACACGCCCACTTTGCGCAACATTCCCGGGAACGCGTCGCATACCTTTCCTATGCAATGCAAAAGGCCGCCCGACTAGTCGGACGGCCTGAAGCATATTCGCGGGTCAGCGCTGCACACCCACGCTCACTGGCTCACTGCTGCTTGGTGCTGGCATAGTAGGCGGCACCGACGATGCCGGCCTGGTTACGCAGCTTGGCGGGCACGATCGGGGTCTTGATATCCACGTACGGCAGGAACTTTTCGCTCTGACGGCTCACGCCGCCGCCGACGGTGAACAGGTCCGGGTTGAAGTACTTCTCCATAAGGCCGTAGTACTTGGTCAGACGCTTGGCCCACTTCTTGTAGCCCAGTTCCTCATTCTCGCGAATCGCGGAGGAGGCATACTTCTCGGCGTCCAGATGCTTGGCGCTCAGGATGATGTGTCCGAGTTCGGTGTTCGGGATGAGCACGCCGTTGTAAATCAAGGCGGTGCCGATGCCGGTGCCCAGTGTGGTGGCGATGACCAGACCATCCTGGCCCTTGGCGGCACCGAACTGGACTTCGGCCAGGCCGGCGGCGTCGGCGTCGTTTACCACGACGACCGGGCGGCCGCAGGCTTCGGAGAACACTTCAGTAACGTCCACGCCAATCCAAGACTGGTCAAGGTTGGCCATGAAGTCGAGCTTCTGGCTGGGCTTGATCGGCGCGGGGAAAGCGATGCCAACGGGTGCGGATTCAGGCACTTCGAAGTGGTCGAGCTGCTGCTTGACGATTTTGGCCACGGCCTGAGGAGTGGAGACCTCGGGAGTGAGAATCTTCAATCGTGGCTCGGCGAAATCGCCCTTGGTCAGATCGACAGGTGCGGCCTTGATGCCGGAACCGCCAATGTCAACACCGAAAGCCTGTGCAGTTTCAATCATCGTTGACCTTCCTTTCCATACGTTTTCATCAGTTCGTAAGGTTGCGCCCAGTTTAACGCGAATTACGCTCAACACGAAACCATTACACACCAATTGTGCAAACGTGTGCATCGTCGCCGGTCACTACGTACCCTATTCGTATCGTTTTTCAAGCCTGACAATGGGCAATGCATGCGATTTCGCATACTAGGAAAAATCGGCGTCTATGGTGGCCTGACTCTGTGTCGCGCGCGATAATGGGAGGTATGGCAGAACATACCCAACTTATTGATGCAATTAACATCCGCACCGCCGTACGCGCCTACGATGATGAGCCGATCGACGACGATACGGCCCGCCAGCTCGAGATGGCGCTTCAGCCGATCAACTTACTCGGCGATCTCAACATTCAGCTGGTGCGCGACCAGCCCAAGGTGTTCGCCGAAGCCAATGCTTCAGGTCATCTGACCAATGCGGCGAATTATCTGGCCATCGTCGGCCCCGCGAACGATGAGGAAGCCAAAGAGCGTGCCGGCTTCTATGCCGAACGCATGGTGCTCACGGCCACGTTGCGCGGCCTCGGCACCTTATGGGTCGCCGGCTCATGGGACAAGGCGGAGGCGGCCAAGCATTGCCGCGTCACCTCTGGCCAGGAGCTGTATCTCGGTGTGGTGATCGGGCATCCGAAGAATCATCTGGATTATCAGGCGAAATCCTATGAGGAGCTATGCGAAGCGCAACGCACGCACCGCGCCACCAAGACCTATGAGCAGTTCACCGCCACAATGAGCGATGAGGGGCGCGAGGCCGCTCCGGATTGGTTCAAGTCCGGCGTCGAGGCTGCGATGAAGGCGCCGAGCGCGATGAACCGTCAGCCAATCACCTTCTCGTATAATCCGGCCGACGATACCGCCGCCGCGCATATCGATCAGAGTGCGGAAGATGAGCATCACGCGTTCAATGACATGGGCATCGCCAAGCTGCACTTCCAGATCGGTGCCGGCCAAGGCCAGTGGGCTTGGGGCGACGGTGGCCTGTTCATCCATAAGTAACCTGTAGTGACCCCCCCTCATAGAGGGGAGCCACTACTACGGCTACTTCAGCGACGGCATGGGCTTCCAGGTGGGGTCGTGCATCAGCTTGCGCGAGTCCCACCAGCCCTTGGCAATCTGTACCAAACCGGTCTTGAGGTGCTCGCGATCCACCATCACCAGGCGAATGACTTCCTTGGCCGCAGTGAGCACGGTACCCAGTCCAAACACCAGCGGACGGAAGTCACCATAGGTCATGAAGTACCGGGCCATGTATCCGCGGTTGCGCATGATGTGATACCGGTTCATGTCGGATGTGGAGTTGAGCTGGCGCACGCCGGCGATATCCCAATTGCCGATTTCGCGCGTACGGCGCAGGATCACGTCGGGCACCACAATCGGGTTGGTGACCTTGCTGGCGCGGTAGCCATACATCGTGTCATCCCAGTAGATGAAGAAGCGCGGGTCCGGCAGACCGATTTCCGTAACCACACGGCGGTTGAACAGGCCGCCTTCGAAGCACAGCGTGTCCATCACTCGGTATCCGGCCGGGCCGAATGCGGCGGGCGCAATCGGGTTCGGGATGCCCAGCGGCACAATGAAGTCGTACTGCCAGTAGAACGGGCCGCCATCGTAGTCGAATCGGGAGCCCTGAATCACCTCGTGCTTGTCGGTCCACTTGGACAGCTTGGCAATGGCGTCCGGCAGCACGGCCACATCGTCATCCATCACCCAGAACCATGCGGCACCCAGCTCGTAGGCTTTGGCCACGCCGGCGGAGAAACCGCCCGCACCACCCAGGTTCTCGGTCTGCGGCGCATAGACCACACGTTCTTCGTTACCGGACTGGTCGGCCACGGTGGTGCCCCATTGGCCGGTCACCTTGCCGGCAAACGCAGCGACCATGTCCGCCGTCTGATCGGACTGCTCATTGTCCACGATGACAATGCGCCACGGTGCCTGTTCAAGCGCCAGAATCGAATCGAACAGTGTCTCAAGCAACTGCTGACGTTTGTAGGTGGTGACGATCAGGGCAAGCTTGTCGATGGTGTTGTTGGGTTTCTTCACTTCAGCCATGGCTCCCATTGTTGCACTTGACCGGCACAAGACGAATTTCTGCACAGTGAAACGCGGGTTGCATACGTCCGGCGCATGGCGTATGAATAAGCCTGTCAGTTTCAGGGAAGGTGCAATTCCTTACTGGCGGTAACCTGCACCCCGGGTTTCATAACGGGGATGGCAGGAAGCCCGCGACCCGCGCAAGCGGCTGATCCGGTGAGATTCCGGAGCCAACGGTATAGTCCGGATGGAAGAAACGAGGGCTCATTATGAGTGTATCTTCGCGTATTCGCATGCAAGTTGTTCGTTCTGTGGCACCCGAGGCCGAGGGTTCGGCCAGCACGTCCACCGCCAGCACCAGCGCCAAACTTGGCTCACACACCACTGGTGTGGCCGATTCTGGCCGCTGGTCCACGCGCCGTATCGCCATGTATGCACTGTTCGTGGCGCTGGCGATGGTCACCAGCTTCATTGAATTCCCGATTACGCCGGTCACTTGGCTGAAGTACGACCCGTCCGGCATCGTCTGCCTGATTGCCGGCTTTGCGTATGGCCCGGCCGCCGCCGCAATCGTGTCTGTGCTCGGCTTTGTGCCGCACATGTTCGCCAATCCGTGGGGTTCGCTGATGGCTGTGCTGGTGGCGCTGTTCCTGTCTGTGCCGGCCGCGTTCATCTACCGTAAGATCCGTACGCGCAAGGGTGCCGCCATCGGCATTCTGGTGGGTGCGGTGCTGGCCATCGTGGTGGCGCTGGTGAGCAACCTGATTGTCACGCCGATTTACGCGCACATGACCTACCAAGCTGTGGCCGCGATGATTCTGCCGATTCTGCTGCCGTTCAACGTGGCTAAGATGGCGATTCACGCCGTGATCACCTTCCTGATCTACAAGCCGATCTCCAACCTGCTGTCCAAGCAGCAGTGACTGGCCTGAGACGGGCCGATGCCCGCCACGACTAACGACCACTCAAAGACCACTCAAAGAACCAGAACGCAGAATCCCGGCACGGGCCGGGATTCTGCGTTTTCGCCTATCAGTTACGGATTGCTGTTTCATGACCGTTGCACCCCATTCCTTCGACGCCGACGAGTTCCACGATTCTGCCGAACCTCACGCTTCCGCCGAGCCTGCCTCCCCCGCCGCCGTGCTCAAGGACATTCGTTTCAGCTATGACCGCGGCACCTCATGGGCTTTGGATGGCGTTTCACTCACGGTCCATGCCGGCGAGCGCCTATGCTTGGTCGGTCCGAACGGGTCGGGCAAATCCACGTTAGCCCGTCTGATTGCGGGATTGACCGCGCCGGACGGTGGTGAAGTGACGTTACTGGGGCAACGCGTGTACGCAGCCGGCCCGAATGCCGATGCCTATCGTGCTGCCCGCCACGGCATCGGTATGGTGTTCCAGAATCCCGAGGATCAGCTGGTCACCACCGTGTTGGAGGATGACGTGGCCTTTGGCCCGGAGAATCTCGGGCTGGAGCGCGAGCTCATCGGCGAGCGTATCGTTGATTCATTGCAGGCCGTGGGGTTGACGAACTTACGCCAGTCCGACCCGACCCGTATGAGCGGCGGGCAGCAGCAACGCGCCTCCATCGCCGGCATGCTGGCCATGAACCCGGCAATGCTGGTATTGGATGAGCCGACCGCCATGCTGGACGAATCCGCACGCGCCGAAGTTATGCGCATTTTGGATGATTTGCAGGCGCGCGGCACCACTATTGTGCATGTCACGCATCATCCAGATGAAACCGTTCATGCCGATCGCATCGTGCACATGGAGGCCGGGCGAATCATTGGTATCACTGCAGCCGTCGATAATCGATCCCCGCTAGCGGAGGCTGTCTCGCAAAGCGAGACTGAGGGTAGTATCGGCACAGAAGCCGCCCCCAGTCGCCCTACGAACGACAGCCCCCGCCAGCGGGAGCGCGAAGACGGCTCCGAACTGCCGCTGCTCTCCGATGGCATCGGTGATATGACGAACCCCATTATTCGCGTCTCGCATCTGACCTATCGCTATCCTTCGGCCAAACGGGCGGTTATCGATGACCTGTCGTTCACCATCGCGCGCGGTGAAACCGTGGCACTGATGGGCGTGAATGGTTCGGGCAAGTCGACGCTGGTGCGCATGTTGTGCGCACTGACTGCGCCGACCGCCGGCAGCATCGAAGTGGCCGGTGTTCCGGTGGCCTCGACCGGCAAGCGCGGTCGCAACGTGCGCCCGAAGTCGGCGAATCGCAAGCAATTAGCGCAATTGCGCCGGCATGTGGGTTACGTGATGCAGCATCCAGAGCATCAGCTGTTCGCTGACACGGTAGCCGAGGACGTGGCGTACGGCCCACGCAACCAAGGGCTTGGCGAGACCGAGGTAGCCGACCGCGTGCGCGAATCACTGGAACTGCTGCATATCGGGCATCTTGCCGACCGCTCCCCCTTCGACCTGTCCGGCGGGCAACAACGATTGGCAGCCATTGCCGGCGTGCTGGCTTGCAATCCTGACGTGCTCATCATGGACGAGCCGACCGCGAGTCTGGACGCCCAAGCCAAGAAGCGTATCCATGAGCTGTTGCGCACGCTCAAATCGCGTGGCGTGACCGTGCTCATCATCACCCATGACCGGGAGGAGGCCGAGCAAATCGCCGACCGCGTGGTCCGTATGCCGATTGCCGCCCCCGCATCCGGCGGCCCCGTCACGGCCACCGTCACCGAGCCGGCCGTATCCTCCAACGGCCCTGC
>ULQC01065069.1_pt1 | contig 10068 bp, 9 predicted proteins | sample 1954091 | NCBI WGS metagenome assembly ULQC01 (sample SAMEA4835645, study PRJEB28245) | human gut metagenome | biome: gut microbiome; material: fecal sample | place: Denmark | collected 2008
AATTTTCAATTAGATAGAGATTGTATGATGTTTCGGCGTATGGAAACTGATGTGCTTCTCTACACCTGCTGCCTCTGCCCATTTGCGAAGGGCTCTGCCTATGACGGTCTGAGTAGTTGGTATATCAAAGAAGGGAGTTGTTATTCCCTTTGGTTTTGGTAACCAACGCTTTGCCTCTTCAGAGAGTGGGATGATGACAGGCTTCTCCGTCTTCTGCATTTCCATGTCAATATACTCGCCCTTGCCGTCAGGAGTCTTGAAAATGTGAATCGGTGCAAGTTTGTACATATCACTGAGTCGCAATCCAGTGAAACAAGCAAAGATGAAGGCTTGCTTGACCTCTGGGCGGTAACTGTCGGTTGCCATGAGGGCTTTAAGTTCCTCAATGGTAAGGTATTCCTTCTTGCCATCCTTTGGCTGAATGCGCTCCTTGGCATCCAGTTCCTTCATTGGATTGTTTCGGATAATACCTTGACGGACAGCATTGTTGAGAGTAGTCGAGAACATGCCGAGGTAACGGCTTGCCGTGTTCTGGCTGATAGGTCTTGGCTCAATGTACTTGCAGTGTGAGTTTGGGAAGGTGCGAAGGAACTTCACATACCCACGGCAGAAATCAGCATTGACCTCTTCAAGGGTGATGAAGGTCTGATTGGACTCTTCAAGATATTTCTCCACGGTGTGAAGCATTTCAACACGACAATGGAGGGTTGACTTCTTGGTGCTGACTCCACCTTCACAATACTTCTTGATCCATCCTGTCAAGAGTTGTGAACCCTGCTTGACGGTTTCCCAGTCTTGCACTCCGTGACCATGGAGAGCCTTGATGCGCTCTGCCTTGATACGTTCTGCGAGTGCCATCGTTTCCTTGTTCTGCTCCTTGCAGAGTGGATTGACCTCAGGAATGATATAGAGTTTCAGATACTCATACTTTCTGACTCCCTTCCAGTAGATGTCAAGATAGATACTCTTGTTGCCATCTGCGAGAGGTTTGAGACGAATCTTAATCGGCTCCTTCAGTTTGACTTGTTTCTTTGGTCTTGCCATGCTTGTTTATATTTTATTTTGGTAATTTACTCCCGAAAGAAGGGAAAATGAATTTTGCAGAGGGTCTGCGAGGGTTGGGCTTTTCGGATGCTGATATATCGTTTCTGCATCGTGATTATGCCTTTGAAAGCATGTGCAAAGATATGAAAATCAAGCCATATATGAGAAACAAATCAGAAACAAAAATCATTTTATTATATCTTTTTAAGAGTCGGTTGAGCAAGAATCGGAAAAATCAAAAAATCGCTTATTCGCTTGATACTAAGCACTTTATTTGTCACTTCCTTTCTTATCCTTTCCAACCAATTTTGGAGGACTAAGATATTCTTAACATCCTGTTCCTCGTTGTTCATTTTTATATACACACTGATTGCTCCCACAACGGCTACAATACCGGCAATGGCGTAACACAGTTTCACCACATACGGCACGTACTTGGCGATTTCGTCCGTCACCGTGCCGAGGGCAGTCGTTCCGGCGGAGTAATCACCGGCCGCATTCTGGGCGAAGGCGGTCACCGTTCCGACCAGCAACATAAGTGAAAGCATCTTGATTCTTTCGGAAGAGCAGATGCCCTTCATCATTTTCTTGATTTTTTGCAACATTCGTTTTTTTGTTTTTAATTAGACATTATGCTACTCTCTGCGCAGATGAGTGTTTTCTATACTTGATATCCAAAGAAAGCCGGAAATACGATAGAGGCTCCGATCATGAACATACAGGCTCCCACAACCATGAGTATCTCCTTGACTATACCTTCCTCACCGGCATTCATCTTGATGAAGATTTGCAGGCTGGCGTAAATGGTGACAAGGGCGGCAATGGCATAGGTCAGATATAGCACATACAGCATCATGGTCACTACATAGTCGTGCATCAGTGCCAGCGCATCGGCTCCCCAACTGTAATCTACGCCGCCGCATTTGGCGGAAACGGACTGTGCCGAAAGAAGGCACAACACCGGTAGGTTATGGCGGATAATCTTCTTACAATACATTTCGGATGACATTGATTTCTGGTTTGAACAGCGAAGTTTTCTTGCCTTCCAGCAATTCATGGAGTTCCGGGGCTGTGATGCCGTATTCGCTCACTACATCCGCTTTGTCCAGGTTCTCTTGCAGCGAAGCGATGCGTCTCTCTGTCTCGGCAGTTTCTTTCTTTTCGCTTTCCTTTTCCGGGTCAAGCACTTCCGCAGTTTCTTCCGGTTCAGCATCGCCAATAAAAAAGCCGTCTCCCTGTTCATTCACAGAAACGGCGGTTTCAACTGGAACGTCTTCAATCTCAAACACTTCCTCGTTGGAAGTAAGTTGCTTTCCGGTAGCGTATAAATCCTTGCCGATGTTGGCACCGTAGTAAAGGAGGTAGGCGATGCTCAGGCAAATGGCAAATGTCAAAAATGGACTCATTTCGTATTGTGTTTATGCGTTGATTGTTCGATTGATGCCGCAAAGGAATAATGAAATAGAGGTACACGATGAAAGACAAAGCAACAAAACCTCCTTTTTTAACCGGGTTTATGATTGCGACGGAAAATCAGACTGTCAATCATACTCCGACATCACGCTTACAGGCATTCCACTCTCTACCATTTATATGCAAGAGGGTGTGAATCGTATATACCCATGCCCTCATTGGGCGGAGATATTTCCGGCGCAAAGTTCTGGCAGGTTTGCTTTGATTGACCCAAACTTTTGGGGCAGGAAGCGGCGGATTTTCAGATAGTGAGTGCCCCGATGATTGAAATCTTCCTTTTTCCACACGCGTAAAAAGCATATTTCAACCAAAAAGTTTGTGCCATACGCACCTGCTAGGTCGGAGCACCATAAATAACTTCCTCACAATAAGGGGCAAAGGCTCCCGACGATAGGGAAACAAATCAAATCCGATATGAGATTTACTATTTTAGCAGCAGAATGGAACGCCAAGTTAGTTGCCTTGGCAAAAGTAATGAACAGTAAAGTGGCATTGCCTATCTATTCTACGTTCCTGTTGGAACTCAAAGACGGTGTGCTGAGAATAACAGCATCCGACATGGATTGCAGCCGATGCAGTACGCTCCCTGTCATGGATATGGACAGAGCCAACGAGCACAATGGAAGTTTATGTGTCACAGCGAGTTTTCTGCTTGATTCGTTGAAAAACTTAGGCGACCAGCCTGTCACTTTTGAAGCGGACGAGGAAAATTTGTCGGTAGTTATCCGCTACAACAACGGTCAGTTCGACATGGTGGGATTTCCGGCAAAAGATTACGCCCTTCCCGGCACAATGGGGAAAAGCGTACAGGTCACTATCGAGGCATCTGTCTTGAATGATAGTATCGGCAAGTCTTTATATGCCGTTGGCAACGATGACCTTCGCCCTATATTTTCCGGCATCTATTTTACCAAGAAAGGTGATGAATTGCAATGTGCCACGACCAATGGCTCCATGTTAGTACGGAACACTTACAAGGTAGAGAATGACGGACAAGAGTACAGTTTCCTGCTACATTCAAGAGCAGCAAAGATTGTGCGCAGCATGACAAGCAAGTCGGACGAGAAAGTACAGGTATTCATTACTGAACGTGAAGTGGCTTTCCAAACAGAAACAGACTATTTCCGCACACGGTTGATAGAGGGAAAATACCCCAACTACAATGCCATTATCCCCACAGACAGCGACAAAACCGCCATTCTCGACAAAAACGAACTGTTGGCGGCCGTCAGACGGGTAAGCGTATTTGCGGATAAGGCACGTTGCGAGGTGGTCATGAACTTTTCGGGATTGTCGTTGGTGCTTTCAGGAAAGGATATTGATTATTCCACCCATGCCGAGGAAATGGTATTTTGTGCCTATCAAGGCGGCAATTTGCGCATCAGCTTCAAAGCGGAGTTTTTGAAACAAACGCTGGAAAATATCACCACCAAAGAGGTACAGTTCCAGTTAAGCACGCAAGAACGTGCAGGTGTTATCACCCTTGTAACCGACGATGACCAGATGGCAACCGTAGCATTGATTATGCCCATATTGCTATCTGCCTGATTTATAATTCAACCATCCCAGTAGACTATCATTTGTGCGACCGACAGGGATTTGTTTTTATTTGCTTCCCTTTCATAATAATATTTCCTATTTTACGTTTACCTCCTTCTAATATCCAACAAATCCAAAATATCTTTTGTTAGCTTTGAAAGAGGTCTATCCTCGTATTCAGCTTCCATTAAATGCCTGCCCCATACAAAATCATACACCTGACGTGGATGATATCCTGTACCTTGAAAACTTTCTACCAAGGCTTTCCTGGCATTAGCATCGTAAGCCATAGATTTGTCTATCAGTTCTTTTACATAATCAGTATGCTTATTATATACATTTTTTAGTCCTAATACACTCACATTCGCTTCTTCTGCAACATCATTACCATTAAAATTCAATCTGATTTCTTTCTCTGTCAGTTTGTAAATTTGGGATTTTGTTAATATATTCCCTGATTTATCCGTTATAACAAATTTTCTTTTAAAAGCTCTATAATAAGGATTTATACCTATTTCCTCTTCAGATTTTACATGGTTGCAAGAATGACAGGCTGGAATAAGATTGTAGAATGACAAACAGAAAAGTGGATAATCAGCTTTCGGATAAAAATGATCCAGTTCTGGACGTTCTGGTGCTCTTCCATTGAAAGTATATATAAATTGCCGATTACAATACGGGCATGTCTTGATATTTAATTTGTCGACTAAATCTCGGCCATATTTTTTTGATACATTGTCATAATAGCTCACGAGTACAGGTGATAGTACTTTCAATAACATAATATCCCCAATTTTTTTCTTCTTCCATTTTTTTATTTGTGTGTCCATAACATTGGGATTCGCTAATATGATGCCATCAATGTGTTTCCACCAATAGTCAAGTTTTGCCATATATGCTTTTTTAAGCCTTCTATCCTTGGCATAATCAAACACCACACGCAAACATTCATACTTTAACTTTTGGGCGTATGAATTGAAATATCGCCTCTTTCTTAATGACAACTCGATATAAGGACGACAAGAATCATTAAAGAACTTTTTTACCATATCAAGCCATTCTTCTGCAATTTGATTTACATATCGACTTCGTTTAATATCTATCATTGTCGTAAGTTGGATAATGCATATTATATAATTTCATTAACTGCTCTCTTAGATATGGTTCTCCTATTCTCATAATGTTAGAATAGAACCATTCTTTTTGTTTTTGACTTCTTGAATCTAGTTTGTAACCATTAAGCCTTTCAAAAAGTCTGTTAATCTTATCGTGAGCAAACTCCCCGATTGGTAGTGACGGTAGGAAGAAGCCATTCCTTAACATTCCGTGGATATTGGCTCCGAACGTGTTCTCTTGCATCTTTTCCGTTACTGGTTTACCTCCCTTTAGAAATAATACATTACACAGGGGAATGTCCGATAAGATAAATGGAGAATGTGTAACAAACGTAATGTTAATCCTTTTGATATGGTGGAAATCTATCGCATGTAACTTTTCCACTAACATTTTCACCACTATCCTCTGATATTCTGGATGAAAATATAATTCTATTTCTTCAAAAAAAACATTGATATTCTCGTATAGTCTTTTATTGTCTGTTACAGAATCCAAGTTCCTTAGATGATAAATTAGTGCACCAAAATTATTCAATAACTGCTTCTCTCCAGAACTCAGATACTTATATGGGATATAGGTGTTCTCATAGCGTTCTGACTGATATAGAATATCTGTTTTATAAATAGGTGGCGGTAACAAGTCTAATGGGAAAGGGCTTTTTTTATAATACGATTTTAAATTATCGAATCTCACTAATAAACAGCCTTTAAAATCATTTCCTAATTTATACTGCAAATTTGCATCAGAAAGAAATTCGAAAATATTACAATCTTCTTTTTGTCGTTGATCAATAAAATTCAAACATTGACGTAACTTTAAGGTAACGTGTGTCGTATCTATCTTGATTTGTTCTACTACTTCAGTGATAACAGAAGTATTGAATACTAGTCCAGTATTATTCCATCCATTATCTTTTTTATCAAGATAGTCGCGATATTCGGGATAGACTGCACAGATATTTATTGTTTTATAAACTATATAGTGCTGGCAACGTTCAATGTCGGTTAACTTTTCATATTCTACCATGAAAATATTAGTTGAAAAATTCCAACTTTTCATAGTCTCGTAGAGTAATCTGAGTCTTGTCAATTGCCTAATATTAAGTTTGTCATATCTCTTATATTTTTTAGCAAATCTATTAAATGGTAGACTGTCGTTTACATTATTTACATATTTCATTAGGGCATTCAACAACTGCCTCAAGTCACTTTTGCTTGAATACATACTACGTCTCTTGCCAATCCATTCATAACAATGATTTAGAAACTTTTTATATGATGGTTCTTTCTCGCCAGTCAGTAAGTCAAGACAATTTTCTATTATCTCCAGCGTATTGTCATGTAGATTTTCTACAACCATATCATCATACTTCTTGATAACTTCTTCTATTTGGTTGATACATCCTGATAATGATGAATTGGATTTGTTATCTTTAAAGTATTGAACAATGGTTACCTCCTGAAGTTTTGAATATCCCAAATCTGTCAACTGCAAAATTTCAGCATCTTTATCACCTATTCTTCTGAACGAATGGTCATTCTCCCTAAGATTAGGTTCTTGGATGTACAAAGCCATTAGTCTTTGCATTGTTAACTCGATTTCCCTATTGATATTTATATTACCTTCGTATCTGTAAGGATGAATCGTTATGGGTGTCCTATAACCATCATTTTTATGGAACAAATAATGCAACCAGCATTTCTCGCTTTCTTCTTGCGATTGTATGTTGTCATTCCATTCAGCCCTAAAATCTTTTGTATTGTATGCGTAATGAGAGTAGTTCGATACAATGGTATAAAATAGTTCATTCATTTTACTAACACTCTTGACCGGAGTCATCTGTTTATTCCATTGTCGGGCATTAGAATCACTCACATCTGCATATTTCAATAGGCTTGTATAATTGTTTTCCTCAACTTCTCTTATACAGTAAACTGCGTCATCAAGCAGATAATACAATTCAGCCTTCACTCCATCTATCCGCAATAAGTTATCTTTGTCTGTTAATCTATAGTGCTTTGCACAATTGTTAATTAAACGCATTACTAATTCTATTAGGGTACTCTTACCGTCACCGTTCATTCCAACCACAGCAGAAATATTTATTTGCAATTTGGAATTAGTGTCTAGCGAGAAGAAATCATTGGGTAACGGTTTTACGTACTCGTCACGCAAACATATGCCATTTTCTGTAATGTAATAATCATTGCAAAAATAGTACATTTTTCCTGTTTTCAGACATTTACAGACTGAGTCACGACATCCTTTTAGTGGTTTGACTGCTATTAACTTAAACATTCTTTAGTGTTAAAATTAGTTTATCTTTATCGAAATCCATTTTATTCTTATTTTAGGTGAAAATAGATAACTGCAAGTTGGTCAATTCATTCCATTTCCTTCCTAAAAGAATAAATCATAATTGCCATAACAAAGATACATTTTTTTGCGAAGAACATCCAAATATCATAGTTATAAATGATTTGACTAACAATCTCCTAAATTCTCATTCTTAATTTGGTTATCAATAAGCAATAGAAAATACCATATCAACAGGATTTTGTCAGTGCGGTATTCTCTTTTTCCCGAAAATATTGGGATAGTTTGTTTCTTGGTTACTTATGTTTCTGTCTTATAAAGATATATTAATTTTCCATGCACCTGTTTTTCTGGCACCGATTCTCGATATAACTCTTTTTTCCGCAAGGCTCTTGATACGTCTGGCAACCGTAGCACGATGCAAATTCAACTGTTCGGACAATTCCGTATAGGTGATGTCAGGCTTGGCTTGAATAAGTCTCAACATCTGCAAATCCTCTTCACTTATAGTCGCGTTTATAGTCGCATCAGTATCACTTATAGTCGCATTTATAGTCGCATCTGCCACTTTTATAGTCTCACTTTCAAACTCAACACTTGTACGGAAAACATCTTGTTCAAAAAAATGGGGATGCCCACCTTGATAATACTTGGCGTATTTGAAAATATTACGCACACCGGAACCGAGTTTGTCGGCCAATCCGATATTGCGGAAAAAGGAGGCGATGATTGGATTTTTGGGATTCGGTTCAAAATTTTCTAGGGTTATCTCACCCGACCACGAGGCACGGTTAGCATTTTCCGTGTATATACGGTTATTCTCGATAACGAATTTGGCAGGATAAGAACTTGAAAATTCTCTGTGGATGAGTATGTTTGATACCATTTCCCTGCATATTACTCCACGCAGGCTTATCCGTTGTTCATTTTCAAGATAAAACGGATCCGGCAAATGTTTTTGGGCAAATTCCATCAACAGGTCGTAGCTTTCCACAAGGTTGGTACATACAATCTCCCTGTCGTCATACCGGTCTATATTGATTCGGCGAAGCAAAGCATCCGTTTCATAAGCCGGTGCCACATCTTTTATAACGTCGTCACGACCTAACAGTAATACAGCTGCAAGATTCAGTCCATGCTTTCCTGTCTCATGATTCGTACCGAACAGACCGGCAGAGCGTAACAACTCCATATCATCCGTCTTTTGCCAAATATGCCGACCGTTAGCGGAATTAGCAGCCATTTGTCTGATAGTCGGCAAAAGGTCGAGTCGCAAATCTTCCACTTTTATATATGGAAATACCTTCCGTTCTGTAAAGATACTTTGCTTACGGATATACATCATCGCTATTTGTGAGGTGCTGGTCACGTGTACGTCCGCATCATCCACCCGGTCGAATATCTCCTTTTTATAGGAATGGACTTCTGCACTTGGATTGACATGAATGTGTATCACGGTTTTACCCTCATAGAGAAGCGGTCTGGGCTCCAAATAAACAGTAGGAGTTATCAAATCCGAATTGCTGACACAACTGATAAAATTCTTAATCATTGAAGATACGGAATTTTCAGGTACGCCGACAACACGACCGGAATCCGTCACGCCTAAAAATATATCACCGCCAAAACGGTTGAGAAAAGAGCATACCGTTTCATAGGTATCGCTTTCAATGCCATTTCCACAGCGTTTAAACTCCACCCGAATGGTTTCTCCTATTTCCAGTATTTCTTTAAATCGTTCTTGTTCCATTGTTCTAATTGTTAGGCAAAAATACAAAATATCCAGCACATAAACTTGTGTAGGATATGATTCTTTTGTTTAAAGTCAATTCACGGCATCCTTTTCTTATCGCGCAACAGGTCATTGACATCCTTATAATAAGAAAACGCCTCCATCATATTATATACCGTAGCCGTATTCATTTCCCGAAGCAGATCCACCGCCTTTCGTCCGGCATCGTCATTGTCGAGGAAGCAATAGATTTTCTTGTATGCTTTCAAGCGGGACAGAGTTTTGGACAGGTTGTTCACCGAGTTCAGCACAATTAAATCCGGCTGTCTGCATGGAGGTAGCAACTTTCCTTGTTTTACTAGTGTCAAATAAGAAAGAAAGTCCATAAAGCCTTCAAACAGGCAACATGCCAAAGTGGTCTTTGTGGTGTTGGTCACTGATATGTCTTTAGGTGCAATGCACCCTTTGTAGTACGGACTGCGCATTTCATATCCACCGGCTATATTAGGAAAACCGATAGCGAAGTAGGCTCTTCCACGGCAGGTATAGTGTATTTCCCTGCATTCCCTGATTCCGATTTCCATATCAATGCCCCGTGAAGCCAGATAGGACTTCAAGGCTACCGAAGTCAGCGTACCGATTTGGATGTTCCGCAAGGTTTCATTCCTTTCCTCAGAAGAGGGCAGGAACGTTCTTGCCTTGACAGGTACTCCCGGAGTGGCGTTTTCTATCAGTTTCAGTACACGGGATATATCATTGGTACGATAGATAAGAATACCCAAGTCTATGATGTCGCCACTTCGGGCAAGTCGTAGGCTCGGTACAGAACGCCTTACTGCCTTTCGGCA
>ULQC01053348.1_pt1 | contig 10063 bp, 10 predicted proteins | sample 1954091 | NCBI WGS metagenome assembly ULQC01 (sample SAMEA4835645, study PRJEB28245) | human gut metagenome | biome: gut microbiome; material: fecal sample | place: Denmark | collected 2008
TCCCCGTGGCCGTAGGGCAGGGGGTCGTCGAAGGTGTAGGTGGGCACCCGCTCCCACTGCCCCGTGGCGTCGTTTTTCACGTTGCGAAAGCCCTTCTTATAGCAGCCCACCTTGCACACGTCGTGGAGGAGGGCCACCACGGCCACGCTCTCCTCGCTGTACTCCAGACCGTACAGCTCCTGGACCCGTTCCCGCTGGAGGTAGTCCACCAGACAGTGGTACACGTTCAGGCTGTGCTCGCACAGGCCCCCCTCACAGGCCAGGTGGTACCGGGCGGAGGCGGGGGCGGTGAAGAAGTCGCTCTTGTTCTCCAGATAGTTCAGCAGGGCGTCCGCCCCGGGGCGGGTGATCTTCTCTTTGAAAATTTCAATAAATTCCTCTTTGCAGGACATGGAATTCCCTCCAAGGCGGCCCAGGGCCGGAATTGTTTGACGCCGCTATTGTACCATAAAACAGGCGGCGGCGCCAGACCGTCCCGCCAAAGAAAAAGCGCCCCTCCCGCTGGGGGAGGGGCGCAGATGGGGCGGAGGGCCGCCGCCGGGCTCAGGGGGATGCCGGGGGGAGTGTCTCCTCCACCAGCTCCCACACCGCCTGGGCGGTGTGGCCGTCACAGCGGTATTCCACCAGTACCCCGCTGTCATGGAGCACTCCGAATTGGAAGGAGAGTCCGCCGGTGTCCTTCTCATGGCTCCGGGTCTCCACCACCGCCAGGCTCATGTCCTCGGCCCGGAAGGTGGGCATGCTCACTGTGTCCCAGTACTCCTCCGGAACGCTGTCGCACCAGGGGATGGGGTAGAGGCGCAGGTCGTACGTCTCCGGCCGGTTTACGTCCGCCAGGTTATAGGAGAGGTCCCCTTCCGGCAGGGACACATCCACCGCCACATCGTCGTAGCCCCGGCTCCACCGCACGTGCAGAAGGTTTTCCATCCACTCCTGATAGGTCAGATAGCCGGAAAACTCCCCATAGCCGGGGATGTCCTCTGTGGGCAGGTAGGGGGCGAAGGCCGTCTCCTGCCGGGCCTCCTCCAGGGAGGAGAACTCAGCCGTGCGCCACGCAGGGATGTCCTCATTGGTGAGCAGGTGCCCCAGGTACACCCCGCCGTCGCTGGACAGGGCCTGCCGCACCAGCAGGGTATTGCAAAGCTCTGCCCGATCCATGGGGGCGTCCTGGGCGGTGCACCGTACCTCGAACCGCACCCCCACGTCCCCGGCCATGAACTCGCTGACGCACTGGGCGTCGTCGGAGCTGTCTCCGTCCAGATCATCGGTCCGGTTCCAGCCGGTGACCTCTGTTCCAGACACGTCGGTAGTCTCCAGACCGGAGTAAATGCCGCACTGGAAGGGCAGCTCCCCCGGCCGCAGGGTGAGGGTGAAGGAACTCTCCTGGTTCGTGTTATTCCCCTGGAGGGTGACCCACAGCAGCTCCCCCTCCCCGCTGTACAGGGCGGAGCCGGACAGGGTATATCCCCCCCAGTACAGCGCCCAGGGCAGGTCCCCGTCCGCCCCCTCAGGCCTGCCCGCCGGGCCCCAGAAGATGTTCTGCATCTCCGCCTTGGTCAGGTCCACTGAGAAGGAGCCCTCCAAAAAATGGCGGGACAGGTCCGCGTTCACCTCTGGCCGGCCGTCCACACTCTGATAGCAGATGGCGGGGAGGGCGTAGAAGGAGAAGGTATCCTCGGCCTCCGGGCCCTCCACCAGAAATCCGTGGTAGTCCGTCGCCCCCTGGCCGTCCTCCGGCACAGCGGCCGGCCCGGCGCTTGAGGAGAAGGTCCCGCTCTCCGACGGCGATGCCGCAAAGGCACCTCTGACAAATGGGGCGTCCGACAGCAGTTGACCGGCGCCCAGCACCAGGACACAGCAGGCGGCCAGAGCCGCCCACTTTTTCCAGGCGGGGGAGGGCGATCTGTGACGCCGCTCTGTCCGGGGCTGCCGGCCGATGGCCAGCAGTTCTTCGTGCAGCTCCGGCGAGACGGTCTGACAGTCAAAATACAATTTGTAGGATTCCATGCCGATGCTCCTTTTTGTTATGGAATATAAGCCTATTTCGGGTCCAAAAGCTCCCGCAGCCGCTCCCGGGCCCGGGACAGGCGGGAGCGGACCGTACCCGGGCGGCATTTCAGGATGCGGGCGATCTCCTGGGTGGAGAAGCCCTCATAATAAAATAGGTGGATCGCAGCCCGGTCCTGGGGCGGGAGTGCCCGAAGCTCCTCCCACAGGGGGCGCTCCGCCGGTTCCGGGGCGGGCAGTTCCTCCCACAGAGGCAGGGTCTCCCGCCTCCTGGACGTCCGCAGACGGCTGCGGCAGTTGTTGACCAGCACCCGCATGAGCCAGGCCCCCTCGTCCCTCAGGCCCTCCGGCGCCTTTTCCCAAAAGGCCAGAAATGTGTCCTGCACCGCGTCCTCGGCCTCCTGACGGCTGCCCAGAATGGCCAGGGCCGCCCGGTACAGGCGGTTCTCCTGGGACTGGACCAGCTCCTCCCAGTTGTCAGTGCGGTCTCCCATGGCGTCCTCCCCCTTCTGCTCTCTCTATCCGTCCAGACGCATCCGGAGGGGAAAATGTTGCGGGAGCGCAAAAATTTTTCTCCGGGGCGGGGGAGGCGGGGGCCTCTGCCGGGGCTTCACATTTTCCTCAACTTGTTACAAAAATATTAAATACATGGGGCGGAATTTTAAGGGGCAGATATTCAGCCTATTGGAAAAATACACAAGTTTAGTTTCAGAAATGCCAAAAATGCGTTAGTTTTGTTACTTTAGCGGAGGAAAATTATGAATATTCTCTTAACTTTTCATTAAGAGTGAGGAAATAATCTTGTAATATTTAAAAAGCGTGCTATGATAGTGTTCACGTAGCGGGAGTATGCTGCGCCCTTTGTTCCAACAACAGACTTAAAGGTGATTTGATATGAATATGATTCGATTGGTTGAGTCCTTCAACCTATTCCTAGCTGTTCTGTTCACCGTGGCCTATTTTTATCAGCTGGTTTATTTGGCGATCGGCCTGGTGAAGCGCCGCCGCTGGAAGCAGGCGGAGGCGGCCCAGTACCACCGCTATGCCGCCGTGATCTCCGCCCGGAACGAGGCGGGGGTGATTGGAGAACTGATTCAAAGCTTAAAGCAGCAGAATTATCCCGCCCATCTGCTGGACATATACGTGGTGGCCGACAACTGCACCGACGACACCGCCCAGGTGTCCCGGCGGGCGGGGGCCATCGTCTATGAGCGGTTCAATCAGAGCAAGAAGGGCAAGGGCTACGCCCTGAACTTCCTGTTCCGCACCCTGGCCCGGGAGGGCCGGGATCAGTACGACGCCTATTTTATCTTTGATGCGGACAATCTGGTGGACCCCAACTTCGTGCTGGAGATGAACAAGGTCTATGACCAGGGCGGCTACGGGGCCATCACCTGCTACCGCAATTCCCGGAACTTCGGGGCCAACTGGATCTCCGCCGGCTACGCCATCTGGTTTTTGCGGGAGGCCCGCTTCCTCAACTTCCCCCGGATGCTCCTGGGCACCAACTGCCACGTGTCGGGCACCGGCTTCCTGATCTCCGCCGACGTGATCCGGGAGAACAAGGGCTGGCCCTACCATCTGCTCACCGAGGACATCGAGTTCTCCGTGGGCTGCGCCCTGAAGGGCCGCCGCATCGGCTACTGCGACAAGGCGGTCATCTACGACGAGCAGCCCACCGCCTTCCAGCAGTCCTGGGACCAGCGGCTGCGTTGGTCCAAGGGGTTCTATCAGGTGGACGCCAAGTACGGCATGCAGCTGGTCAAGGGCTTCTGCCGCAAGCCCAGCCGGAAGAGCTGGTCCTGCTACGACATGTTTATGACCGTGGCCCCCGGCATGCTGCTCACCCTGGTCACCATTGCCTTCAACCTGGTGGTGTGCCTCGCCTGCCTGGGTCAGCCCATGTACATCATCCGCGCCATCCTGGACGTGTCCGGCAGCTTCATGCTGTCCACAGTGAGCAGCTTTTACTTCGGCCTGCTCCTGTACGGCCTGCTCACCGTCCTGTGTGAGTGGAAGCAGATCCAGATCCCCAATTACAAGAAGATCCTGTACGTCTTTACCTTCCCCCTGTTCATGTTTACCTACATCCCCATCTCCCTGGCCGCTCTGGTCCGGAAGGTGGAGTGGAAGCCCATCTACCACACCGGAAGCCAGAAGACTCTGGGCAAGGCCGCCTGAGGCGCCGGTTAAAAAAGCAAGCCCGCACGGAACTTCCGTGCGGGCTCCAGGCTGTCGAAAAAGTCCAAAGGACTTTTCCGACAGCCTGCAAAAATGCCATTACTTTTGCGCCGCTGTTCGGCGCAAAAGTCCTCGCTTCGCTCGCCGGAATCCTTGCACAGCAAGGCTTTCGGGGCATTTGATCCCATTCGAGGCGGGCGGCTGCCCCCTCGAGCTCCCCCGCCCTGTCTCAGGCGGATTTGATTCTGCACAAGTTTTTCGACATGAGAAAGCCCGCACGGAACTTCCGTGCGGGCTTTTGGCATGCCGGGAAAAGTGGTGGTGCGCAGCCGGTAAAAAACGGGAGTCCGCAAAGCGGACTCCCGTTTGAAATCAGGGATGAATCTGCGGCGCAGATCAGTCGGTGACGTAGGGCAGCAGGGCGACCTGGCGGGCGCGCTTGATGGCCTCGGTCAGCTGACGCTGATGCATGGCGCAGGTGCCGGTGGTGCGCCGGGGCAGGATCTTGCCCCGCTCAGAGGTGTAGCGGCGCAGCTTGGCGGCGTCCTTGTAGTCGATGCACTCCACCTTGTCCACGCAGAAGGCGCAGACCTTGCGGCGCTTGCGGCCGCGGGGGGCGCGGTTATCACGTTCCATAGCCATGAGAGAAACCTCCTTTTACGACCAGATACGGTCAAAGTTAAAACGGCAGCTCGCCGTCGTCGTCAGAGAGCTCGGCAAACTGGTCGCCGCCCGCAGGGGCGCCAAAGCCGGAGGGTGCCGCGGGCGCGGCCGGGGCGGAATAACCGCCGGAGGAAGCATATCCTCCGCCCGAGTAGCCGCCGGAGGAATAGCCGGAATTGCCATATCCTCCGCCGTCGCCGTCCCGCTTGGAGTCGCCAAAGTAGACCTGGTCGGCCACCACCTCGGCGGTGGTGCGCTTGTTGCCGTCTTTGTCGGTCCAGTCGCGGATTTGCAGCCGGCCCTCCACCACGGCCATGCGGCCCTTGGTGAAATAGCGGCTGACAAACTCGGCGGTCTGGCGCCAGGCCACCACATCGATCCAGTCGGTGGCCCGCTCGCCGGTGTTGCGATCCTTGAAGTCCCGGTCCACAGCCAGACGGAACGAGGCCACAGGGGTCCCGGTCTGGGTCCGGCGGAGCTCCGGGTCACGGGCCAGACGGCCCATCAGGAAAATCTTGTTGAGCATAGCTGTGCCCTCTCCTTACTGGTCCTTGCAGACGATCAGGGAACGCATCACGCCGTCGGTGATCCGGAAGATACGGTCCAGCTCAGCGGGGATGGCCGCGGCGGCGTTGAAGGTCATCAGCACATAGTAGCCCTCCATCAGGTCGTTGATGGGGTAGGCCAGACGGCGCTTGCCCCACTCGTTCACCTCGGAGACGGTGCCGTTGGCTTCCACCACGGACTGGAACCGGGCCACCAGGGCGACAATCTGCTCCTCGCTCAGAGAGGGGTCCAGGATATACAGCGCCTCGTAGTTTGCATTGATCTTTGCCATTGTCATTGCACCTCCTTATGGTCTTATGGCCCCCGGAACAGCCGGGAGCAAGGGATGTGCCCGTTTGTATCTGGAAACAGGCTTAACTATTATATAAGATTTTGGGAAAATGTCAAGGGAATTTTCTTGTTTTTCCAAAAAATGCGGCTCTGGAGGCGAATCAGCTCCCATCCCGCCGCCGGAACCACACCCGCCCGGCCACCGCCCCCGCCAGGAGGATGTTTCCGCAGAAGTACAGCCACACCAGCAGGATGATCAGAGAGGCCAGAGAGCCGTACACCAGGGAGTACCGGGAGGACATGTCGATGAACCAGGAGAACAGCACCGAGCAGGCCACCAGGGCCCCGGCGGAGAGGAGGGCGGTGAGGCGCAGGACCTTTTTCTCCCGGCGGAGGGGGGGCGGCGTGCCCATGCGGTACACCGCCAGCACCAGCAGCAGCACGCAGAAGAACAGCAGCAGGTAACGCAGCCAGCCCCACAGCTGGGACAGCAGCCGCAGGGGGATCAGCTCGGCCAGGGGAGGGGGCAGGCGCTCCTCCAGCACCTGGAAAAACCAATCCCCGGTGAAGATGACCACAATGGACAGGTAGATGGTCAGCAGAAAGAGCAGGGAGAGGATCACGCTGACCGCCACCCGGCGCAGGCTGCTGACGTGGCGGATCTGATAGAGCTCGTCCATGGTTTTCAGCAGGGTGCGCAGCCCCGCCGAGGCGGAGAGCAGGATGGTGAACAGGCTGGCCAGGAGCAGAGGGGTGGACTGGCTCTGGGGGATGCCCGAGACATAGGTGAGATACTCCAGGATGATGGACAGGCTCTCCCGGGGCAGCAGAGGGTCCAGGGCGGAGAACACCGCCTCCGGGTCCAGCTCCAGCAGGCCGATGAAGAAGTTGACGCACACAAGCAGGGGAAAGAGGGTCAAAATCAAAAAATAGGCCAGGGAGGCGGCGGCCCGGGACACCCCCAGACGGCCGTAGGTCTGGACCATATCCCGGACAAAGAGCACCGGGGGCAGCTGGAAAAACGCTCCGCGCATGGCGGGGACCTCCTCTCCGGATGGTGGGACCAGGATCAAGGATAGCAGGGAACGGGCGAAAATTCGGGCGGTTTTTCGGGAAAAGCAAAAAGCCGCCTGCAACGCAGACGGCTTGTACCTTGCCTACAAACAGAAACTCAGGCCAGCTTGCTCAGCTTGATGGTCATGCTGCTCTTCTTGTGGGCGGCATTGTTCTTGTGCAGCAGGCCCTTCGCGGCAGCCTTGTCCACCGCCTTGACCGCCACCTTGTAAGCGACATCGGCCTCGCTGCGGTTGCCTTCCGCCACCGCGGCCTCAAACTTCTTGATCTCGGTCTTCAGCGCGGACTTCGCGGCCTTGTTCTGCATGGCCTTGGTCTGGGATACCAGGACACGCTTCTTGGCAGACTTGATATTCGGCAAACCAAACACCTCCTCCGATTTTAAAATAAAGTATGATTTGAGTATCGAAACTCTGTGCGGATATGTATTATAACATTGAGGTCTGGAAAAAGCAACTGTTTTTTTCAGAAAATTAGAAAAAGGTTTTTCCTGTCCTCCTGTGCAAAAATCCGCCGGGCGGCGGACAGACTAAGGGGAGCAGACGCCCGCCCCCGGGGAGCGGCCGGGGTCCGGGCACACAAATTTATATAAGGAGGGGACCCATATGCGCCAGCGGAGAACCGACCTGGCCCTGGAGGCCAAGGAGCTGTGGGAGGAGAGCGCCCGGCAGACCGCCAGGCTGGAGGGGGTGGCGGCCTTCACGGAGACCCGGGAGGGTTTTTTGACGGAGACGGTGGAGATTTTGGACGAGCGGGGGGAGAAGGCCCTGGGCAAGCCGGCGGGGCGGTATGTGACCCTCACCATGGACGGCCTGGCCCGCCGGGAGGAGGGCGCCTTTCCCCGGGCGGCCCAGGCGGTGGGGGGAGAACTGGCCCAGCTCATGGACGGGGTGCCCGACCAAGGGCTGGTGCTGGTGGTGGGGCTTGGCAACCGGGCCATCACCCCCGACGCCATCGGCCCCAAGGTCCACGAGCACACCCTGGTGACCCGCCACCTGGTGGAGCAGATTCCAGAGCACTTCGGGGCCTTCCGGCCGGTGGCCTCCCTGTCCGCCGGGGTGCTGGGCACCACGGGGATGGAGAGCGGGGAACTGGTCCAGGCGGTGTGCCGGAGGCTGAAGCCCGCCTGCGTGGTGGCGGTGGACGCCCTGGCCTCCCGGTCTCTGAAGCGGCTGTGCCGGACGGTGCAGTTGTCCGACACGGGGATCGCCCCCGGCTCCGGGGTGGGCAATCACCGGTGGGCCCTGGACCGGGCCTCCCTGGGGGTGCCGGTGCTGGCGGTGGGAGTGCCCACGGTGGTGGACGCGTCCACCCTGGCGGCCGACCTGCTGGGGCAGGAGGAGCTGCCCCCTCTGGGAGAGGGGCGGGACCTGCTGGTCACCCCCAAGGACATCGACAGCCAGGTGGACGATCTGGCCAAAGTCATCGGCTATGGAATCAGTTTGGCGCTCCAGCCGGGGTTGGATGTAGCGGACCTGGACATGCTTCTGAGCTGAACCGAGCCGATGACTTTGCGGGGGCGCAGCCCCCACCCGCGAAGCGCGTCAAGCGTTTGCCGCAGGCAAACCTTGGAGGAGGCGGAATTTACTTCCGCCGAGCATTTCAATCCCAACGGGACCCCAACGCCCTCCCGGAGGGCGTTGGGCGCATCGGCTATGGAATCAGCCTGGCCCTCCAGCCGGGGCTGGATGTGGCGGACCTGGACATGCTTCTGAGCTGAACCGGGCGGTCCGCCCTGTTTTTGTGCCGGAGGGGCAGGAACCTCTTGACAAAGGGCGAAAAATGGGTTATGATACTTCAACGATTTAAAGGTTGAAACCATTGAAGTATCAGTAACGGGGGGCCAGCCCCCCCTTGGGAAAGGACCGACATAAGATGCCTATCACCGATTTGCTGGAGCGCAACAGCAAGCTCTACGGGGATGAGATCGCCCTGGTGGAGATCAACCCCGAGGTGCAGGAGACCCAGCGGGTCACCTGGAAGGAGTACGCCCTCATTCAGCCCACCTCCACCGCCCCCTACCGCCGGGAGATCACCTGGTCCGTCTTTGACGAGAAGGCCAACCGGGTGGCTAACCTGCTGCTGGGCCGGGGGATTCAGAAGGGCCAGAAGGTGGCCATTCTGCTGATGAACTGCCTGGAGTGGCTGCCCATCTACTTTGGAATTTTGAAGGCGGGGGCGGTGGCCGTCCCCCTGAACTTCCGATATACCGCCCAGGAGATCGACTACTGTCTGAAAAAGGCGGATGTGGACGTGCTGTTCTTCGGCCCGGAGTTCATCGGCCGGGTGGAGGACATCGTCCCCAAGATCTCCAGCCAGATGCTGCTGTTCTTCGTGGGGGACACCTGCCCCTCCTTCGCCGAGGATTACCACCGGGCCACCGCCAACTGCTCCTCCGCCGCCCCCAAGGTGCTGGTGGACGACGAGGACGACGCGGCCATCTACTACTCCTCCGGCACCACAGGCTTCCCCAAGGCCATTCTGCTGCGGCACCAGTGCCTGCTCCAGTCCGCACGGATGGAGGCCATCCACCACGAGACCAAGCACGAGGACGTGTTCCTGTGCATCCCGCCCCTGTACCACACGGGGGCCAAGATGCACTGGTTCGGCTCGCTGTTCACCGGAAGCCGGGCGGTGCTGCTGAAGGGCAACTCCCCCCAGGCCATCTTTGACGCGGTGTCCGGGGAGAAGTGCACCATCGTGTGGCTGCTGGTGCCCTGGTGTCAGGACATCCTGGCCGCCCTGGACCGGGGGGACCTGAAGATCGAGAACTACCAGCTGTCCCAGTGGCGGCTGATGCACATCGGCGCCCAGCCGGTGCCCCCCTCTCTCATCCGCCACTGGATGAAGTATTTCCCCCACCACAAGTACGACACCAACTACGGTCTCTCCGAGTCCACCGGACCGGGGTGCGTCCATCTGGGGATGGACCACATCCACAAGGTGGGGGCCATCGGCGTGCCCGGCTACGGCTGGAAGGTGAAAATCGTGGACGAGAACGACGTCCCCGTGGAGTTCGGGGAGGTGGGCGAGCTGTGCGTCCAGGGCCCCGGCGTCATGACCTGCTACTACCACGACCCGGAGGCCACCGCCGAGGTGCTCAAGGACGGCTGGCTCCACACCGGGGACATGGCCAAGCAGGACGAGGACGGCTTCTACTTCCTGGTGGACCGGAAGAAGGACGTGATCATCTCCGGCGGCGAGAACCTGTACCCCGTCCAGATCGAGGACTTCCTCTCCGCCTACCCCAAGGTCCACGATGTGGCCGTCATCGGCCTGCCCGACCCGCGGCTGGGGGAGA
>ULQC01046055.1_pt1 | contig 10060 bp, 10 predicted proteins | sample 1954091 | NCBI WGS metagenome assembly ULQC01 (sample SAMEA4835645, study PRJEB28245) | human gut metagenome | biome: gut microbiome; material: fecal sample | place: Denmark | collected 2008
ACCTACAGCTCCACGCAGCACAAGGTACAGAAGTATTGCTCCGCCTGTTCCAGCTATATAGGCTCCGCGTCCTATGAAAGCCACAGCTTTACTTACGGCGACTGGCAGGACTACAGCGAGACCCAGCACCGGCGCAGCAAGACCTGCTCGGACTGCGGCTACTCCACCTACGAGTACGCAGACCACGCTGACGCCAACGGCGACGGACTTTGCGACGGCTGCTCCAAAGAGCTGACGGTCTACGTCGACGTGACGCTCGACGCCTGCGGCGGCGTGCTTGAGGATGACAGCGTCACCGTCGTGTTTGGCGACGCCTACGGCGAGCTGCCCGAGCCGACGCGCGAGGGCTACATCTTCGACGGCTGGTTCACGGCTGAGACCGGCGGCGAGCTGGTTGAGGCAGGAACGGAGGTCGGCAGCAAGACGGCGCACACGCTATACGCGCACTGGACGCAGATAAAGATATTCTCCGTCACCGTCCCTGCCGGTCTGCCCCTTGCCGTCACGGAGGACGGCGAGGTCACGGCGAGCACGGACGCCGCCATTGCCAACAACTCCACCTGCGACGTGCGCGTCACCGGCGTCACGCTGAGGACCGAGAACGGCTGGACGCTCGTGCCGTTTGAGTATAACATGGCCGCGGCCAAGGTGGACAGCAAACTCATAGGTTTCGCCATCGGCGGCGCACAGTCCGCGAACAGCGGCGACAGCGAGGCGCTCGCCCTCACCGGTGACTGGAGCATCGGCGCTGGCAGCACGATGCCGCTGGACTACGACGCCAACGTCTCCGCGACCTCAGTAGGCATCGACGAGCAGGTGCTCTCCGTCATTTTCGTTGTGGAGGAAGTGACCTGATGGAAGTGGTGATGGTCGAACCGGGCAAGGAGGCCCGTATCGCAGAGATAGGCTCAGACTTGAATTCGTTGCAGGCCGCTGTCGGCGGCTACATAGAGGCAGCATATTTCTTCGACGACCCTGTGGCGCTCATCTGCAACGAGGAGGGCAAGGTCTACGGCCTGCCCTACAACCGGGCCATCCGGGACGAGGCGGGCAAAGTCCAGGACATCATCGCCGGGCCGTTCTTCGTCTGCGGACTCGGCGAGGACGACTTCTGCTCGCTCACGAAGGAGCTGCAAACCAAGTACCTGGATATGTTCAAGTATCCCGAGAAGTTCACGGCCATAGGCGGCAAGCTGGTCATCACGCAGGACAAACCCCGCGCCGCCGCCGCGAGACAGGAGGCTGAGCGATGAACAGGAGGTGACTGAATGCAGGAGGAGGTCGAGAGCCGGTCGCTGACGCTGGCGATCAACACAGCCAAGCTGACCGGACGGACGCTCAAGAACGCAATAGCTAAACTGCTGGCCTACCGCAAAAACAAAAAGGCCGCGAAAGCCTACGTGCACCCGCAGGGCAAGCAGAGCGTGAAGAAGCTCATCGGGCAAAACCAGGGCGTCAGCAGCATTGAGCTTGCCGACGGCAGCATCCGGGACTTCGAGCACGTCGCCCGCAAATACGGGGTGGACTTCGCTATAAGGAAGGACAAGTCCACAGACAAGCCGAGATACCTCGTGTTCTTCAAGGCGCGGGACGCGGACGCCCTCACCGCCGCGCTCAAGGAGTACGCAGGCAAAAAGGAGCGCCTCCCCTCGGTGCTAAAAAAGCTCCGTGACCTCACGGCTCAGGCCGCGAAAGCCGAGCCTGCCAAGGAGCGCAAAAAGGAGCTTGAGCGATGAGGCCCAAGAAGCTCATACTCACTAACCTGCCCTATGTGCTCATAGGCCTCGCCTGCACCAATCTCGGCGAGGCCTGGCGCATGGCCGAGGGCGGCGACGCCTCAGAGAAGCTCCTGAGCCTTATTGGTACGATACCTGCCGCGTTCGGCAACCCATTGCCGAGCTTCAACGCTCTTGACCTCTGCGTCGGTCTTGTCTGCGGGCTGCTGCTGCGCTTTGCCGTGTACATGAAGGGCAAGAAAGCGAAGAAGTACCGGCACAACGTCGAGTATGGCGCGGCCCGCTTCGGTACCGCCGAGGACATCCGCCCATACATCGACCCAAAGTTCCAGAACAACATCATTTTGACGCAGACTGAAAGGCTCACCATGAACAGCCGTCCGAAAAATGCAAAAACAGCGAGGAACAAAAACGTCCTCATCGTCGGCGGCTCCGGCTCGGGCAAGACGAGGTTTTTCATCAAGCCAAATTTGATGCAGCTGCACAGCTCTTACGTCGTCACCGACCCCAAGGGACAGTTGGTGCTTGAAACAGGGCGGCTCTTGGAGCGCGCCGGGTACAAGATAAGCGTGCTGAACACCATCAACTTCGCCAAGTCCATGCACTACAATCCCTTTGCGTATATCCACTCGGAAAAGGACATTCTGAAGCTCGTGACCTGCCTCATAGCCAACACCACGGGCAGCGGGCAGAAGGGCGACGAGTTCTGGACGAACGCCGAGAAGCTGCTCTACATGGCGCTCATCGGCTACATCCACTACGAGGCTCCCGAGGAGGAACAGAACTTCGGCACGATGCTCGAAATGCTCAACTCGATGGAAGTCCGCGAGGACGACGAGGAGTTCAAGAACCCCGTGGACTGCCTGTTCGATGAGCTCAAGGCCAAGGACCCGGAGCACTTCGCTGCACGCCAGTATGCCAAGTACAAGCTCGCGGCAGGCAAGACCGCCAAGTCTATTTTGGTCAGCTGCGGCGCTCGTCTTGCCCCCTTCGACATTGCCGAGCTGCGCGACGTGACCGCCTACGATGAGCTGGCGCTGGACACTCTGGGAGACCGCAAGACCGCGCTGTTCCTCATCATGTCTGACACGGACAGCACCTTCAACTTCCTAATCTCTATGGTCTACACGCAGCTGTTCAACTTACTCTGTGAGGCAGCCGACGACGTCTACGGCGGGCGTTTGCCCGTCCATGTGCGCTGCCTCATAGACGAGGCGGCGAACATCGGGCAGATACCCAACCTTGAGAAGCTAATGGCGACTATACGAAGCCGTGAGATCTCCGCCTGCCTCGTGCTGCAAGCGCAGAGCCAGCTCAAGGCGCTCTACAAGGACAACGCCGACACCATCATCGGCAACTGCGACTCCCGCCTGTTCCTCGGCGGCTCGGAGCCAAGCACGCTCAAGGAGCTGAGCCAGTCGCTGGGCCGCGAGACCATAGACACCTACAACACAGGCGAGAGCCGCGGCCGGGAGACGTCGCACAGCCTGAACTACCAAAAGCTCGGGCGCGAGCTCATGAGCGTGGACGACCTTGCCACCCTCGACGGCGGCAAGTGCATCCTCCAGCTCCGCGGCCTGCGCCCGTTTTTGTCGGACAAGTACGACATAACGAAGCATCCCAACTACAAATACCTCTCCGACGCCGACCCGAAGAACACCTTCGACGTGGAAAAGTATATGTTCCACCGCCTCAAGCTCAAGGCTGACGAGGAATACAACGTGTACGAGATAGACGAGACCGACGACGAGACCTGATGAAGCCCAAGGGAAAACGGCTGCTTTCAATAACATATTGAAAGGAGGCCGGGGCTGGGCCGGCAGTCTGCGCCTTTTGCGCGGCGAGGCCCCGGGTTTTTGAATGGAGTTTTTCAATTCGGCTATCCAGGTGCTCCAGACGCTGGTCATCGCCCTGGGCGCTGGCCTCGGCATCTGGGGCGCAGTCAATCTGCTGGAAGGGTATGGCAATGATAATCCCGGCGCAAAAAGCCAGGGCATGAAGCAGCTCATGGCCGGCGGCGGCGTGGCGCTCATCGGCATGACGCTGGTGCCGCTGCTATCCGGTCTATTCGGCTGATGGCGGTAAGATTCTTGCCCCGCGGGGCAGGAGGTGAGGGCGCATAGAGCTGCTCAAAAACTCGCTCACCGAGTGGATAAAGGAAATACTGGCCGGTGGGATAATCTCTAATCTCACCGGCCTCTTTGACAACGTCAACGAGAACGTCTCGGGCATCTCCGGGCAGATAGGCCAGACGCCGCAGAACTGGAACTCGGACATCTTCAACATGATCGAGACGCTCTCAGAGACAGTCATTCTGCCCATAGCGGGCGTCATCCTCGCCATCGTCATGACGCTGGAGCTTATCCAGATCATCACAGACCGCAACAACTTCCACGAGATAGAGACCGCCGTCTTTTTCAAGTGGATGTTCAAGTCTGCGTGCGCAGTCCTCATCGTCACGAACACCTGGACGATCGTCATGGGCGTATTTGAAGCGGCGCAGAGCGTCGTGGCCGGTGCCGCGGGTGTGGTCGTAAACGACGCGACCGTGGACGTCTCGTCCATCACTGAGGGCTTGGAAGAACGGCTCATGGAGATGGACATCGGCCCGCTTATAGGGTTGTGGTTCCAGAGTCTGTTCGTCGGCATCACCGCGTGGGCCGTTGCCATCTGTATATTCATCGTCATATACGGCAGGATGTTGGAAGTCTACCTCACCGCCTCGATCGCCCCAATACCCATGGCGACGATGATGGGCCGAGAGTGGGGCGGCATGGGCCAGAACTACCTCAGAAGCCTCTTTGCCCTCGCGTTCCAGGCCTTCCTCATCATCGTCTGCGTTGCCATCTACGCCGTGCTGGTGCAGAACATAGCGCTGGATGAGGACGTTTCCAAGGCCATCTGGACGTGCATGGGCTACACGGTGCTCTTGTGCTTTACGCTGTTCAAAACCAGCAGCATGGCGCGGAGCATCTTTGCAGCACATTAAGGAAAGGAGGAATCCTACTTGAGTGAAAACAACCCCGGCGCGATGGACATGACCGTAAAGGTCTTCCCCGTGAAGAACAGCAAAAACCTGTTGGCGACAGCCAGCGTGACGCTCAGCGGCTGCTTCGCCGTTTGCGGCATTCAAATTCGTGACGGCAAAAACGGCACCTTCGTGTCGATGCCCCAGCGAAAGGACGCGAAAGGCGAATACCACGACATCTGCTTCCCCACCACTGCTGAAATGCGCCAAGCCATCAACGCGGCAGTTCTCGGCGAATACGAGCGCACGGCTCAGAGAGACCAAAACCGTGGCTCTGTCCTCAGCGCAATGCGTGACACGCAGGCAAAGCCCGGCAGAGTCCACGAGGCCGCTAAGAGCAGAGGCGTGGAGGCGCGCTGATGCTGCGAATCGACACACATTAAGAAACGAAAGGAGCATTTACAATGCCATACCTACCCGTACCAAAAGACCTCACGAGGGTCAAGACCAAGTTTCTGTTCAATCTCACGAAGCGCCAGCTCGTCTGCTTCGGCGGCGGGGCGCTGGTTGGGATTCCGCTGTTTTTCCTGCTTAAAGGGCCGCTGGGGAACTCGTCGGCGGCTGTCTGCATGATCGTAGTCATGATGCCGTTCTTCCTGTTCGCGTTGTATGAACGAAACGGCCTGCCGCTGGAGAAGTACCTGCTGTACTTCGTCCGGGCGTGCTTCATACGCCCCAAGCAGCGGCCTTACATGACGGACAACTTCTATGCGGCCCTTGAGAAGCAGGACGAGCTAGACCGGGAGGTGCATAGAATCGTCCACCGCAAAACTTAACCGCAGCCAACGCCGGGAGGTGCGCGCGGCCATTGCAGCCGCGAAGCGCCCGGCAAACGTGCTCTCCGCGCAGGACAGCATACCGTTTGAGAGAATGTTCCCCGACGGTATCTGCCGGGTGGAGGGCAATTTTTATTCCAAGACCATAGAGTTTCAGGACATCAACTACCAGCTTTCGCAGTCCGAGGACAAGGACGCCATCTTTGACGGCTGGTGCGAGTTCCTAAACTACTTTGACGCCTCGGTGCGCTTTCAGCTTTCGTTCGTCAACTCCGCCTCCAACAAGGAGACGTACCGCGACCGCATCGTCATTCCCCTGCGCGGCGACGAAGACGACAGTCTGCGCATCGAGTACAGCACAATGCTCCAGAACCAGCTTGAGCGCGGCAACAACGGCCTCGTCAAGAACAAGTACATCACCTTCGGTATCGAGACCGAGAGCTACAAGACCGCGAAGCCCCGCCTTGAGCGCCTTGAGACGGACATCCTCAACAACTTCCGCAAGCTCGGCGTCAAGGCCGAACCGCTGGACGGCAAAGCCCGCCTCGCGCTCATGCACGGTATATTCCACATTGATGGACAGGAGCAGTTCAAGTTCGACTGGAAGCTGCTCGCGCCCTCCGGCCTGAGCGTCAAGGACTTCATCGCGCCGAGCAGCTTTGCTTTCACGTCGAGCCGCCACTTCAAGATGGGCGCGAAATACGGCTCCGTGTCCTTCCTCAACATCATCGCTCCGGAACTCAACGACCGCCTTTTGGCGGACTTCCTCGAGATGGACAGCTCGCTCGTCATAGGTATGTACGTCAAGCCCCTCGACCAGATGAAAGCCATAAAAACGGTCAAGAGGAAATTGACCGAGCTGAATGCCACGAAGATACAGGAGCAGAAAAAGGCGGTCCGGGCCGGTTACGACATGGACATCCTGCCGAGCGACCTCTCCACCTACGGCAGCGAGGCTCAGAAGCTCTTGCAGGAGCTGCAAAGCCGAAACGAGCGTATGTTCCTGCTCACGTTCACCGTCTTGAACACCGCAAACAGCCTGCAAAAGCTCGAAAACACGGTGCTGCAGGCCAAGGGCATTGCGCAGAAGCACAACTGCCTGCTTGTGCCGCTGGACTTCCAACAGGAAAACGCGCTTATGAGCTGCCTGCCTCTCGGACTCAACCGCATAGAGATACAGCGAGGCCTGACCACGTCGAGCCTCGCTATTTTTGTGCCTTTCACCACGCAGGAGCTGTTCCAGCGCGGCGCGGGCGCTTTCTATTGTGGAGTGAACGCCCTCAGCGGCAACCTCATCATGGTAGACCGGCTGAGACAAAAGAACCCCAACGGCCTTATCCTGGGCGTCCCCGGCTCCGGCAAGAGCTTTTCCGCCAAACGTGAAATGATCAGCGTCTATCTGCTCACGAATGACGACATCATCATCTGCGACCCCGAGGCGGAGTATTGGCCGCTGGTGCGGCGGCTGCACGGGCAGGTCATCAAGATCTCGCCCACGAGTAAGCAGTATGTAAATCCGATGGACCTGAACCTGGACTACTCCGACGACGACACCCCCCTGTCGCTCAAGGTGGACTTCATACTCTCTTTCTGCGACATCGTCGTCGGGGCGAAGGAGGGCCTCAAGCCCGTGGAAAAGACCATCATTGACCGCTGCGTCAGGCTCGTCTACCGGAACTACCTCGCAGACCCGCGCCCGGAGAATATGCCCATTTTACAAGACCTCTACGACTGCCTCCGGGCACAGGACGAGAAGGAGGCGCAGTTTCTGGCGACAGCGCTTGAGATTTACGTCACCGGATCGCTCAACGTGTTCAATCACAGGACGAACGTGGACATCGACAACCGTGTGGTCTGTTATGACATCAAGGAGTTGGGCAAGCAGTTAAAGCAGCTCGGTATGCTGGTTGTACAAGACCAAGTCTGGAACAGGGTCACTCGCAACCGTGAGGCGGGCAAGACCACCCGCTACTACGTCGATGAGTTCCACCTGCTGCTGCGCGGCGAGCTGGCCAGTTGGAGCGTGGAGATATGGAAGCGCTTCCGTAAGTGGGGCGGCGTGCCGACGGGCATAACGCAGAACGTGAAAGACCTTTTGGCCTCTCCGGAAATTGAAAACATACTCGAAAACTCGGACTACATCTGTATGCTCAACCAGGCTCCGGGAGACCGGCAGATACTCGCCAAGAAACTCAACATCTCACCGCATCAGCTCAGCTACGTCACCCAGGCCAACGAGGGCGAGGGCCTGCTGTTCTACGGCAACGTCATTGTGCCGTTTGTGGACAGGTTCCCCAAGGACACCGAAATGTATAAGCTCATGACCACAAAACCAAACGAAATACAAGGAGGAAATGCAGCATGACAAACACCTACATGGAGATTTTCAAGAACGAGGAGTTCGGCAGCGTCCGGGTAGTTGTCATAGACAATGACCCATGGTTTGTAGGCCGCGACGTTGCCGCCGCGCTTGGTTATGCGAATACGAAAGATGCACTGGGCAAGCACGTTGAGGCTGAGGACAAGCAGATAATTCAAAGGTCGCAAAACGCGACCTTTGAAATTCCTGTGCGTGGGCTGACGATTATAAACGAATCCGGCCTGTATTCCCTCATGCTTATGAGCAAGCTGCCGAGTGCAAAACGCTTCAAGCACTGGATAACTTCTGAGGTGCTGCCGTCCCTGCGCGCCAACGGCATCTATATAACCGACCCGCTTGTGAAGCAGATAGCCGAGGACCCGGACTACCTCTACGCACTCTGGGATACGCTCAAGAGGCAGAATGAACGGCTGCAATCTCAGGACGAAATAATCTCCGCGCAAAGTGAGGAACTTGATCTGAATGACAGCATAATTGACGACCTGAGCTGGAAGGCCAGCTACTATGACGACTTCATAGATGAAAGCGACGGCGTGACCATCCGCGTGGCGGCAAAGCAGATAGGCGTCCCCGAACGTGCGCTTGTCTCCCTGCTCATCGGCTGTCACTACCTCTACCGCTGCAACGGGCGGCTGCTGCCCTATGCGGACAGGCGCTGCGCCGGGCTGTTTGCCGTCCGCGAGCACCGGACGCTCATCACGCCGAAGGGCAAGGCACGCATCCTCGAGCTGCTTGAATTCATAGCCAGTGAGTCGGAAGCTGCATCCTGAGCCGAAAAAGCCGCGCCCGTCGGAGAAGCTGACTGAGCTGCCCAGCGCCGCCGCGCACCGCGAGGCGGCTCAGTACGAGGACGACAACGTCGGCGTCGAGGCTGCAAACCGCACGACGCAGGCGGCAGAGGGCGGCGCACGCTACGCGGCAAAGCTATCCACAAGGCCGAGGCATGAGGTGAAAGCCGAGCCGCAGGGCGCAAAGCAGCAGCAAAAGCGCGGCATCAAGGAGGCCTACGCCAAGGCGCGGCAGGGCAAGTCCACGACCACCGCCACGGCCAAGAGCGCGAAGAAGGCTGCGGAAAAGGAAAAGAAGACGGCGCAGTTCATCTACCGCCACAGAAAGGGCATCGGCATAGCCGTTGCCCTTTTCCTTACTGTCGCCTTCATCATGAACGCGCTCACGTCCTGCTCCGTGTTCCTGCAAGGCGGGCTGTCCAGTGTCGGGATAACCACTTTCCCAAGCGCCGACGAGGATATGCTGGCAGCTGAGGCGGCATACACGGCGATGGAAGCCGAGCTGCAAAACTATCTCGACAGCTACGAGGCCACGCACGACTACGACGAGTACCACATGGACATCGACGACATAGAGCACGACCCCTATGTGCTCATGTCCATCCTCACCGCGTGGTTCGGCGGGGAGTGGACGATGGACGAAGCTGAAGCCGTGCTCGGCACCCTCTTTGACAGGCAGTACATCCTCACGGAGACCGTCCAGACCTACGGCGAGGGCGAGGATGAATACACCGTCTGCACCGTCACGCTGGAGAACTTCGACCTCTCGCACCTGCCTGTGTACATCTTCCCCGAGGAGAAGCTCTCGCTCTACGCCATGTATATGGGTACGCTGGGCAACCGGCCCGACCTGTTCCCGGACTCAGAGTACATCGCCAAATACGAGAACGCCATCCTCGAACTTGAGATACCAGAGGAATACTTCGAGGACGAGCGCTTCGCCGCGATGATGGAGGAGGCCGAAAAATACCTGGGCTACCCCTATGTCTGGGGCGGGTATAACCCGAACACGTCCTTCGACTGCTCGGGGTTTGTCTCGTGGGTCGTGAACAACTGCGGCCTTGGCTACGACATAGGCAGGCTCGACGCCGGAGGGCTTTACTACCTCTGCACCCCGGTCAGCGAGGCCGAGGCGAGGCCCGGCGACCTGGTGTTCTTCGAGCACACCTTTGAAGGCCCCTGGATAACCCACGTCGGCATCTACGTCGGCGACGGCTGGATGATCCATGCGGGCTCGCCTATCAGCTACATAAAGTTTATGGATTCGTATTACTCAGATAACTTTGTTGGATTCGGCAGGCTTCCTGCCCCCTGAAAGACCTGCTAACAAAAGTCAAGTAGAAATTTCAGAT
>ULQC01081442.1_pt1 | contig 10060 bp, 13 predicted proteins | sample 1954091 | NCBI WGS metagenome assembly ULQC01 (sample SAMEA4835645, study PRJEB28245) | human gut metagenome | biome: gut microbiome; material: fecal sample | place: Denmark | collected 2008
CCAGCAGGATCTCGTCCCGGCCGGGCTGATAGATCTTATCAATTTTTCCGCCGGTGACCGTATGGTCCAGCTCGTGGACCAGGCCGGACAGGCAGAGGGCGTCTAACGGCATGGGATCACCTCAATAGAAATGCAGAGTGCAGAATGCAGAAATGCAGAATGGTTTAGGCGGGAATGTCCATAATGGCCTCAAAGAGCTGGTTGAGGCGCTCGGTGCGGCCCTGGAGGTAGAGCCAGCCGAACAGAGCCTCCAGGCCGGTGGCCGACTGGTATTGGGCCCGGGTGGCCGCCCGGGGCACCGAGTGGGGGGCGGTGTTCCGGCCCCGGCGGTACACGTCGGCCTCCTCGTCGGTGAGGAGGGGGAGCAGCCGCTCCATGGCGGCGGCCTGGGCGGGGGCAGCCACATAGCGCACGGTGGCCCGGTGCAGGTCCTTTACCTTGACCTTCCCGTGGAGGCACAGCCAGGCGCGGACCATCAGCTCAAACACCCCGTCCCCCAGATGGGCCAGCCCCAGGGAACTCATGTTCAGCAGCTCCTCCCGGCTGGCGTTCAGATGAAAATAATCCATATTGATCCTCGTTATAGCATGAAATTGGAGTGGAAAACGGTTATGCCATCATAGCATATTTGGCAGAGAAATACAAGGGAGGGAGGCGGCGGGGGAGGGTACTCCAGAATTTCCTTGCTTTTTTCAGAAAAGTAGAGTATACTGCCCGTTGGCAGAGTAGGGCCACACGTGCTGGTCCCGGCCTGGAATGGGCCGGACCTTCAGTGCCGGCGGGACGGGGAGTTGTCCGCCGGACGAACAGCGTTTCCAAAACGCGGCAGTGGGTGGTCCGCATCCCGCTGCCGCATGGGCCGAGCGGAGATAAAGTTCCCTCCTTCTGTGCGGCATTCCCGCAAAACGGGCTGCCGAACACAGAAGGAGGTTTTTTATCATGCGGCAAATCCGAATGCCTATGAACCTGTACCGAATGCCCTGTTCCCCCGCCTATTGGCACGAGGCCAATCTGGCCATGAAGTGCCTCAAACTGCTGGTCTTCGCGGCGCTGATGATTGCGGTGACCAGGGCCCTGTCCCTGATCCCCGGCATCCCCATCTGGCACACCAAGCTCACCTGGGGTTTCCTGGCCCGGTCGGTGTGCGCCCTGGTGTGCGGGCCGGTGCTGGGGCTGGTCTTTGGCTTTGTGGAGGATATTCTGGGCTTTGTGCTCCAGCCCACCGGGGACTTTTTCCCCGGCTACACCCTGTCCACCATGGCGGGAGTGCTGGTGTACGCCCTGTTCTTCTTCCGCCGGCGGATCACCGTGGTGAACCTGGTGCTGGCCAACGCGGTGGTCAATCTGCTGGTGAATGCGGCCATGGGCTCAGTGTGGAGCACCATGGTCCGGGGCGGGGGATATCTGGGCTGGTTCATCCCCAGCCTGGCCAAGAATCTGATTACCATTCTCCCCAAGGCGGCGGCGCTGTACATCCTGTTTCAGGCGCTGCTCCCCATCCTGCGCCGGATGGACCTGATCCCTGATCAGACCGAGGGACAAATTCGAATTTTTTAAGCGCAGTTTGAGCAGAACTGGGCCGCGCCTGTAAAACACTCCCCGCCGGCAGGGGACCCGTTCAAAAGCTCCAAATATTTTGGGCCGCATCCGGTGAGATGGCGGGCCGCTTGTGCGGCCTCCTCCCGGATGCGGCCCTGTTTCATTCTTTGGGATAATCTGCCGAAAAAGCGCATGGAACCCCGAAGAAGGCCGTATCAGCGCTGTCCTCCCGACTCCATCAGCTTGGCCAGGATGACCTGGTCCGCCGGACAGAACTCGTACTGGGGGATCTCGTCCACGGTGATCCAGCGGATGTCGTTGTGCTCCAGCTTCTGGGGCGTGCCCTCCGCGATGGAGGCGTGGAACAGAGTCAAGTGGATGGTGAGATCGGGGTAGGAGTGGGTGACCTCCAGAAAGACGCCGCCCACAGACACCGTGACGGCCAGCTCCTCCCGGCACTCCCGGACGAGGGCGGCCTCCTTGGTCTCACCGGGCTCCACCTTGCCGCCCACAAACTCCCACAGCAATCCCCGGGCCTTGTGGGCCGGACGCTGGCAGATCATAAACTTGTTCCCCGACCAGATCAGGGCGGCGACAACTTGGGTCATAACAGAGGCCTCCTTATATTTCTGTGGGTTTTCTCTGAACCAGGCGGCTGACGGCGCGGGTGCGCCGTACAAGCGTTTTCACCGCAGGTGAAAACCTTGGCGCAGGGGCGGCTCTGCCGCTCCGAGCATTCAAATCCAGAAGGGGCGGTTAAAATCGATGTTTTGAAATATCAAAAAGGTATAGGGGAAACCACCCCACCGGCCTTCTGGCCGGCGGCGCCTTTGCGCCGTACGAGCGTTTTGCCGCAGGCAAAACCTCGGCGCAGGCGGAATTCACTTCCGCCGAGCATTTTAATCCAAAGGGTGAAAGCCGCCTTTGGCGGCTGAAACCCAAAAAGAAAGGACTTCCTATCGGAAGTCCTTTCTTTTTGGAGCGAGTGACGAGGCTCGAACTCGCTACCTCCACCTTGGCAAGGTGGCGCTCTACCAGATGAGCTACACTCGCGGCGACGGGTGTTATTCTAGCAGAAGTTGGACAGGTTGTCAACGGGTTTTTCAAAAAAATTTGAAAAAAATTTCCGAAAGGAAAAACTCCCAGGGTCAGAAAGGGAAACTTCCAGCCACTCCCGGTTGACGAAAGGAGGGAGAATGGGCTAAAATCCGTATTGCCCACCTGGGAAATAGGTTAAACAAGGCTTTGCAGTACAAGAGGTGTAAAGAAAAAATACCTGTCCAAGTGTGGGAAGCCACTGTAACAAGGAGTGTATTCGAATGAACAAGAGAATCCTTTCTGCCGCGATGGCTCTGTCTCTGATGGCCGCGCAGGTGCCTATGACGTCTTACGCCCAGGGGGCTTCCATGACGGAGGAGGACCTGATTGCCGCTCTGGAACAGGCCCAGGCCGGCGGCACCGTGGAGCTGTCCGGGAGTGTGACGCTCACCAGCCAGCTTGTCATTGAAAAAGAGATCGTTCTGGACGGAAACGGCTATACCATTACCAAAGGGGAGGGGGAGGATGTGTTCCCCAACAACGCCGGGATTCTGGTGACCGCCGGCGCCACTCTGCGGGACCTGACGGTTGAGGGCCCCAACACCAACGCCGAGGGCTGGGACAACGGCGAGTTCGGCATCAAGCTCTACGAGGCCCAGGGGGCCCGGCTCCAGAACGTCACCGTGGAGCAGGCCAACGCCGGTATCCAGGTCAGCGGCGGCTCCGTGACCTTGAGCGGCACCATTGACGTGTCGGGCAATGAGTTCGGCGGCATCGAGGTGTGCCGAGAGGCCCAGCTGGATCTGACTCAGGCCGCTCTGGTGAACGAGAGCGAGACCAAGGAGCGGCCCACCCTGTGGAGCGACAGCGGAAAGGGAACCATTCAGGCCAATGAGAGCCAGCCCCTGTACATCTGGACCGAGTACGCCTCCGGCAAGGACCACATCTACCTGGACCAGGACAACCTGGGAGTGGAGGCACAGGTGGACGGCGCCTCCTATGAGACGCTGGCCCAGGCCCTGGAGGCCGCCGGGCTGTCCGAGGGGGACAAGACCGTCACCCTGCTGAAGGACGTAGCCGTCGACTCCGGCGAGCAGGCGGAGTCCCGGGCCTCCGGCGCGGCGCTGACCCTGCCCGCCGGCGTCACCCTGAACGGCCAGGGCCACACGGTGTCCTACGCCGGAGAGGCGGAGATTGACAGCCTGCTGGCGGTGGACGGGGCGGACAGCGCCATCCGGAACGCCTGCTTTGCCGGCGGGGGCAAGGCCCAGCATGTGCTGACCTTCTCCGGGGCGGAGAACGCCCGCCTGGAGGGCGTCACCGTCCAGGGCGGTCAGACGGCCGCCATTCTGGTGAACGGCGCCTCCGTCACCTTGGAGAACAGCGCCTTGAAGCCTCAGGAGGGGGCCGGGGCCAGCATCACCTACCAGGCGGACAGCAAGCTGCCCAGTCTGACCTTGAACAACGTGGAGGCCAGCCCGGAGACCAATCTGCTGTATATCAGCCCGGAAACTTTAGAGCAGATCGGGACCTTGGGCAGCACCGAGGACATGGAGGAGATTCTGGAGCAGGTTCGGGCCTCCATCGGCGGCTCTGACCGGGTAGACCTGACCTATGACGAGGACAGCGGCAGCGCTTCCGCCCCCGCCCCTGTCCGCCACGCCGTCACCCTGGAGGCCGGCGAGAACGGCAGTCTCTCCGCCGACCGCACCCAGGCCCAGTCCGGCGCGGTGGTCACCCTCACCGTCACCCCTGAGAAGGGGTACCGGCTGGAGAAGCTGGAGGCCCGGGACGGCCAGGACCTGGCCGTGGAGCTCACCCGGCAGGAGGACGGGACCTACACCTTTACCATGCCGGAGAGCCCGGTGACTGTCTCCGCGGTCTTTGCACCCATCTTCCAGGATGTGGCCGAGAGCGACTGGTTCTATGCCGCCGTGCAGTATGTCTATGAGCAGGGCATCATGTCCGGTGTGGAGGAGGGCCGCTTTGAGCCCGGCACCACGCTGACCCGCGCCATGCTGGCCCAGACCCTGTACGCCATGGAGGGCAAGCCCCAGGTATCCGGCGGGGAGGACTTCTCCGACGTGGAGGAGGGCGACTGGTACGCTGCCGCCGTGGTCTGGGCCGCGGAGAACGGCCTGGTGTCCGGTGTGGGCGGGGACCGCTTCGCCCCCAACGACGCCCTGACCCGGGAGCAGATGGCCCTGATTCTGTACCGCTACGCCCAGCACAAGAGCTATGATGTGCAGGTGGACGGCGAGCCTCTGGAGGGCTTCCAGGACGTGGAGAAGATCTCCGACTGGGCGGTGGAGGCCATGGCCTGGGCGGTAAACGCCAAGCTGCTGTCCGGCACCGGGGACAATCTGCTGACTCCCGCCGGGACCGCGACCCGCGCCCAGGTGGCCCAGGTGCTGGCCAACTTCTGCCAGACTGTGGCCTGAGCCCGGCCGGTGAGGGACCGAAACAAAGAAATAGATGCAGAGAGCGGAGCCCGGCCGGGCTCCGCTCTCTACTTGCCAAAAACCTCTGTTGAGATGAATCCGCTCAAGTTGGGCGGGGGAGCTCGAGGGGGCAGCAGCCCGCCTCGAATGGGATCAAATGCCTCGGAATCCTTGCTGTGCAAGGATTCCGGCAAGCGAAGCGAGGACTTTTGCGCCGCTGTGCGGAGCAAAAGTAACGGCATTTTTCAGGCTGTCGAAAAAGTTTCTAGACTTTTTCGACAGCCTGGAGCGGAGCCCGGCCGGGCTCCGCTCTCCTTATATTCAGAAGGCCTGCAAGGGTTTTACACGATGTGAATAGTCCGATTTATAGGACTTGAACTGTGATATTCTTGTACCATCCCAAAGAGGAAAGGAGCAGAATCGTATGGATTACAGCATTGTTTGGGTAAGAGGACATGTGGAGGTTTTTGACTGGGCAGGCCGGTTCTGCTTCTCGGCGGACAGCGAGCGGGAGGCCCTGGAGGAGCTGGAACAGGTGGCCTGAGAGGTGGATTTTGATTTTTTCCTTACATTCCGTCTAAAAATGTGCTAAAATAAAATTACAGCGCGCGGTTCTGATCACGTTCGTCACGTTGTCAGAACCGCTTTTTTATTTTGAGGAGGAGGGAAAGCGCCGTGTTTTCGGTGGGAGATCTGATTGTGTACAGCGAGACTGGGGTGTGCCGTGTGGAGCAGATCGGGCCGCCCCCCTTTGATCCGAAGGCGAAGCGGGAATATTATACCCTGTCCCCTATGAATTGCCGGGAGACCATCTATGTCCCGGTGGACACGCAGGTGTTTATGAGGCCGATTTTGAGCCGGGAGGCGGCGGAGGAGCTGATCGACCGCCTGCCGGAGATCCAGCAGGCCCAGGTGGACAACCGGGATTATCGGGCTCTGGCACAGCAGTACCGGGGATTTTTAGAGACCCACCGCTGTGAGGATCTGGTCCAGCTGATCAAGCTGGTTTATACCAAAAATCAGCACAAAAGCCGGTCAGGGAAAAAGCCCAGCAAGGTGGACCAGGACTATCAGAGGCGTGCCGAGTCCCTGCTACATGGCGAACTGGCCGCCGCGCTGGAAATTCCGGTGGAAGCTGTGCCGGACTATATCCGTCAGCGCCTCCAGTTGAAACTGGAGGCAGAGAAAAACGCGGGCTGACCAGAACCAAACGGAGAAAAATGAAAGAACATCTGGGCGGCGGAACCCACAAAAAAGGACACGACTTACGTCGTGTCCTTTTTTGTGATAAGGTGCCACAATATAGATATTTCAAATTTTCAAGCGGCTATCTTGAAGATCACCCAACCGGCCTTCTGGCCGGCGGCGCTTTTGCGCCGTACGAGCGTTTTGCCGCAGGCAAAACCTCGGCGCAGGCGGAATTCATTTCCGCCGAGCATTTTAAATCAAAGGGTGGAAGCCGCCTTTGGCGGCTGGAACCCAAAAAGAAAGACATGATCAAAGATCATGTCTTTCTTTTTGGAGCAGGTGAAGGGAATCGAACCCTCGTGTTCAGCTTGGGAATCAGTATCAGAAAAACCTCCAACCGGCTGAGGCTCTAAGCCTCCTCAGTTTTTGCAGATTCCGCCCCAGCAGTTGCCCCAGCATCCTCTATTTCGGCCGGTTTTTTTGTCCCGTCCAGGAGTGCAATCCCAGCATGCAGGGTTTCGGAATCCCGGTGGGTGTAGATATTAGCTGTTATCTCAATATCAGAGTGTCCCATGAGCTCCTTTGCCACGTTTATGGGGACGCCCGCCGCCTGCAGGTCGGTGCAGAACGTGTGCCGGAGGCAGTATGGGGTGAGGTCCGGGGCGACCTTTGGGTTTTCAATTTTGTTCCGTTTGGTTTTACAGCCCATCTCCAGATTCATGGCCCGCTTGCAGGCCCGCCACATGGAATCCATGGCGCTGCGGGTGAGCCGCTTTCCGGACGCGCCGGTAAACACAGGGTCGAACGGCTTTCCCTGGGCCTCTTTGAGGAGAGGGAGGAGGGCGGCATGTATAGGGATGTCTCTGATTCCGGCCTCTGTTTTGGGGGCCTTGATGCGGGTGGAGCCGGACTCCAGAGCGGTGTGTACATGGATCTCATTGTTTTTAAAATCTACATCCGCCCAATTCAAGGCCGCCGCCTCACCGGGGCGCATCCCTGTATAGAGCAGCGTTAAAAAATACAGTCCAAAACGGTTGTTCTGGCAGACGGCCAAAAGGACGCGCCGTTCTGATTCGGTGAGGCTCCGCCGGTGGCCCTCTGTATACTCGGGGAACTGCAGATCCTCGGACGGGTCGTAGGCAATCAGACGGGAGAGCCTGGCGCGGCGGAACAGCTCCCGGAGGACGCGGCGCACCTTCTCCACATGGGAGCGGGACATGCCGGCCTGAGCGTTGAGGATGCGCTGGAGGTGGACATCTGTGACGGCCTGGAGTTTCATGTGGCCGATGGCGGGTTTGATGTATTTTTTCCACTTCTCATCGTACATGCCCAGGCTCTTGGGCGTGAGGCCCTTCTTGTCCTTGTAGGTGGCTTTCCACTGCTTGTACCAGGAATCCACCGTCATGGTGCCGTTTATGGCCTCCTCTCCCCTTTTGGCTGCGGCCAGCTTGTCCGCAAGCCGGGTTAGGGCCTCCAGCTCCGTGCGGCCGGTGGCCTCGTACTGCCTGCCATTCCAGCGGGCGGTTTTCCGAAATGTCTCGCCCGATTTTGCTTTCGGCATTGCAAAATTCCTCCTATTCAGTTAAAATAGAAGGGCAGACGGCCCTCAAAGCAATCTGCCCTTTATGCCCTCGTCCGGTGCGCCAACACTGGGCGGGGGAATTTTTGTGCCTAAATCCGTCTACGCGGGCGGATTTTGCTCACTCAAGATTTGCAATCGCGTAGTCCGCCTCGGAGGCGGTAAACTGCTCACCATATTCGGACGTCAGCTGGTCCCAAACAGCGTCCTTAGACATGCTCATATTGTAATAGTAACTTTTTGCCTTTTCCAGGGCGTTTGCGTTATAGTCGGCCTGGAGGTTATCCACAGCATACTGGGCCTCCTCTGCGGTAAACTGCTCGCCATGCTGAGAGGTGAGCTGGTCGTAAATCCCCTGTTTGGACATGTGCATATTATCGCTGTAACTCTGCGCTTTTGCCAGGGCATTTGCGTTATAGTCCGCCTGGAGGTTGTCCACAGCATACTGGGCGGCCTCCTCCGGGAACCCCTCACCATGCTCAGATGTCAACTGATCATAAATTGACTGTTTGGACATGTTCATAAGACTGCTGTATGATTCCGCCTTTGCCAGAGCATTTTTATACTCCTGAGGGACACCGTCGTCCATGGGAGTTTCGCTGGCATCCTGTGCATCCGGTTGGACAGACTGATCTGCGGAGCTTCCTACCTGGCTGCTCTCCGTGCCAGAGATGGAGCCCGCGGGGGTCTCATCACCGCCGCCGGAGCCCCCGGCAATGGCCAGCACGACCACAACGACGATGAGCCAAAACCACCAGCGCTTATAAAACGGCTTCTTCATTTCTAACTCTCCTTTTTTACATATTGCCGCCCCGGGCGGCGGGGAAGTTAAGTCCGAATTATTGGACAGGTGGGAATTTCTAGTTGACTTTTCGAACGTATGTTCTATAATGGGGATACAGACAGCGGAACATGAGAGGAGGCGCACCGATGAACAACAAGGGGAAACAGAGGATGCAGGAGCGGGAGATCATAGAGGAAATTGTGAGACTCCTGTCCAGCATGGACGCCAGAAAGATCAGCGCCGTTTATCGGTTCGTTCTGGGTATCAAATGATCCGCCGGAGCCCGGCCCCTTACGGGGGGCCGGGATTTTTTTTGCCCTCCTCTGAGGATGCTTCCTGGACGGAGTCCTGCCGGAGTTCGTCCACCAGCTTCCAGGCCATCTGCTCCAGGAGGGCCCACTCATCCGTGGTGAGCCGTGACATCACCGACAGGAGCCGCCGGCGGAAGTCGGGGTCCTCCCCCTTCATCACGTCGCCGAAGAACTGGGCCAGCTCCTCGTCCCGGCTGAGCTGAATATAGGGATCTCCCCGGCCGGTGCGCAGCCAGTTCTCATTTACATTAAATTCCCGGCAGATGTCCGCTATTGTGCGGTCGCTGGGAGATGCTGTTCCTGTGACAACCTGAGATATAAATGGCTGTGAAACATTGATTTTTTTTGCAAAAGCTGTCTTGGTATAGCCTTTGTCTGAAATGAGCCAAGAGATTCGTTCTGCTATTGTTTCCATTAGTTCCACCTCCTCTCTGCGTCCATTAAACCACGTCTTATGTAAAAAGTCAAGAAAAATATAAGTGACTTATAAAAAAATACTTGACACCGTAGATAACTTATGCTAAGGTATAAGCAACTAATGAAACGGAAGGGGGTGAGAGGGATGCGCTACTTCATCGAAGGTGCGGCCGTCGGTTTGATCTGCATCTTGCTTATCAAATTACTGTTAGGAATTTAATCAATTCCTGCAAGGCCCAAATAAGGAAGGGGGTGAGAGGGATGGATATTATGGACGCTGTACAGGAGGCCTTGAACCGCGGGTGCTGTATGGCACGAAGAGCCTGGGGAGATACTTATCGGTTTCGGGTAGAGCCGACGAACACGCCGGACCTGTGCGTATGCCATAGCAAAGCCATGAAAAATCCCAGCAGAGGGTGGCAGCCCTCCGCTTGGGATCTGGTGGCAGACGATTGGTATTTGCTAGGGAAATATGATGGTTCGGAGTTCGGAGATAGCACTTAGAAGATTTTTCGCGGGGGGCGGGGAAAGGAAGGGGGTGAGGGAGATGGTTGGAATTGTTTTAAATGCGATCCTGGTTATTGTCTTGGCTGTTCTCCTGGTTCTCCATGTGAAATGGAATAAGCCGAAGAAGTAGAAAGGGGGTGAGGGGGTTGGTTTCTCTGGTTTTGGCGCTGATCGCACTGTTTTGCGCCGGGGTTGGATTTGGCCTTGCGATTTGGGCGATTTCCATTGGATTGGATTTGCTACGGCTGCAGGAGCG
>ULQC01083619.1_pt1 | contig 10056 bp, 5 predicted proteins | sample 1954091 | NCBI WGS metagenome assembly ULQC01 (sample SAMEA4835645, study PRJEB28245) | human gut metagenome | biome: gut microbiome; material: fecal sample | place: Denmark | collected 2008
CGACGACACTACCCGCGAGTATGACGTCTACCTCTTCGAGACTAAGCTGAACAACGCTACCGCTATCACTGGTCTGACCATTGGCAGCGAGCAGGCTGTCATCGATGAGGAGAACAAGACCATCGACATCGTTCTGCCTGCTGGCACCAACTTGGAGAGCTTGAAGCTGGATGATGTTAAAACCGAGTTCACCATGACTGCTGCTAGCGGCGCAACGATCACCATTCCCCAGCAGAAGAACATTAACGATTTCCTGAATGAAAATAACAAGGGGAATCGCGCTGCGACCAACACCTATACCGATGGTTGGACTATCGACGCCAGCCAGCCTATCAGCGTGCTGGTAAAGTCTGAGGACAATGCTTGCACTGACAACGAGCAGTACTACACTCTGAACATCACTGCCTCTGACAACTACGAGGATGCCAAGATCACTGGCATGTCCATCCAGAGCCCCGATGGCAAGTACACTTACGATGCCACTCCCGATGCCAACGGCAAGATCGTCCTGCAGGTTCCCTACTATGTATACGAGAAGGCCGAGCTGAAAGACTGGAAGCTGTTCTACACCAAGACCGTGGGCACTTCCGTGACGGTGAATGGCGCTGCACTGCCTGTCTCCGGCGCTGCCCTGAAGGGCGATGAGTCCTGGATCGGCGTTCCTGGCAGCAACGTGGCTGGCGCAGACATCACTGCCAACATGATTGGCGAAGACCAGTCCCAGAACACCCGCGTGTACAACGTCCAGATTGACCGTGTGGCTGCTAAGACGGATTCTACTCTGAAGAACTTCTCCATCATCGGCGACACCGAGAACAACAAGGCTGACAACACCTACGCTGCCACCATTGACCAGAGCAAGAAGACCATCAGCGCTGGCGTGGCTTGGGCTGCCTACCGGCAGTGGGATTGGACCGAGTTTGAGGCTATTGCCGAGGCTGCCGAAGATGCTAACGCACGCATCTTCTTCAAGAATGTAAACAACAACTTGGTCGAGCTTGTGAATTCTGGCGAAGATGACGCTACCGGTGTTACCTACTATACCACTGGCGCTGGACCTATCGACCTTTACAATGGCACAGATATCTATGTTTTGAGTGAGCAAATGTGGGTTAATCTGGAAGCCAAGGACGTTATTCATGAAGAATCCGATCGCACCTATATCACCCGTGGCGATTGGGAAGACAATGTAAATGAGTCTGACCGCACCTATTATACCATTTACGACCTGACCATTTCCGACAACGATCCCCGTGAGGGCGCTGAACTGACCGACGTCACCCTGGTGGATGGCACTGGCTGGACTGCCGACCTGGAGGTTGACATTTCCAACAGCCTGCTGAAGGGCACCATCCCCTACGCTCTCACTTCCGACCTGAAGGTCGAAAAGAACGATGATGGCGAAATCACCAAAGTTACCTTTAATTCCGACGATTCTCTGAATCCCATCTTCCTGGCTTATGACGTGGATGACGGCGCTTGGGTCATGGCTTATGAGGAAGACTACCTTACCGATAAGTATGGTAAAAATCCGGACAAGCCCCGTTTTGATGGTATGAATTTCGCTAAGGGCGAGAGAACCTTTAAGAACAGCTTTGATGGCACTAACGGTAAGGCCTCTGAGATTCCTGAGGCAGGTGAAGGCTGGAGCGATATCGGTGTCTTTGAGGACATCAAGGATTACAAGGCCAGCGAGTATTCCAAGTACCTGAAGGCCAACAATCCCTTCCTGCTGATCAGCCGCGAGGGCGATGTGTTCATCTGCAACACTGCTGCTGGCAGCGATAATGTGCTGGAAGGCGTGACCTACAAATCTTATGCTGCTAACCGTCTGGTTGCCACCAACGAGGACGGCAAGAGCGAGTTCGACCTGTACACCTTCGATCTGACTGTGGCTCAGCCCAATACGGAGACTGAGTTCACCAACTTCTACTTCGACGGTTACGAGCGGTTCCCCGGCGTGATTGACGCTGTGAACGACACCATCACCGTGACCCTGCCCTACGGCACGGAATACACCTACCTGGTGCCCAACTACACCGTTTCCTCTGGCGCTATTGTCACTGTGGACGACCCCGAACTGATGGGCAAGCCCCTGTACAACGGCGAGACCGATGTGAACTTCACCACCACCCGTAAGTTCACCGTCATTGCTGAAAACGAGAAGAACTCCACCGAATGGACTGTCCGCGTGGTTGTTTCCTCCGCTTTCACCGACGTGAACCCCGGCGATTGGTTCTATGACAACGTCATGGACGCTGCTCAGAACGGCTATGTTTCCGGTATGGGCGATGGCACGTTCCAGCCCAAGAAGGCCACGACTCGTGCCGAGTTCGCTTCCATGATTGCTAAGGCCATGGGCTACACCGATAGCGATGCTACCGGCGAGACCCGCTTCACCGATGTGGATGCCGACCAGTGGTATGCTGGTGCTATCACCTACTGCTACGACAACGGTATCATCCTGGGTTATGAAGATAACACCTTCAAGCCTACCCAGACCATCACTCGTCAGGAGGCTGCTTCCATTCTGAAGAACGCTTTCAACCTGAATGGCAGCTCCAGCGACAAGTTCCCGGATGACGCTAAGATCGCCAACTGGGCCAAGGCCAATGTTTACGCTGTGAAGCACTCCGGCCTGATGAAGGGCGACGCGGATGGCAACTTCCGTCCCACCGACACGATGACAAGAGCTGAAGCCGCTTCCATTATGATGAATGCCCAGCGTGCTGGCTTGATTGACTAAGGTTTCAACTCTACTTAATTTTATGATTACCCCATAGGCAGAAGGGACAGCGAGAGCTGTCCCTTTTGTCTTGCTTGCAAGAAAATCTTCTTGGTACCAGTCGAATATTTCTAAATATAAAAAGGACACCTAAGTTTTTGCTTAGGTGTCCTTTTTTGGTTTTTTATGGGTATTTCTCTCGGCACTAGCCACAGCTATATCGCTGGGTATACAGCCTGAAACTTCACCTTATGTTTTACACTTTCTGACCCTATAAGCTGCTTTGTTACACTATCAGAACTAGCTTGCTTTAGAGCCAGATAAATAAGGGGCCCCATACATTAGAACAAGGGCGCCGCCTTGTGGCAGCGCCCTCATCCTATGGGGTAATCATAAAAAATAAGTAGAGTTGAAACCTTATTTAATCAAACCAGCGCGGTTCGCATTCATGAGAATGGAAGCGGCCTCAGCTCTAATAATCGTGGAAGTGGGACGGAAGTTGCCGGTGTCAGCATCACCCTTCATCAGGCCGGAGTGCTTCACGGCGTAAACATTTTCCTTGGCCCAGCCAGCGATAGCGGAATCGTCGGGGAACTTCTCGCCAGAGTTGCCAGTCAGGTTGAAGGCGTTCTTCAGGATGGAAGCGGCCTCCTGACGGGTGATGGTCTTCTCAGGCTGGAAGGTGCCGTCGTCGTAGCCGGAAATGATGTCGTTGTCGAAGCAGTAAGTGATAGCGCCAGCATACCACTGATCAGCGGGCACATCCTTGAAGCGGGTCTCACCAGCCAGAGAATCGTCATAGCCCATAGCCTTGGCGATCATGGAAGCGAACTGCGCACGGGTGGTAGCGCCCTTCGGATTGAAGGTGCCGTCGCCCATACCGGAGATGTAGCCGTTGTTGGCAGCGCCCATGACGTTGTCATAGAACCAATCGCCGGGGTTCACGTCGCTGAAGGCATTGCCCAGAACCACACGCACGGTGTACTCGTGCATATTGGTCTCATTCTCAGCAATAACGGTGAACTTGCGGGTAGTGGTCATGTTGACATCGGTGTAGCCGTTGTACAGAGGCTTGCCCTTCAGTTCGGGGTCGTCGACGGTGACAATAGCGCCGTCAGACACGGTGTAAACAGGAGTCAGGTAGGTGTACTCGCTGCCATAGGGCAGAGTGACAGTGATGGTATCGGTAGCATCATCAATCACGCCGCGGAAAGCAGGGTACTCCTTGAAGTAGAAGCTGCTAAAGGTGGACTCCGTGTTGGGATCGTTCACAGTGAGATCCAGATGATACTGCGTATAGGCGTTCATAGCCTCGCTGGAAACAGCGATGTAATCAGAAATCAGTGCAGTGTTCTGAATATCAGCAAAGCTATCACCATCGCCGTTGCAGATGTAGACAGTACCATCGCGGCCGATCAGGAAGTAGGGGTTGCCATCTTCATAGTACTTAGCGAGAGCCAGCTCGTAGTTCTGCTGGCCGTCCTTCTCGTACATCTCCAGGTAGTCGGCGATGTCGATGAAGACGCCATCATAGGCTTCCGTACCATTGTTGCCACTGTTGGGAACCGGCGCGCCAGCAACGGGAATGTTGCCCTTTGAATGTTCGCGGTACGCAGGGGCAATATCTCCCAAGTGACCGTCGCGAATGTTACCATTTTTGCCTGCGTTCACGCCCAGAACAAAAGCGTAGTCAGACACGTCGTACTCCAGGTATACGGGGTTCCAGGTTTCGGGATCGTTGATATCAGAGGTCAGAGCGTAGGGAATGTCAGCAATCAGGTTGGAGCTGCCGTCAGCATCCGGCACAACGGTCAGAGCAGCAGTCCAGCCAGTGCCGTCCACCAGCCGGATGGAGGTCACGTCGTTATCCAGCTCGGCATCCTTCTGGGCAATGTCCAGAGTGTATACTTTGTATTTACCGGTGTTGGTTTTGCTGAGGTAGTTATCTAAGTCACCCTTGGAAATGTAATAACCGCCATGGTTGTTGCTATCAAAACCATCAGAGGCAATCTGGGGGTTAGCTACCAGGTTAACCCAAGCCTCTTCGCTCAGCACCACGAGTTCGGAGCCATCATACAAATCCCAGAGGGGATTGGAAACCTTAGCGCCATCCTTGTAAGCATCGGTTTCATTGCTGATAACCTCAGTATAATGGGCGCCACCCTTGCCGAGCTTCATAACCTTAGCGTTGGAATCCTTAGCGGCTTCCACGATGGCGGTGTAGGGAATGGCAGCATTCCACTGAGCGTACACAGAGTAAGGCACGTTCACAGTGATGGTGCCCTTGTTCTGGTCGATGGTGGAGCCATAGGAGAAGCGGCTGCCGATGTCGGCAGTGCTGTACAGGTCGTCCAGGTCGCCGTTGTTAGCAGCGGTGAAGTTGGGCACGCCATAGAGAGCGAACTCGTCGATGGTAGCGGTGGTCTTAGCATCCGCGCGGTTGATCAGGATGTAATAAGAAGTGGCACGGGCAGAATAATCCTCGTTACCCAGAATCTTCATCTCGATCTCAGCGCCCAGCTGCTCAGTACCGGGAGCGGGGATATAACGATCATATTCACCGATGATGGCGCCAGACTTGGGCAGCGCCACGGCGGCGGTATCGTTATTGTTATCATTGTCATAAACAGCGGTAGCGCCCACGGTCTTGGTCCAGAAGAATTTCCAACCGTTCAGCACATTTCTGTCATAGACATCGTAAGGAACCTCGAACACGTACACGTTCTGGCCCTGGATGGTGGTCAGCTCACCATCATAGGAAATGCCGGTGTCGGGATCCTGCAGGCTCATGTCGGTGATAGCGGGATCCACATACTCGTCGGCCACAGTGACGTTCAGGGTGTAATCCTGGGTGGTCAACTCGTCCTCAGAGGTGACGCGGATAGACACAGGATTGGTGGCGTTCACTTCGCCGGAAACGTCGAAAGCAACATAGCGGTTGCGGTCGTTGTTCTGCGTAGCTTCAGAGACAGTTGCGTTAGAAGCAGTGGGAATGACAACGGAGATAGTGGCGTTGTTGGAAGCCACCAGGTCGATGTCCACAGCGGAATCATAAGTGGTGCCGCTGAGATAACGATTCAGCTTGGAAACATCAGTGCCCATGGGCAGAGTGATGTCGATGGTCTTGGTTTCCTGATCGATGGTAGCGGTCTCGCTGCCGATGGTCAGCTCGGTGATGTCAGCCTCGCTGTTCTCAGCAGGCTCGAAGAAGTAGACCTTGTAGGTGCGGAAGGTGTTCTCAGCGTAGGTCAGCTTTACTTCGACGGGGGTAGCATTGGTGCCATCTGCGAACGTAGAGAAGGCGTTATTTTCCGCATTCTTAGCGTCGGTCCAATCCTTCAAGAAATTATCGAAGGTAGTGGTATCCACAGTAGCGCCCTTCACAGTAATAGCTTTGCCGCTAGTCCAAGAAGCTTCCGTGCTGGGGTAATCCAGAGTGAACTCGGGGGTCACGGTGAACTCAGACTTGCCGTAGGTGTAGCCATAGGGCAGCAGCACAGCGATGTCGCCGGTCTCAGTGAACAGCACAGCGTCCAGGCCCTCTTTGGTGGTGAAGGAGACAAAGCCGGCAGCGGGGGTGATGTTCAGGTTGTAGGTACGGGTGTTGCCGTTGTTGGTAACGGTGATGGTGTCGCCGTCATGCACCTCAGTGCCAGTAGCGTCCTGGTTGGTACCGGGCTCGATGGTAGCGCTACCGCCCGCAGCATAGTTCACAGTAGCGGTAGCGCCTTCGGAACCCTCAGCCCAGACCCAGTCACGCACGGTGAAAGTCTCATCTTTAACCATAGCGGCATCGTAGGGCACGGTGATGTTGATGTCCTTCGCGCCGATGATGGTCTCGCCCAGCTGGGGAATCACGCCGTAAGTTTCGCTGTTGATGGTGAACTTCTCAATCTGGATGCCGGTTTCAGCAACCTGAGGAGTGAGCACCACAGTGTACTCGGTGCGGTTGGCAGGAGCAGCAGCTTCAGCCACGGTGAACTCAATCACAACCTGACGGTTCTCGTTGCGGTACTGGTCCAGTTCGGTGGCCGGAATAGTGATATTCATCAGCCCGTCGCTATCAGTATCCTTTGCTTTCTCGTCGGTGGTTGTGGTGGTGTTCTGACGGGTGTAGTACACCTCGTAGTCAGGGCCAACCAGCACATCCACATCCACGGTCACAGCCGTATTAGGGATAGCGCCTTCATAGGCGTTGGTGCCCTGGGTAGGAGGTGCAAGCTGCACCACATTGCCGCCTGCTGTCACTTCGATGCCAGAAAGCACCGGAGAGGCAGCCGCAGCGCTGAGCGGAATCATTGCGACGACCAGCATGAGCGCCAGAAGCATCGCAAGTGATTTCTTCAGAAACTTGCTTTTCTTCATAATTTCAACCCTCTTAAATTTTAGATTCTCACAGGGCTTTTTCCCCGTGAGTTGAAGTTATCTATATAATAATCTTTGTCTTTGAAAAATGCAAGCCCTTTTTTCAAGTTTTTACGCAAATCCTTGCCGGGACAGCGCAAAGCCAAAAATGGCTACAAATGGCGGTCTTAAGCCATTTCTGGGGATTTTTTCTTGTAACCTTTTGTTACGATTTGGAGAAATCCCCATATTTTCCCTCTACAATGTGGCGCATTTTTGGAAGGTTTGTCCATCGCCCTTTTTGCGGGCTTTTTGTTTTGTGCGCTTCTTTGTAAAATCGTTTCTTTTTCGCGGCAAAGCTTGGGGAAGTTGTCCATATTTCCGGTCAGTGACAAAAAATCCTGCCGCTGGAAAAACATTTTCCCCTGCGCCGCGCCTGTTTTCCCGCAAAGTTTTGTCCCTTTACAGGGGGCTTCCCCTGCCACGGGCACAGGCCTTTCTCTCACTTTCCCCAGAGGGCCCCGCCCAGCTCCTCCACCGCGTTGGTGGAGAGGCACCGGCCGTGCTCCTCGCAATAGGCGTAGAACACCGGGCAGGCTCCCAGGGGCTTGCCGAAGGGCGCCGCCAGCCGCCGGACACTTTGCCGCTGCCGCAGCGCTGCTGCCGCTTTTAAGTAATAGGCGCCCCGGTACAGGCACAGGGACGCCTCCAGCTTGGGCCAGGCCTGGTACAGGCACGCCACCGCGGCGCACAGGCTGCCCGCCCTTTGGAACTGGAACACAAGGGGCTGCGCCGGCCGTTTCAATCGCACGTGCAGCACCTCGCTTCCTGGGTTTTACTCCATTGTATGGCAAGGGCTTGGCTTTGGTGTTTACACCGGCTCGCCGCGCAGCTGCTGGATGGCCTGCTCCGGGTCCTTGGCGGTGAACACCGCGGTGCCGGCGATGAGCACGTCGGTGCCCGCCTCCCGGACGATGTGGGCGTTCTCCAGGTTGATGCCGCCGTCCACCTCGATAAGCAGGTTGGGGAAGTGCGCCTTGAGGGTGCGCACCTTCTTTAGGGGCCACTCCTGGAGCTTCTGGCCGCCGAAACCGGGCTCCACGGTCATCACCGTCACGTGGTGCAGCTGCTCCCCAAAGGGGAAAAGCTCCTCCACCGGGGTGCCGGGCTTGATGGCGATGCCGGGCTTCGCGCCGCTGGCTTCAATGGAGGCCAGCACAGTACGGGGGTCGTCGTCGCACTCGATGTGGAAGGTAATCCAATCGGCGCCGGCCTCCCGGAACACGGGCACGTACTGCAGGGGGTGGCGGAGCATCAGGTGCAGGTCGAACTCCTGGTCCGTCTTGCCCCGCAGCGCCTTTACCACCTGGGGCCCCATGGTCAAATTGGGCACGAAGTTGCCGTCCATAATGTCGATATGAAGAATCTCCGCTTCCCGCACTTTTTTCAGCTCCGCGCCCAGGGCGGAGAAGTCCGCCGCCAGCAGCGAAGGCGCCACGTAAGTCATTTGTGCTACCATCCTTTCCCATACCGTCTTTTTCCCTATTGTACACGATAGAGCCCGCTTTTTCAACGGGTACCGCCCAGAAAGATAAAAAGGCCCGCCGCCCACCGGGCAGCGCGCCTTTTCCTATACTAAATACAATATGTTGCATAGCCCCTGTGCCAGTATGGTCATCAGTGGTATACTAATAATAGAAAGCACCGTGCTTACCGCCACCGTTTTCGAGGCCAGGGCGGAGTCCCTTTTATACTGCACCGCAAACAGCACCGTGTTGGCGGCCACCGGGCAGGCTGCCTGGATAACGCTGGTGACAAACAGCTCCTGAGAGGGGCGGATAAACAGCAGGCACACCACAAACAGCGCCGGGGCCACCAGCAGCCGCAGGGCCGCCATCTTGTACACCGCCACGTCCGAGACGAAGGAGTGCAAATCCACCTTGGCCACGTAGCTGCCGATAATCAGCATGGCCAAGGGCGTGTTCAAATCCGCGAAGAAGCCCACCGGCTCGGTGATGACCGCGGGCAGATGCAAATCCAAAAAGTAGATGGGCAGGCCAAACAGCAGGCCGATGATGCCTGGGTTGAACAGCAGCACCTTCAAGCTCATCTTCTGGCCGCCGCTCATCATGCTGTAGCCGTAGGTCCAGCAGAAGATATTGAACACCACAATGAAGAAGGAGCCGTACATCACGCCCTTGCTGCCCACAATGCCCTCCACCAAGGGCAGGCCCATAAAGCCGGCGTTACTAAAGCTGACGGCAAAGCGCAGCACCTTTTTGCGGCCCTCGGGCTCCTTGCGGAAGAAAAGCAGGCTCAGGCCGATGCTCAAGGCGATGGCCAGGGCCGAGGTGCCCACGGAGAGCAGCAGCTCCCCCGGGCTGAGGCTGTCCTCTGAGGTGAGAAAGGAATTGACAATCAGGCAGGGGGTGACGATTTGGATGAGCAGCGTGGTGATTTCCGAGGCGCCCCGCTCGGTGAGCATCCCCTTTTTCGTCACCAGGTAGCCCACCACAATGAGGATGAGCATCACCGCCACCTTGCTTATCACTGTCAATACCGCTTCCATGCAGTTCCCTCTCTTTCCCGCGTTTTCCCTGCCAGCTTAGAAAAGCCCCTCTGGGTCGTCTGTGTCGTCCTTTTCCTGGGCGGGAAGCTCCTTGGCCTCCTGCCCCCGGGCGGACTTCCGGTTCTTCCGGTACTCCTTGACAAACACCACGGCCAGCACCACCAGCACCGCGGCGGTGAGCACCCGGAAGGCAATGCCCCAGCCCCCTGCAAAGGCGCCCGCGTCGGGATAGATGCGGTCCACCAGCAGCCAGGCGCCCAGCACCAGGAAGTAGCCTCCCGCCAGGAAAAACACCTTGTTCTCCTTGGAGAGGGAGAAAATCAAAATGAGCCCAGCCGCCAAAATGACAATGGGGAACATGAATTCCATAAAAGCCGCTCCTTTCCAGGCCGTTACTCTCTGCCTATTATACTGGAAA
>ULQC01090645.1_pt1 | contig 9935 bp, 9 predicted proteins | sample 1954091 | NCBI WGS metagenome assembly ULQC01 (sample SAMEA4835645, study PRJEB28245) | human gut metagenome | biome: gut microbiome; material: fecal sample | place: Denmark | collected 2008
GAAAGAGAAAGCAATTGAAGTTGCGAATATGCTGGTTGAGAACGGAGTACGTGCGATCTGGAACTTTGCACATACAGATTTGAACCTTCCGGATAATGTTGTTGTTGAGAATGTGCATCTGTCAGAAAGTCTGATGCAGTTGTCATACAATATCAGTCGTTACAAAGAGGACCATAAATAAACTATAATACAAGAAAGCGTGTAGGAGTAGTCTGGAATACGGACATATTTTTACACGTTCTTTTGTTGCAGAGATATATCTGATGGGAGATGAATGAATATATGAAACTTCTGGTTAATGCTGCGCAGATGAAGGCTGCCGATCAGTACACGATTCAGGAACTGGGCATTGCATCACTGGAATTAATGGAGCGTGCAGCAAATGCCTGTGTACAGACGATGCAAAGTGAGAATCTGGATCTTTCTTCTGTCTGTGTGGTATGTGGATCAGGGAATAATGGTGGAGATGGATTTGCCATCGCCAGGATCTTGAAGAATATGGGGTGTTCTGTGGATACTTATCTGGTCGGCAATCCAGAGCATTGTACACCGGAGACACGGGAACAGATAAGACGTCTTAAAGAATGTGGTGGTAAGATCACGGAAGATATCCCGCAGGATAACAGCTACAGCATAGTGATAGACGCCGTGTTCGGAGTCGGACTGAGCCGTAAGATTGAAGGTACATATCGTCAGGTGATTGAACGTATGAATCAGATGCAGGGTACAAAATTTGCAGTAGATATCCCATCAGGACTTTCAGCCTCTACGGGATGTGTGCTTGGTTGTGCATTCCACGCAGATGATACAGTGACATTCGAGGTGAAAAAGATCGGCCTTGAGCTGGCGCAAGGCAGAGCATATGCAGGAAGAGTGACAGTAGCAGAGATTGGCATTTCGCATGAGCCGTTATTACAGGATGCAGATGTGATCCATTCTTTTGGAAGAGAAGAATATCGTAGAATGCTTCCGGAAAGACCGGAAGATTCTAATAAGGGAAGTTATGGAAGGCTTCTTGTGATCGCTGGAAGTAAGGGTATGGCAGGTGCAGCATATCTGAATGCCCATGCGGCTTATATGACAGGAGCCGGGCTTGTCAGAATCTATACACCAAAGGACAACCGCGAGATATTGCAGACACTTCTGCCGGAAGCAATCATAACGGCTTATGATGAATTTAATAAAGAAGAAGTACTAAAGCTTCTTAAGTGGGCAGACGGTGTGTGTATTGGTTCCGGCATTGGAAGAAGTACAACATCGGAGAAGTTATTGCGGACGGTTATAGAGTACGTGGATGTTCCATGCCTGATCGATGCAGACGGGTTAAATCTTCTGTCAGATAACAAAGATCTTCTTGATCGGCTGGCAGACCGGAAGTTCATATTTACGCCGCATATGAAAGAGATGTCTAGACTTACAGGCATCCCTGTGGAAGATCTTAGAGAAGACCGGATACAGATCCTGAAGAAATTCGCTGACGGATATCAGGTAACCTGTGTATTAAAAGATTCCAGAACACTGATCGCAGATAAGGCAAATGAAATCTGCCTGAATCTTACCGGGAACAGTGCGATGGCAAAAGCCGGTTCGGGAGATGTGCTGGCCGGTGTGATCGCAGGCTTTATGGTGCAGGAAAAAGATACGAAAAAAGCAGCCAGATTAGGTACATATGTACATGGTTTGGCCGGTGACCTTGCAAAATTTGAAAAAGGCGTATATAGTGTAATGGCAAGAGATCTGATAGAATATATCAGTAAAGCATTAATGAAACTGGAGGATGAATAGCAGTGAAACATTATACAAGAGTTTTAGCCAGAGTCGATTTAGATGCGGTTGAATATAATATAGAGATGATGAAGAAAAATATTCAGAAAGATACACAGATGATGGCAGTCATCAAGATGGATGGTTATGGACATGGTGCCGTTCAGATTGCAAAGCTTCTGGAACCCAAGGATTATATCTGGGGTTATGCAGTAGCTACGCTGGATGAAGCTATTTTATTAAAAGATGCATGTTTGAAGAAACCGGTATTGGTTCTTGGATGCATTTTCCCGGATCAGTGGGATACGATGATCCGCAATGAAGTACGTATGACTGTCTATAGTTATGAGATGGCAAAAGAAGTGTCAGAGCTTGCAGAAGCCATGGGCTGTAAAGTCTATGTACATATTAAGCTTGACACTGGAATGGCAAGACTGGGATTCCAGATTACAGAGGAGAATGCCGAAGAAATCGCAAAGATCAGTAAACTGCCGAACCTGGTAATGGAAGGAATGTTTACACATTTTTCCAAGTCTGATGAAGCAGATAAGACATTTACCAATGAGCAGCTTGATAAATATCTCTGGATGAAAGAAGAATTGAAAAAAAGAGGTGTTACGTTCCAGTATTATCATTGCTCCAACAGCGCAGGTATCATTGATCTGAAAGAAGCGAATATGGATATTGTACGTGCGGGTATCACTACATATGGCATGTATCCGTCAGATGAAGTAGAGAAAGAACGGGTTCCGTTAAAACCGGCAATGGAACTTATCAGTCATGTTGCCCATGTAAAATGGCTGACAGAAGGAAAGCCTGTAAGCTATGGCGGAACGTATGTTACAACCCGTCCGACAAAAGTGGCTACGATTCCGGTCGGTTATGGAGACGGATATCCAAGAAGTCTGTCTAATAAAGGATATGTGCTGATCCACGGGCAGAAAGCACCGATCATCGGACGTGTATGTATGGATCAGTTCATGGTTGATGTGACAGCTATCGAGGACGTGGAATTCGGAGATAAAGTTGTAATATTCGGACGTGACGGAAAGGAGTTCCTGTCAGTTGATACGCTGGGAGAACTTTCCGGAAGATTTAATTATGAATTCGTGTGTGTATTGAACAAACGTATTCCAAGAGAATATATCCGCCACGGAGAAGTCGTAGAACAGGTAGACAGTTTTTAATTGCCGTGCATTCGTACAGAAGCTGCCGGTGGCAGGTTCTGTAGATATCGTAAAACTTTGCAGAATACATCTGAGAAAAAAGGAAATACTTAGTATATCTTAAGAATCGGAGTGTGAAGCAAAGTGCAGGTGAAACGAGGAGATATCTATTATGCAGATTTAAGTCCGGTGGTGGGATCGGAACAGGGAGGAATCCGTCCGGTTCTGATCATTCAGAATGATGTGGGAAACAGACACAGCCCAACTGTTATCTGTGCCGCTATCACATCTCGGATGAATAAGGCCAAACTGCCAACGCATGTAGAAATCGATGCAAGAAGATATCATATTGTAAAGAATTCAGTGGTTTTACTGGAACAGATCCGCACGATCGACAAACAAAGACTTAGAGATCTGGTATGTCATCTGGATGAAGAGATAATGAACAAAGTAGATGAGGCGATCCGAATCAGTTTCGAGCTTCATACATAGAAGAAGGAGTTAAGGATAATTAATTATGGAAGAGGGAAGTTTGTTCCAACGAATGAAACAGATATTTCATGAAGATGAAATGGATGAAGAGATGCAGAAAGAAGCTGCAGCGCTGATCCGCAATATTTTCCGCTATATGGATAAAGATGCGAAAGACATTATGACCCACCGTAAGAACATTGTTGCAATTGACGGAGACTGGTCTCTGGAAGAAGCATTAAAATTCATGCTGGATGAAAGATTTTCAAGGTTCCCGGTATATCAGGAGGATATTGACGAGATCATAGGTATTATCCATTTAAGAGATGCAACATCCGGTTATCTGGATGAATCAAAGAGAGGCTGTCCGGTGAAAGAATTGAAAGAATATCTCCGTCCGGTTACATATATTCCTGAAACCAAAAGCATCGATACTTTATTTAAAGAGATGCAGTCCACAAAGAATCATATGGTGATTGTTCTGGATGAATACGGCCAGACGTCCGGACTTGTTGCTATGGAGGATATTCTGGAAGAGATCGTCGGAAATATCCTGGATGAATATGATGAAGAAGATGAGATGATCCAGAAGCAGAATGACGGAAGCATGATCGCAAATGGCCTGACAGAGCTTGAGGATCTGGAGGATCTCATTCCTGTTACATTCGACAAAGAAGATTATGAGACGTTAAATGGTTTTCTGATTGATGAACTGGAACACATTCCGGGTGAAGATGAAAAGTGCGTAGTAGACTATGAAGGATATCGTTTTACCGTTTTACAGGTAGATAATAATATAATTCAGACAGTTAAGATTGAAAAACTGCCCGAAGCGTGATAGAATAGATAAAGTGTGTAATAATACAATTTTTATAAAAGATAAAACAAAATAGATAAAGAGAGGTAAAAGACATGTCAGGACATTCAAAATTTGCCAATATTAAGCATAAGAAAGAGAAAAATGATGCTGCCAAAGGAAAGATCTTTACAAAGATCGGTAAAGAGATCGCAGTAGCAGTAAAAGAAGGCGGAAGTTCAGATCCTTCTAATAACAGCAGATTGAGAGATGTAATCGCAAAAGCAAAATCCAACAACATGCCAAACGATACAATTGAAAGAAATATCAAACGTGCATCCGGAGATATGAGTGCAGCAAACTATGAGCACATTACATATGAAGGATACGGACCGAACGGTACAGCTATCATCGTAGAAACTCTTACAGATAACAAGAACCGTACAGCATCTAATGTAAAGAATGCATTCACAAAGGGAAGCGGTAACGTAGGAACACCTGGATGTGTATCATTCATGTTCGACAAGAAAGGTCAGATCGTGATTGACAAAGAAGAATATGAAGGCGATGCAGATGAACTGATGATGCAAGTACTGGATGCAGGAGCAGAGGACTTTGTAGAAGAAGAAGACAGCTTTGAAGTACTGACAGATCCTGATGATTTCAGTGCGGTACGTCTTGCAATGGAAGAAGCAGGAATCCCGATGGTATCTGCAGAAGTAACAATGATCCCTCAGACATATGTAGAACTGACAGATCCAAAAGACATTGCCAATATCCAGAAGACGCTGGATATGCTGGATGATGACGATGATGTTCAGGATGTATATCACAACTGGGATGAATAAAATGTATACAACACCTCCATACTAATAAAAAGTATGGAGGTGTTTTTATGAGCGAAGAGAAAAAAGAAAAAGAAAAAAGTGCAGAGCCGACAGAAGAATTAAAAGAAACCGGTAGTGCGAATCTTGAAGGAAGCCGGGACAACCACAGAATCAAACTTCTTACGATAGTGGGTGAAATTGAAGGACATGAAGCGGTATCCGGGAATACAAAGGCCACAAAGTATGAACATCTGCTTCCTATGCTGGCCGAAGTCGAAGACAGCAGTAAGATTGATGGTCTTCTGATTCTTCTGAATACACTTGGAGGAGATGTAGAGGCGGGACTTTCGATTGCAGAAATGATCGCTTCTTTGAGTAAACCTACAGTATCCCTGGTGCTTGGCGGCAGTCATTCGATCGGCGGACCACTGGCAGTGTCGGCCGACTATTCATTTATCGTGCCAAGCGGAACAATGGTGATACATCCGGTGCGGTCTAACGGGATGTTTATCGGAGTTCAGCAAAGTCTCGATAACATGATACGTACGCAGGACCGGATCACAAGATTTTTGTCAGAACATTCTTCTATGAAGCAGGAGCGGATCGAAGAGTTAATGTTAAACCCTACAGAGCTGGTCAAAGATGTTGGGACACTTCTGGAAGGAAAGGATGCTGTAAGAGAAGGACTCATTGATGCTGTAGGCGGGTTAAGTGATGCATTGAATAAATTGCACGAAATGATCAGTGACAGAAATCAAAAAAAGAACGAAAATGTGTAATGACAGCAATTCCCCTAAATGCTATAATTATAATTAGTATTGCCATCATAAGGGGGAGTTTTCATGACGGCGAAGTCTACAAAGAGTAAGACGAACAGAAAAAAAACAGGTACGACTTCAAAAAAGTCGACTTCTAATAAAAAAACAACAAAGAAAAATACAAAAAAAACAACCAGATCTACCAGAACCGCAAAGTCCGGTAATAGTTTTCTGATGGATGAAATCCTGATATGGATAACACTTGCGGTCAGTATCATTCTTCTGATCAGTAATTTTGGTGTTGCAGGATTTTTAGGAGATGCCGTATCCGGAGTTTTGTGGGAGATATTTGGGGCCGTGGCCTATATCATTCCATTCGTTTTGTTTGGTCTGGTATCTTTTCTGGTGTCTAATAAAGGCAACCGGTATGCATACATGAAGACAGTAATTGCAGTGCTTTTGCTGTTCCTTGCTGAAATTTTGCTGCAGCTCGTGGACGAACTTGGCGGAAAGATCGGAAAGGGACTGGCATCTGTATTAACGCCGGCAATCGGTGTAGCCGGAACATATGTTGTCACAGTGATTCTTATGATCATCTGTCTGGTGATCATTACAGGAAAGTCTGCATTAAAAGGTGTGAAGGCCGGCAGTGATAAAGCATATGCAAGGGCAAAAGAAGATGCAAGAAGACATAAAGAGCATGCGGAAGTCAGAAAACGTGAACGCATGGAACAGCGTGAACAACGTGAAAAGGAACGTGCTGCGGCTGCGGCAGACAGCAGCATGCACAGGCGGAGAGACAAGCATGTGGAAGGAGTATCTTTCGATACGTCTATCGCTAAGAAATCTCCGGAAGTAAGAGAACTTCCAATCGATCCAAAGACAGCAAAAGGACCGGAGAAACCGGAATTTATCATACACCGTGCGGATCCTGAGCCGGCAGATTATGGAAAAGAAGACATGACGAATGAACCGGAAAAGAAGACTCCGGAATCTGAAAATGATCCAAAGACACAGGAAAAACCTGCAAGACGTAAGAATCCGAAGATGGGGGCGGCAGGAATGGCAGATGAAGTAGCAGATGTTGCTGCAAGCGTTGCCGCAGATTCTGTAAAGCCGAAAAAAGAGTATCAGTATCCGCCGTTATCTCTGCTTCAGAGAGGAAAACGCGGCGGAGGAGAATCAGATGCGCATTTAAGAGAGACCGCTATGAAGCTGCAGCAGACACTCGAGAACTTTGGGGTAAAAGTTACCATTACCAATGTAAGCTGTGGACCTTCGGTTACAAGATATGAATTACAGCCTGAAATGGGAGTCAAAGTCAGTAAGATCGTAGGTCTTGCCGATGATATCAAACTGAATCTTGCAGCGGCAGATATCCGTATTGAGGCTCCGATTCCGGGAAAAGCGGCAGTAGGGATTGAAGTACCGAACAAAGAAAACAGTGCAGTCATGCTCCGTGATCTTCTGGAATCGCCGGAATTTAAGAACAGTTCTTCCAAGATATCTTTCGCAGTAGGAAAGGACATCGGCGGAAAGACTGTGGTAGCAGATATTGCCAAGATGCCGCACGTACTGATCGCCGGCGCTACCGGATCTGGTAAATCCGTATGTATCAATACGTTGATCATGAGTGTCTTATATAAGGCAGACCCTAATGAAGTAAAACTGATCATGATTGATCCGAAGGTTGTAGAATTGAGTGTGTATAATGGTATTCCACACCTTCTGATTCCGGTAGTCACTGATCCGAAAAAAGCGGCAGGCGCACTGAACTGGGCAGTGGGAGAGATGTCAAGACGTTATCAGGCATTTGCCAAATATAATGTCAGAGATATGAAAGGATATAACGAAAAGATCAAAAGTCTTGGAGTCCAGACCGAAGAAGGCGATAAACTGGAGCCTATGCCACAGATCATTATTATTGTTGATGAGCTTGCGGATTTGATGATGGTAGCTCCGGGAGATGTAGAGGAAGCAATCTGCCGTCTGGCACAGCTTGCGAGAGCCGCAGGGATCCACCTGGTGCTTGCGACACAGAGACCGTCAGTTAACGTTATCACCGGACTTATCAAGGCGAATATGCCTTCGAGAATCGCATTCTCAGTATCATCCGGTGTAGATTCCCGGACGATTATAGATATGAACGGTGCAGAGAAGCTTCTGGGAAAGGGAGATATGCTTTTTTATCCGTCAGGATATCAGAAACCGGCCAGAGTACAGGGATCATTTGTTACAGATAAGGAAGTACAGCAGGTAGTAGAATATCTGCGTGAACATAACGGCGATGTTACATACAATCAGGATATAGAGACGCATATGAATACCATTCCTACCGGAAATCCGGCATCAGGATCCGGCGGAAGTGAAGGTAATGAAAATGATGCATATTTTGCAGATGCCGGAAGACTGATCATTGAGAAGGAAAAAGCATCTATCGGAATGCTCCAGCGAGCTTTTAAGATAGGATTTAACAGGGCTGCAAGAATCATGGATCAGTTATGTGAGGCAGGCGCCGTAGGACCGGAGGAAGGAACAAAACCTCGAAAAGTTCTGATGTCTTCGGAAGAATTTGAACAATATTTGAATGAGAAGAATGGATAAGAGATAGAATTCACAGTAGGAGGATGGCATAAGATGAGATGTAGGTATTGTGGTCAGAGAATACCTGAAGGGGAATTGTATTGCAGACATTGTGGAAAAGAGGTCCGCATTGTTCCGGACTACAACCCATTAGATGATATGCTTACAGCACAGATAAAAGGTGCAATAGACAGTGATGGCTATGAGGATGAGATGTATTATTCCCGGCCTTCACGTAACAGAGATGCAGCTGGAAGATCTACAACCGGCAGCCGTAGAGGAAATGAAAGACGCAGTACAGGTGTGGCAAGAAATAATACAAGAAACAGAAGCAGACAGATGAATGAGGATGAACGCAGACGCCGTAACCGTGAGTGTGCAAGACAAAAAGCACTTCGCAAAAAAAAGAAAAAGCGTGCACTGCTTCTTGCATTGTCCCTGTTACTTATCATAGGAATTGTTGGAATATTTGCTTATATAACATCATATATTGGTGCGGTCAACAAGGGAAATAAAGCACTCGAAAGAAATGATTATACAGAGGCAGAAGACTGCTTCAGAAATGCCATGGCAAAAGATGACACCAGACCGGAAGCATACACAGGCCTTTCAAAAGTTTATCAGGCACAGGATAATACAGAAAAAGCAGAGCGTCTGTTCTCGGATGCACTGAAAAAACAGGAAGATAATATCGAATTATATCGTGCGTGCATCAAATTCTATATCCGTTCTGATCAGAACGAGAAGATTCCGGAGCTTCTGGATAATGCGACTTCGACGATTACAGATGAATTACCGGAATATGTAGTGAAGACTCCGAAATTCAGTCTGGATGACGGTGAGGATTATGATGATGTTCAGCAGTTAAAACTGACGGCAGAATCGGGAAATAAGATATATTATACGAAGAACAAGAAGAAGCCAACCACAGGCAGCCATAAGTACAATAGTCCGATTCAGATTGAAGAGGGAGACACAACGATCTATGCAATAGCAGTAAATAAGGCGGGCATTCCAAGCCTTCCGGTGAAAAAATCATATACCGTTGAACTTCCGATCGAAGATGCACCGGCAGTGTCCCCGTCAACCGGACAGTACAGCACTGCTCAGGAGATTGAGATTAAAGTACCGGATGGATATACGGCGTATTATACGACAGATAAATCAGAACCGACGACTTCTTCTACGAAGTACACCGGACCGGTAGAGATGCCGGAAGGAGAGACCATCTTTAAGGCAGTATTGGTCAATGCCAAGGGAAGAGTGAGCGGAATTACGACCAGAAATTATGTATTGAATTAAGATCGATATGTCCCCGGTCAAGTAGACTGGGGACATATCAAGATACACAACCGACAGATTCGATTAGATGTCTATGCCGTAGATGAAGATGATGTGATATATGAAGTGGAGGCCAAAAAAGAAAATACATATAATCTTCCGAAAAGGAGTCGGCTGTATCAGGGAATCATCGACAGTAAATTGTTGCCACCGGGAGTTGTTGATCTCAATTTATTGAATGAAGTTTTGAGCTGGTGTCACCAGAATTGATAGAACTTTTGAAGTATAT
>ULQC01056512.1_pt1 | contig 9814 bp, 10 predicted proteins | sample 1954091 | NCBI WGS metagenome assembly ULQC01 (sample SAMEA4835645, study PRJEB28245) | human gut metagenome | biome: gut microbiome; material: fecal sample | place: Denmark | collected 2008
CGTTACCCAATATACGAGGGAGTTTATCGAATACTTACGTTGTAACTGCCTGATATGCTCTATCCGTATGGTTTCGCCATCCTCTTTTCCTATCCGGTAAATGGATGATACCGTAAAGTAGATGGATAGCCCGCCGAAGAACAGGAACATAAGCAGGATTACCGCCAGCCTTATTTCCGGTGTCATGCGCCCGCACAGGTGGCGGAGTTTTTCATCCGCCCAGTCCTGCACATGGGTAATTGCCTGATTCACCGGAGAGAGTATTTTCCGTATCATGGTTTACCGCTTTATGGTGTTCAAGTCCTTGTTTTCCGTTATCTCGAAACTTTCCATGATAAAGCCGTGCGGGTTGTTGTCACTCCTTACGGCGTTCAGTAACCGGCAACGGGTGACAAGGCTTCTTTCAGTTACACTACTTTCACGGATAATCATTTGGCGGGCATAGGTAGCCACCGCATACGGGTACACATCGAAATTGCAAGAAACACTGTCTATATGTATAGTCTGGCTGATATTGCCCGAAATGATACGGTTATAATACCCTTTTTCCGAGAGGTCACGGTAATAATTAAATGCGCTCTTGTCAGCGAGGAACAGCGACTGTTTGATATTGCTTTCGATAGCGTTCTTATCGGGTGAGAGCGTGAAAAAGAGTTCGTGAAAACGCTTCACGTGTTCCCTTGCTTCGACCGGACGGTTTTGCGAGAGGTCTTGCGATAACGCAAGCATTAACGATTTGCCATCATCCAGCACATAAATCTTCTGCCGTTGCGCTTCGGCAAACGTGTAGGAGTTCCAAACGGCATAACCCGTTATCAGGGTACACATGACGACAAACACAATCCCAAAAAGCCGTATCTGTTTGAAACTGGTTTCAATGTTCTTTAAACTTTTAAATTCCATCTTGATTTTTGTTTATTAATTACCTTTGATTAGTTTGCCGCCGACCCTGCCGCCAGCATTTCCGGTGGCTGCCCCGGCTACCGCACCCACACCGCTACCTGTTTTACTCGCGGTACTGTTTATATTCCGGCTCATGTTACCCATTCCGCCCGCCTGAATTATCCAGTTCGATACGGTGGGGATGGTGAAGTAACCGATAATACCGATTATCATAAAAATGATGTACACGCTGTTGCTTCCGTCCGGTACGAAATTGGGGTCTGATAGCTCCTGAATATCCTTTTGGAGCATAAGCACCTGTATTCGGGCAAGAATGGAACTGAACAGGTCTGAAACGGGCAGCCACAGGTAAACGGAAATGTACCTTGTTATCCATTGGGTCAGTGTCGCCTGAAAGCCATCATACACGCTGATGGCAAAGGCTATCGGACCCAGTATGGCAAGTACAATCAGGAAAAAGGTTCGGATAGTATCTATCACAAGGGCTGCCGATTGAAAGAGAAGTTCCAAAAGTTCCCTGAACCAGTCCCGGACAGATTTCTTGATATTGTGTGCCGTCCTATCCATGTACATACCACCCATTGTGGCAATATCTTTGGCAGACCATCCCAATTCGTCAATCTGTTTATCAAACGCTTCATCTGAAACAAGGTAAGCCATTTCCGGATTACGCACCATCGCTTCATATTCCAGCTTGTCCTTTTGCTCCCGGTAGGCGTTCATATCGAAAGTTTGCGTTTCGAGCATATTGTTACACCCCTTGACTACGGGTGACATCACGCTGTTAATCGTACCCAGTACGAATGTGGGGAAGAACATAATACAAAAGCCAATCACAAAGGGACGGAGCAAAGGGTAAACGTCTATCGGTTCGGCATTGGATAGCGACTGCCATACTTTGGCAGCCACATAGAACAAAGCCCCCAGTCCCGCTATTCCTTTGGCTACCCCCGCCATGTTCCCGCATAGCGGCATCATTTCCGTATATAAGCTACGGAGTATCTGATGCAGGTTATCAAATTCGATTGCTAATAACATATCTTTGATTTATTTGAAGTTACCAGTAACGTTCATCCGCCGAGCCGTACAAAGCCATCACCCGGTCGGTGTCCTTTTTCTTTTTCGCCCGCAGGTAGGAAACGGAAATATTCTTGCGGGTATAGTAACTCACCAAATCCCGGTAGTTCCTGATGGCGTTATACGTCCGGTCGATAACGTCCATCCGTTCCTTGTCCGACATGGAAAGCCCGTTGATGTTCACCACGCTTTTCATTTCTTCCAGCACATCGGAACTTTCCTGCAACAGTTGGGTATAGCCGTAGGCAATGGCGGAAAGTTCATCCGGCGTATAGTTTTCATCCGAAAGCATCTTCTGAAAACTGTTCACATAGATGTCGGAAATCTCCCCGATAAGCAGGATAGACTTTTGCACTTTCCGGGCATCTTTGACAAGGTTATGCACTGATTTTAAGGCATCGTAGTACTCCTTACCTTGATTGTACAGCTTTACTGTTTCCTGAAAATTCTTTATCATTGTTTGGGCTGTGGAGGACGTTTGAACGATATTCTTTGACGCATTGATAATCCCTTGCGCCAAGTTACCGGGGTCACTCACTACCCACTGTGCGTTTACCTTTCCGGTAAACAGGCTGCATACTACGAGCAGCATTATAATCTTTGTTCTCATACGCTTACTTCTTTATTGGTTGGTTACTCCGTTTGTATTCTCCGCCGGGTGAAAGCAGAATCCGGTCGTTCTCCTTGTCGTAGGTCAGCAGGACGGAAAGCCCCGTTTCGATGAACAGGTTTCCGTCCTTTTCCGAAATCTGATAGGTTTCCGTTTGGATCGTCCCCCGGTAGGTCATTTTGCGGGTCGTTACCCTATAATGCCCGTTTTCCTCAAAGAGGGTAAACGCCGGACGGTTTTTCACGCTTTCCCAGTCGCCACGCATCGCCCTAAGACGGGCGGCGTTCGTTTCCTTACAGGAAGAAAGCCCCAGTAACAAGGTGCATAGCAGCACTGGAAACAAGAATTTTAAATGTTTCATACTGATTGATTATTAAATTGTTAATTGATTATTTTTCGGGATTGCGCTTGCTTTCGGCAAGCCGCTTGATAGCCAGTTCGAGGTTACCGCCTAACTTTTCGGACAAGGCGAATAGTTCCATCTTTTCCGTTTCTTCGGTGGTGTAGGTGTAATATTCTTCCAAACTCACTTCTGTGGCATATACGGCTGACTGTGTACCGCCTAAGCCTATCCAAACTTCCTTATATTTCCGGTTCGGATGATTGGCAAGGTTGATGGAAAGCACCTGCGAACGTTCCTTGTCGGTCAGCCCTAAAAGGTTCTGTATGCTATCGAACTTGTTCAGCTCTTGTGATTTCCCTTCGTATTTATCATTTCCGCATGGTCTGTTAGAAATGAAACGAGGATATTCTTCTTGTCCTGTCATATTCTATATTCAAAAGGTTAATGCACAAAGTTAATAAAAAAAATATTATAGATAAAATAATATAGTCGTAACTATGAGGTGTCTGTTCTTGCAGAACCCCAAAAATGATTTAGATTCTAAAAAACAACCGCCATACTTCATGTCCAAAGTGATGGCGGTTATTTTATCCGATTGTTTATAATTGAATTATGCTATCATTCTCTGAAAGTAATTATAAAACCAATGGTACTCGATCAATAATTTCCAATATAAGTCAATCCTTAGATTCTTTCTTTCAGAAATGTCAATATCAATATCATCAATGATGTTAATTCTAATATCATTATCAGTCAAAGCCTTATTTACCTGATTTAAACTAATATTATTTATAACAATCTTTGCCCATATCTTCCTCATGAAAATCAAGGTTGAATGCATTAAATTTAGAGAGCTGATGGTTGACTCGTATTTTTCAAAATAAGTTAATGTACCATCAATTTCATATCGTACAATCTCTGCTGCTCTCGGAATGAAAAATAGTGGAACAATTTTATCATTTCCCCTAAAGTTATTGCAGCATTTATGTAGTATATATTTTTCTCCACCTTCAAAGACCTTTCCTTGACAAGAAGCAACTAAATTTTCATGTGCAATGCAATGGGGATAGGGAGGAGTATGTAGTTTGGGAGATATGGGAATCTCTTTATCTGGGCAATAATATATTTTCCCCCTTTTTAATCGTCCAAACTTACTGTAATATTTTACCTCTTCCTTACGCTTTTTGTCCTCTAAATGATGTGGCATTACATGTTCTAAAGTCACCTCATTAAAAGGAATTTTTCTCATGCAATAACAACAAAATCCTTGTTGTTCTTTGAGCAGTAAATACTTAAACGCTTTAATTCTTTTAAGTTCGTTGTAGTTTAAATTTACATATCTTTGAATATCATTGTTCCACTTATCTTTAATGAAAGCCTTGATAATTCGGTGTCCTTTCCTCTTATATTTGAATTTATTGATAAATTGCATATTCTTTATTAGTATTTGTCCTCTGCCAGTTGAGAGTTTATTTTAGAGATAATATTTATGTATTGTTCCTCCGAAACCATAGATTTAAGTTCTTCTTTCCTTTTTTCTACTAATTCCGGCTTACCTCTTCTTGAAAGCCTTAAGATGGCTTCTATTTCTTCTTTAACCTCATTGTCTGCATAAGGAGTTCCCATAAAATCATAAACAGCAGCAGAATAATCCACGCCATATAAATTAGGCAATGCATTTGGTGTATCTTCGTCTGCCTGCATTCTATAAATCATATTTCCCGTATCTTTGACTTTAAGATTGGAGAGTACCATTGGAGAATGTGTAGATACAATAAATTGAATACTTGGAAATGTTTTTTTCAGACGAGCTAACACTTCTTGTTCCAAAGAAGGATGTAAATGGAGGTCTATTTCATCAATTATGGCAATACCTTTTGGGTCTTCCTCGTTTGTTTTCCGTAAAATATATAATCTATAAGCCAAATCAAAAGCAATGGAGTATAGTCTTTTATATCCAGCAGGTAAATTATCAAAGATAACGTCCCGTTCATTTTTTAATCGCAGATATAATGATAGCGTCTTATCATCTACAACCGGAAAGAAATCTTTTATTTCAAAATCATCCTTTTCTTCTAACGCAGAATTGATAGGTTCAGAAAAAGTGCGCAATTTATTTTTTATATATTCTACTTCCTTAGAATTTAACGGGTCACTATCATTAAGGGAAATTTGTTTTAGCATGGAATTAATGAATCTATTTTGCCAGATAGATGTACATGATACTTCTGAATTCCATTTGTAATAAGCAAAATTCCTGATAATATATCCTTGTTCCTTAATAGCTTTTTTTGCAAAATCGCTGGTTCTTGTATCTATATGTGGAAATGAATCAGAATAGAAAACAAACAGTGGAAGTTGGTCGCTATTATGATATTCTGCCATAAGTGTACGATATGCTTGTTGATACTTGGAAACGAATAACGAAGCACCTGATGTAGAACGCTTATAGTATTCCCAATTCAAAGGTATATCATTAAATTCAGCTTCCATGTTGATTGTTAAATCAACTGCTGGTAAATCCGCATTTTGGGCTCGATAAAAATCTGTAGCTAATGTTGAAATGACTTTTAAATCGGGATTACCTGATATAAGTAAATCATCTCCCATTGTGCTATCATTGGAAAAAAAGACACTTAATCCATAACGAATGGCATTTAGTAGAGAAGTTTTTCCTGCGCCATTTTTACCAATAAAAACAGTAATTCCTGGTGTTAAATCAACCTCATAGTTTTTAAAGCAACGGAAATTTTCAATTGTTATTTTTTTAAGTATCATATTATTTTCTTTTTTTCTGTCTATGGATATAATATTCACAAAGTTAGTGATTTTCTAATATAAAACTTCATAATCTGATTATTGTTTGCAAATTTAGACTCTAAATTCCTTTTCTCCAAAACATTGTAACTACTATATACACAAGTTTACATGTGAATCTTATCCTTTCATCACTATAGTACGGGATATGCACATAACGTCAGGGTATCGGCAGAATTTTCTATATGGAAATTATAACTCTCTAAGCATCTTCTGTGAGTTTACCTTCATCCACCGGCTTATCTTCTTCCATAGGTTCATCCTTATCATCGGACAACATGCCACCCTCTATACGTTCATCTCCGTTACATTCCTTCGTTTTGCCTTTTTCTACATTCTCCCCGTCAAAATACCGACGAATAAACTCGTGCAAATCCTTTTCACGATAGTACGTTTTATGCAAGATCGTGTAATACTTCAGCCCGTTGTCTCTGTACCGTTGTAGTGTTCGTTTGCTGATGTTCAGCAACAGACAAACATCCTGATTATCGTACAGCCGTTCACCATTCAGGTAATTTTGCGGCTTCTTATTCTTCTTGTCCAGTGCGCCTACGACCTTTTCCACTTGTTCGAGCAACCGTTCCATATACGCCTCGAATGTTTCTTTATCCAATGGTATCATAAGCTCGCCTGTTTTAAATTTCCGATGATATAATAACTTTGGTTTGACGGGTCTTTCAGTATGATTTCCTTCTCCCGCATGAACTTGATATAACTTTTCGCTGTACGTTCCTTTACGTCCAGTATCGCTTGAATTTGTTCTGCCAAATCCACATAAGTAATAAAGTCCTGCCGTCCGAAAATATCCCGTGCCACTGCCACGAGTTCATCCTCTTTCCGCTTCTCCTTTTCCTCTTTCGGCTTTTCCCCCAGATACACGTGCATCCTGACATCTTTATCCCATGCAAACTGCATGATAGGCACATCCAACGGACTGCCGTCGCGCACTTTCAGCGCCTTCACCACCGACACCGACGGATCAGTATCTTTCTCTATCGAGAGGATAGCCGCCGCCTTTCGTTGCAACTCACTGCCCAAATGCCCCCGCAATTTCAGCCCCGAAGGAATAAAATGCAGGATAGTAACGATACAAGTATTGTAAATCCCCGCCAGCCGATACAATTCCTCCACCACGGCAATACTTTCCGTTTCATCATTCGCACCCTTTATCAAGTCCGCAATCCCGTCGATCACCACCATGTGAATCCCCCGGAACTGATAATGAAACTTATCCATGCTTTGGATAATCGCCTGCAAGCGTTCTTTCCGGCTCATTCCCGTCAGGCAATACGCTTTCAGGTATTCCGGCATTGTTTCCCGTCCGCAACGCTTTAAAAGGTTTGTAATGTTCTTGTACGTCTGCACCTCCGACTGTTCCGTATCATAGAACAGAATCGCCTTCCGCTTGCTGTTTTCACTGACCGACACCCCCAACGTGTCCATCGCCTTATCCTTGTTCTTTTCGGATTGTCCGATGGCACCGGCTATTAACGCCGTCACATAATTACTTTTACCGGTTCCCTCACCACCGGTAATACAGAGGATATTCCCTTGCGTGCCTAATGGCACATCATTCACCGACACAACCATTTGTGCCACAGGTGGCGGATTATTAAAATCCACCTCACAAGATTTTAGAGCAGACATAGTTTCGCTGTATATTGTATCCAGATAATCCAGAAATAGTTTAATCAAATCCTCCCGGCTATTTCCCAAACGGAAAAAGTCCGAAATATCCTTTTCCACCTTCGTTCCCGCCAATGGCAGCAACAATCGTTTCACCCCGTAGTTCTTCAACGCCAGTTCTTGTTTTGCCGAACTGTCCAGCCCCGCTTTGTCCACATCATAGAGCAGTACAATATGTTTGAACCGGAAAGAGAGCCTATGAATAATTCCCACGGGAATAGTCACCGTTTCCGAATTGAAGCAGATAGCATGGAACCCGTGAACCGTCAGGCTCATCACGTCCTTCTCACTACCCGTAATAAAGAGTAAATCCCCCTTAGCAGGCAACTGCTCCAACCCGAAGCAATAATTCTCCCCAAAATCCCCGGCATATAAAAAGCGCATCTCCGAGTGCGGGCGGTACACCTTCACATATTGCTTTGCAGTATATCCGAACACCGGTTCTTTATCCGTCGCCGCAATGCTGAACGGTTTCCCTTCGTTATTCTCGCTGCTGAACTTCTTCAGTGAAACCACCCGGAATAATCTCAGTACCTCTTGCGTGATGCCGCTTTTTCCCCAGAAGGCAAGTTCCGCAGCCGTAAAGCTCTTTTGCGCCAACGTATAAGGTCTTGCCTTTTTCACTTTGGATGGCGATGTTGCTGCCGTGACAGCAGGACTGATGGGAGTAATAGTCTTCGTTTCAATATAATTTCCCGATGATAATCCCAAATGCAGGTCACGATCGATTATTTTCATTATCTGAATGAAGTCTTTAGAATCTTTACAATCTAGTCCATTCAATTTTCCCACGAATGCGAAACAGTCGCCTGAATAGTCGTCATTACCAAAGTCCTTCATTTTATAAGTATCACTTCTTCGCTCATAATAGATGTTACAGGAAGCGTGCTTATCCTCATAAAGCGGATTAAGGAAATTACGTCCTACACGAAATGGGGTAGGGAGGTAGTGCTTGAATATAGCCATTCCTCTATCTGTCAATCGCAGAATATCATCTTTATTCATAGTTCCCATTGAATAAGAAGTTTCTACGGAACTCATCCAGCGTATGTGGATCACAAACGATTATTTTCTCATTTAGTCCTCTTTCTATTTCTGATAATTTGTATCTGCATCTTCCTCGTAACATGGAATAGCTGATTAGATTTTCTTTTCTTAATCGTTGCAGTGTCTTGGTACTTATACGTAGCAAGTTGGCAACTTCTTGATTATCCAACCATATCTCTTCCTCCTCGTTTGGTTTACTCTCTTTTTTGAATACATAGTCTGCAATCTTTTCTATTTTGCGGATTAGTTCTTTATAGGCAGTCGCCTCCATTGTTATTACGTCCATACACTTATCTTTTAAAGTTTGGCACAAAGTTCATCGAATTAAATCGGGGCATTTGCCAACTTGTTACCAACTTGGCATAACTTTTTTTACATGACGATTGGAAATGAGTGGGATGGAGTCGGGTGCAAGATAAAGTCCGGTGCAAGGTGCAAGCCTATTCATATATATAGGCTCGCACCTTGCATTGGAATATAAAAAATAGATAATTAATAATCAAACATTTGGAAGATGTTCATATTTTCCATACTTTTGAACCCGAAAGCTATGGTAGACGAATAGCGGACAAAAGTGGTCATTAGGACAAAAGTTTAGGTCGTTACAAATTCGTTACAGGAAGCAAAATAATGAAAGCTAATAAGCTGATATATACGGAAATAAAGAGAAGAGGTTCAGAACCCTCCCTCTCCGCTGGAAAGAATTACAAAACAAAGAAAATCCCCTGTAAATTAATACTTTACGGCGGATTTTTGTTTTTGGTGCATAGCAAAAATAAGCATATTTTTTCATTAGAAAGTTCGGGGTATTTATACCCTCATGCCCTCACTGTATGTATAATGGGTTTATTATGAATGACTTATATGATAATGGTAAAAAAAATGCTCTCACTTATACTCTCATGCCCTCACTACGTTTTGAAGTTGATTTTCACATAATATGCTTGCTGTCAGCCATATATTCTTTTTTATAGACAGTTCCTGCCTGGTATAAAGTAGGGCGTTTTCAAGCCTTTTCCTCGTAAGAAATGCGCATGAAAGAGGAAACTTCCACGAAATGATAGCTTACGGATTCGCGGCAGCGGTAAAAAAGAACAAGACATTTTAAAAAAAGCTCTTGTTCTTTTAAAAAAAGGCGGTTATCTTTTTTAAAAAGCTCTTGATCTTTTTTTAAAACGCCCTTGTCTTTGATATGGAATTTTATTCTGGACTGAGGCATTTTACATATACATACGCATAAGCTCGTACGTACGTAGGTATAGCCTTGTATGGATGTATGTGCAAAAGCGTGTTTATACCCGTTCTCTTTGTATTTCTTTAAATGCTTTTCA
>ULQC01031187.1_pt1 | contig 9801 bp, 14 predicted proteins | sample 1954091 | NCBI WGS metagenome assembly ULQC01 (sample SAMEA4835645, study PRJEB28245) | human gut metagenome | biome: gut microbiome; material: fecal sample | place: Denmark | collected 2008
CATCTGAGAAAAGATGGGGTCATTCATGAAAATAGTCTCCTTTCAGCAGCTCCCGCAGGTGCTCCCGCCCCCGGGACAGGCGCATCCGCACCGCGCCTGGGCGGAGGGAGAGGAGCCGCGCGATCTCCTGGGTGGACAGTTCTTCAAAGTAGAACAGGTAGAGGGGGACCCTCAGCCCGTCTGGCAGAGAGGAGAGGGCGGACCAGAGCCCGGTCTGTTCCGGGGTCTGGAACTGCACCGGCGCATCCGCACGCTCCGAGAGGGGGACCACACGCCTCCGCCAGGGGGAGGCGGTCACCCGGCGGCTGAAATTGAGAGTAGTGCGCAGGAGCCAGGCCCTGCGGTGCTCCTCCTCCTGGAAATGTTTGCCGCACTGGAAATAGGCCAGAAATACCTCCTGAAACACGTCGTCCGCATCCGCCCGGCTGCCGGTCCGAGCCAGTGCGAAGCCGTACACCATTTTTTCGTACCGCTCCAGGATGGAGGCGAATCCCTCCTCCGGGCTCAGCGGTTGCTCTGCCATATCACGACCTCCCTTCGCATAATACTCCATTTTGCAGGGGGAAATGTCACGGTGGAAGCAGACTTTTTTCTCCAGAACCCCCATCCTATTTTCCGTTGTACCATACACCCGCTGGGAAAGCAAGGGAGTGCCTCTTCCCATGCCTCCCGACAGCCGCCCAGTGTGCCGCGGTATCGAAAGAGAGAGGGAAAGTGAAAACAGTCTTTCCATTTGGAGAAAAACATGATACACTTACTTCGTATGTATGGAAGCGGGAGGGGCCCATGATCGTTTTAGGCATCGACCCGGGCGTGGCCACCATCGGATTCGGGGTGGTGCGTGCGGAGCGTCAGAAAAACACGCTGGTCCAATACGGCGTCATCACCACCCCGCCGGGCATCCCCCTGTCCAGCCGCCTGCTCCAGATCTCTGACGATATGGAAGAGCTCATTCGCACCTTCCACCCGGACGAGATGGCGGTGGAGGAGCTGTTCTTCACCAAAAACATCACCACCGGCATCGCGGTGGCCCACGGCCGGGGGGTCATCCTCCTCTCGGCGGAGCGGCTGGGGGTCCCCGTCTTTGAGTACACCCCCATGCAGGTGAAGCAGGCTGTGGCGGGCTACGGCGGGGCCGACAAGCGGCAGGTCATGCTGATGACCCAGCGCCTGCTGAACATGAAGCAGGTTCCCCGGCCCGACGACGCCGCCGATGCCCTGGCCCTGGCCATCTGCCACGGCCGTGCCGCCACCAGCCTCCTGAACACCGAACGGGTCTTTGACCCCATGAAATACGACACACGATGAAAGAACAGCGGATCAGGAGATAGGACCAGGGGGACTTGACTCCCGGAAAGGATGGGACCCATGCCTGTCATCGTAAAGCAGCCCGCCCCAGACCTGCCCTACAGTCTCCACGACGCCTATATTCTGGAGGTGCGGCTGGAGGGGGATACCCTGCGGCTGGTCACCCAGTACGGCTATGTGGAGACAACAGAGCCCTTCGGCCAGGTGCAGGGGGATGTGGAGATCACTGGGGTAGACTGGGACAGCTCCCACGCCTATGTAATGGAGTACCGCGGCGTCCTCTGCGGAAACCGAGGGCCCTTTACCGGCCGGAAAATGGCGGTGGAGGATTTTTTGAAGACATACCCTCAGGGGACGCTGGACATTATGGACGAGACCTACGGGTACCGCCAGGTGAAGCTGGACGGCTTTCTCAACCTGACCGGCCGCTGCCTGGAGTTTCGGCTGGAGCTCTATTATAGCGGAGAATTCCGATACCTGCTCAAGGAGCTGGCGCCTGGAGCGGCTGTCTGAACTGTGTCCGGCGGAGCTGGATACCGCATCCATATCTCATAACTCCTATCTGATCTAATGTGAGGTCCTATCTTATGTTTTATTATCTCAGTGGAACCGTGACCCATATCGAGCCCTATCTGGCTGTCATCGACTGCGGCGGAGTGGGCTATGCCTGCCGCACCACCAGCTATACCCTGTCCGCCCTGAAGAAGGGGGATAAGGGAAAACTCTTTACACATCTCAACGTGCGGGAGGACGCTATGGAGCTCTACGGCTTCGCCACCCAGGAGGAGCTGAACCTGTTCCAGCAGCTCATTTCTGTCTCCGGCGTGGGCCCCAAGGCCGCCCTGTCCATCCTGTCGGCCAGCACCCCGGCCAACCTTGCTCTGTCTATCATTACCGGGGATGAGAAGGCCCTCACCTGCGCCCAGGGCATCGGCAAGAAGATCGCCCAGCGGGTCATCCTGGAGCTGAAAGACAAGCTGGCCAAGGGCCAGACCATCAACGGGGCGGGGGAGACCTATGGAGGCACCGGGGTCACCGTCATCCCGGAGAACAAGCTGTCTGAGGCCTCCGCCGCCTTGGCGGTGCTGGGTTACTCCCAGGGGGAGATCAACCTGGCGCTCAAGGGGATCGACTTGGACGCCCTTACCCTGGAAGAGGTCATTAAGCAGGCGCTGAAGAAGATGATGAAGGGGTAAAGTTCCAACTGGAGGTGCAGGGAAATGGCCAAGTTTGAATGTGTGTTTCCAAGCGGCTATTCCTTTAACGATATCCTGCAGTATTTCCATACCCATCTCACCAAAAACCACGGGGAATGCACGGGGAGCAGCGACTATTCCTCTGAACGTGCCCGGGTTGCCGTCCGGGTGTATGAGCGATACAGTCTGATGGGGGACAACTATCTAAGCCTGACGCTCACCCTGGTCAATGACGGCGGGGATACCTTCGCATCCGCTATCTCCGCTGCCGGGCGTGGGGGCGGTCTGGGGATCTCCATTAACTGGGGCGAGGACAAATTTTTGGAGATTTTTTCCGACGGCGCAAACATGTTTGAGGGAATGAAGGTCCTGAAAAAGGGTTAGAAGGAGTTGAGACCCAATGGCCAAGTATGAAAAACAGTTTCGCGGCGACTTTGACAAGACCCTGCGCTATCTCCATGACGGAATTTTGAGTGCCAGCTCCTCAGCCAGCTTTGAGGATGAGAGCTATATCATGTTTTCCGGGGTGCGCTGCTGTGTCCGGGTGTACGAGCGGTACAGCTGGACAGGGGGCAACCGGGTATCCATGACGGTGACCCTGGTGGGGGACGGGGAGGAGTTGTGCCTGTCTGCCATTACCGCCGGAGGGAGCCAGGCCATGCTGTTCAAAATGAACACCATGGGGGAGGAGGCCTTTCTGGATACCCTGCGTGAGCTGGCGGAGCGGCTGTAGGGCACTGCCAAGCACAATCAAACGCAAGGAAGTGATCTGGTGGCGATTGATTTTTCTGCCGGAGTCCCCGCTGTCCAGCTCACCAACGGCCAGCGGACCTCTATGGGTTTGACTCCGGTGGGGGAAGATTGGGAGTGGGGACGGTTTCCCGGGGACAGCGGCACACCGGAGACAGAATATTGGGCCGCCTTTCAGGGGGAGGTTCTGTGCAGGGCCCTGATCATCTCTCCCTGCACCTATGAGGAGCGTGAACTGGAAGAGAGAACCACGGACAACCGGACGAAGATTTTGCCCCGCAGCGGCCGGGGAAAACCCAAGTACATCTCCCTCCGTGACCTGGAGCGCCGGCCGCTGGGGATGCACCTGCGCTTCTGGGGAAACCAGCGTCAGCTGTTTCTGGAACACATCCCATCCCAGCGGACGTATTACGACGCCGCCCTGGACCGGGACGGGGTCCCCTGGGATCTGTCCGGTTTTTTGGACTGGGCCGCCCGGTGGGAGGCAGAGACCACCCAGACCGACCGGGAGGAGCTCTCCGCCCTGCTCCAGAGCAAAAAGAAAAAATTTGCTTACCAGGAGGGGGACTTCTTCCGCTTCCCCATGGGCCGGCGGGAGTTCGGTTACGGCCGTATTTTGCAGGACGTGCGGGCTTGGAAAAAAGCAGAAAAACCCTTCTGGGACGCGCTTCAGGGAGACAGGCCTCTGCTGGTGATGCCCTATCGGGTGCTGACCCGGGACCCGAATCTGACGCCGGAGGAGCTGCGGAAGCTGCCCGCCCTGCCCTCCTTCTACATGGAGGACCTTCCGCTGGCGGCGGGGGAATATCCCATTGTGGGGCGCCTGCCCCTGGAGGAGGGGGAGGCGGACCACGTCATCCGATATGGAAAGGCAGTCCCCTGGCGGGAGGCCCCCGCGGTAATATTCCAATGCGGCCCCGTATTCCGGGAGCTGGAGGGGGCCCAGCCGCCGCCCCACTGCGGCCGTTTTCAGCACTGGGGTGTACAGGGAAGAATGTTCACCACCAGGGAACTCCTGGCCCAGTGTGTGGCCCAGAGAAGCAGCGGGCCATACTGCCGGGAACACTGGAACGACCTGCGCAGCCGGGCCTTCCGTCCGGAGCTGGAGGCGGTCTGTGCCCAGCTGGGGCTGACGGTGGAGGACCTGCCAGCCAGGCTGTGGGACTGAATGCAGGGGGAGGCAGATGGCCCCTGGACCGGGGCTATGTCAGCGAGCCGGGGAAACGGCATATTTTTCACATTTGAGATCGGAACATTTTAGGAAGTGAACGCATGGCAATCGATTTTTCCAACACAGACTTTGAGCCGGAGGCGCTGGACGAGCCCCTGGTGACCACCTCCCTCACCCGGGAGGACGAGGGGGAGTACTCCCTCCGGCCCAAGACATTGCGGGAGTACATCGGCCAGGAGAAGGCAAAGGGCAATCTGGAGGTGTTCATCCAGGCGGCCAAGATGCGCCGCGAGCCCCTGGACCACGTGCTCCTCCACGGCCCCCCGGGGCTGGGCAAAACCACCCTCAGCGGCATCATCGCCAACGAGATGGGGGTGAACATCCGCATCACCTCCGGACCGGCCATCGAGAAGGCGGGGGACCTGGCCGCCCTGCTCACCAATCTGAATGAGAACGACATTCTCTTTGTGGACGAGATCCACCGCCTGAACCGGTCGGTGGAGGAGGTCCTTTACCCGGCCATGGAGGACTACGCCATCGATATCATCATCGGCAAGGGGCCGTCCGCCAACTCCATCCGGCTGGACCTGCCCAAGTTTACCCTCATCGGGGCCACCACCCGGGCGGGCCAGCTGTCCGCCCCCCTCCGGGACCGGTTCGGGGTGACGTTAAGGCTGGAGCTTTACACCCCGGAGGAGCTCTCCCTCATCGTCACCCGGTCCGCCGGCATTCTGGAGGTGCCCATCGAGCCCGACGGGGCCATGGAAATCGCCAAGCGCTCCCGGGGCACCCCGCGAATCGCCAACCGGATGCTCCGGCGGGTGCGGGACTTCGCCCAGGTGAAGGCCGGGGGCGTCATCACCAAGAAGGTGGCCGACGAGGCCCTCACCGCCCTGGAGATCGACCACCTGGGGCTGGACGCCATCGACCACCGGATGCTCCGGAGCATCATCGAGAACTACCGGGGCGGGCCGGTGGGCCTGGAGACCCTGGCCGCCACCATCAACGAGGAGGCGGTCACCCTGGAGGACGTGTACGAGCCCTACCTCATGCAGCTGGGCTTCCTCACCCGCACCCCACGGGGCCGGTGCGTCACCCCCAAGGCCTATCAGCACCTGGGCCTGCCCGTACCCGGGGGAGAGATCTCTGGAGGGCTGGATCAGTTGAGCTTCTAAAGCAGGGAGGGAAAGCAGTATGGCTTTTTGGCTGTTTCTCACCGCCATGGACCTGCTGATCCCGGCCATCATGGTGGGAATCGGGACGCGGTTTCTCAAGCATCCCCCCAAAACGATCAACGCCCTCTACGGCTACCGCACCGCCCGGTCCATGAAAAATCAGGAGACCTGGAACTTTGCCCACGAGACCTGCGGACGGCTGTGGGTGCGCCTGGGAAAGCTGTCTTTTCTCCCCGCCCTGCTGGCGGCGGCGCTGACGTTCGGGTGTGGCATCGAGACCGTCAGCGTGGTCAGTGTTGTGGTGGTAACCATTCAGACGCTTGCCCTGATTGGGAGCATTTTCCCGGTGGAGCGGGCCCTGAAACGGAAATTTGGGTGACTGATGATTGCGGCGCGGCCGCCGACGAACCGGGGCCGTTGGCTCGGCAAACTCAGGCGCGGTGGTTGAATGGCAAAACCTGAAATTTTTACATACGCAGGGCCCCAGTGGGCCCGGATTGAATTGCGGCAAGTCACTCAGATTTTGCGCGCCGGAAACCCTGCACAACCTCTCAGGAGGGCGTCCCCCGTAATGGGGTCCAGGGGCAGCGAATATGAGCGCGGAGCGCTCATCCTGAGCTGCGCCCTGGTGTCTCTTTGGTTTCTTTCTGGACATCCAGAAAGAAACCCGCCGTCCGCAGACGGCGGAATCCCCCCGCGGCATAGTTTCATACGTTTCCATACACTGAGCAAACCACCGAAAAACGGTTATTTGAAATCAAAAAAATCAAACAAGTAATGAGGTGTATTTCCATGGGTAAATTATTCGGAACCGACGGCATTCGCGGCGTAGTCAACGCCGGACTGGACGCGGACCTGGCCTACAAGGTGGGCCTGGCCGCGGCCCAGGTCCTGGCCAAGGGCAAGAAGCCGGGAGAAAAACCCCTGGTGACCATCGGCAAGGACACCCGCATCTCCGGCGACCTGCTGAAGGGGTCCCTGATTGCGGGATTGTGCACGGCGGGAGCGGACGTACTGGACCTGGGCACTCTGCCCACTCCCGGCGTGGCCTGGGTGACGGTGGACGAGAAGGCGGACGCCGGCATCGTCATCTCCGCCAGCCACAACCCCTTTGAGCACAACGGCATTAAAATCTTCAACGGCCAGGGCTACAAACTCTCCGACGAGCTGGAGGAGAAGATCGAGGACGTGGTCCTCTTCGGCCACAACGACGTGGGCCGGAAGACCGGCGGAGACATCGGTAAGGTGAGCTATGTGGCCGAGAAGGCCGTCCTGGACTACATCGACCACCTGGAGTCCACCATCACCAGTGACCTAGCCGGCCTGCGCATCCTGGTGGACTGCGCCAACGGGGCCTCCTACACCACCGCCGCCCGGCTGTTCGACCGCTTCCCCAAGCTCCAGACCGACGTGATCAACGCCGACCCGGACGGGGTGAACATCAACGACAAGTGCGGCTCCACCCATATCGACAGCCTGGCCGCCATGGTGAAGGCGGGGGGCTATGACATCGGCATCGCCTTCGACGGGGACGCGGACCGCTGTCTGGCGGTGGACGAGAACGGCGTGCTCATTGACGGCGACCAGATCATGGCCGCCTGCGGCCTGGACCGGAAGGGGAGAGGGGCGCTGCCCGGAGACACCGTGGTGGCCACCGTCATGTCCAACCTGGGCCTCCATGTCTTTGCCAAGGAGCACGGCCTGAAGCTGGAGATCACCGACGTGGGCGACCGGAACGTGTTGGAGCGGATGCTGGAGCAGGGCTACGTCCTGGGCGGCGAGCAGTCGGGGCACATGATCTTCACCGACTATGCCACCACCGGCGACGGCCAGCTCACCGCTCTGCAGGTGCTCTCTCTGCTGAAGGAGAGCGGCAAGAAGGCCTCCGAGCTCTTTGGGGCCTGCGCCCGGTACCCCCAGGTGCTCATCAATGTGCCGGTGGCCGACAACGATGTGAAAAAGGCCGTTATGGCCAGTCAGGCGCTGTGGGACGCGGTGAAGGCGGAGGAGGAGCAGCTCGCCGGAAGCGGCCGCATCCTGGTGCGCCCCTCGGGCACCGAGGCCCTCATGCGGGTGATGGTGGAGGCCAAGACCGAGGACGTTGCCCGCCAGACGGCTCAGCGGCTGGCCCAGATGATTCCCAGTCTCGCAAAGGAATAAAACTGGAAAAATCGGGAAAGTATATGGAAATATGAACAAAATATTTCCGGATACCCCTTGACAAAACCAGTCATTTTGTTTATGATGGATAGCAACCGGAATAAAAATGAGCCAATACCGGATTTCCAGTCCTTACCGGACGAGGAAATATGCCTTCTGGCAGGGGCGGGGAACGCCGCCGCTGAGGAGGAGCTGGTTCGCCGCTACGGCCGCCTGGTGCGTGCCTGCGCCCGCCCGCTGTTTCTGGCGGGAGGGGACAGCGAGGACCTGTTCCAGGAGGGCATGCTGGGACTGCTCACCGCCATCCGCAGCTTTGAGGGCGGGAGGGACGCATCCTTCCGCACCTTTGCAGAAATCTGCATCCGAAGCCGGCTGTACAGCGCGGTGCGCGCCGCCCAGGGCAGCAAACATTCCCCTTTAAATCACAGCGTCTCATTCGAACCCCCTCTTTTTGACGGAACCAATGCGTACCTGTTTTCCAGCGAAGAGAGCCCGGAAGATGTCATCATTGGCAGGGAGGAACTGAGAGAGCGTCTGGACGCTCTGAAGGGCCAGTTATCTGAGTTCGAAGCAAGCATCCTGTCCCCCTATTTAAGCGGCCTCTCCTGCGGAGAGATCGCCCGGCGGGTGGGCCGGTCCCCCAAGGCGGTGGACAACGCGGTCCAGCGAATCCGCCGGAAGGTGGCCCGGAACTTTTCTTCCAGCGGATCCAGCGAGAGCTGATCGCAATATTACACCACCCATGCACAACGCCTCTGGGTAACGAGTCAAAGAGAGGGAAACCAAATGTACGAAGACAAGATCCTGGTATGCAAAGAGTGCGGTAACGAGTTCACCTTTACCGCCGGTGAGCAGGAGTTCTACGCCGAGCGCGGCTTCCAGAACGAGCCCCAGCGCTGCAAGGCCTGCCGTGACGCCCGCAAGAATGCCGCCCGCGGCCCCCGTGAGTATTTCACCGCTGTGTGCGCTGCCTGCGGCGGCGAGGCTCGGGTGCCTTTCGAGCCCAAGTCCGACCGTCCCGTCTACTGCAGCGAGTGCTTCGCCAAGATGCGCGAGCAGCAGGGCTGATTGCCAGTTGATCCAAAGGGCGCCCCAAGCGGGCGCCCTTTTTGTCTGCCTTCGCGGCACGATTGGAAAAAGGAAGGGCGCAACCGCCGGTTGCGCAGATTCCAGCCCGGGCTGGTGGCCGCGCAACCGCCCATCTGGTAGCATAAACAGCAGAAAGGAGGGAAGCGGACCATGACCATTGGAGAAACCATCCAGCGCCTGCGGACAAAGCGCCGCCTCTCCCAGGAGCAGCTGGCCGAACTGGTGGGGGTATCCCGCCAGGCGGTGAGCAAGTGGGAGCTGAATGCCGCCCTGCCTGACACGGACAAATTGGTCCCCCTGGCCCGGGCGCTGGGGGTGTCCGTTGATGAGCTGCTGGGCAATGTCTCAGAAAACGGGGTGAGCGCAACTCCCTCTCCGGAGCGGCCCCCCAGACAGCCCGACTGGCTTGCCACCCACTGGTATTGGCTGGGGCTGGTTCTCATGGCTGTTGGGCTCTATCAGCTGATACAGCTGCTCCCTGGAATTTCCTCCATCGCCGCTGTTGGGGGCGTGAGAGTTATGTTCGGTTTTTTGTTGATGCTGGGGCTGGCCCCCATGGCTGTGGTGATCGCGGGCCTGCTGATTTTCTTTCTGGGGCGGCGGCACGTGCGGCGGAAATACGGTGGGAAATAATATTTTTTACAATTTCCCATTGAAAAAGCAGGAAGGTTCGGCTATACTACTCTCGTAACCCAAGAAGAATGGAGGAGATTCCCATGACCATTACAAAGGACACCATCATTGGTGATATTCTGACCATTGCCCCCCAGACCGCGCCCCTGTTCATGAACATCGGCATGCACTGCCTGGGCTGCCCCGCCTCCCGGGGTGAGACCGTGGAGCAGGCCTGCATGGTCCACGGCGTGGAAGTGGACGACCTGCTGGCCAAGGTCAACGAGATGATCGCCGCCGGCGAGTAAGACCGAGAACGGGCCGGGGCGGAGGAATCCGC
>ULQC01040452.1_pt1 | contig 9797 bp, 5 predicted proteins | sample 1954091 | NCBI WGS metagenome assembly ULQC01 (sample SAMEA4835645, study PRJEB28245) | human gut metagenome | biome: gut microbiome; material: fecal sample | place: Denmark | collected 2008
ATCTCGAGCGTCAGAAGGCGCGCGGGAAGATACGCGACTACATCCCGGGCGAGCGCTTTTCCATCTTCGACGAGGCGACGAGGCGCGCCTTCGCCCTCTGCGACGACCTCCGCCGCGACCACGACCTCGAAAGTGCCAACAACGGCGTGACGATAGTCGTGCTGTGACGCAACAAAACCGTTGACATCAGCCGCCGGGAATGGTAACATATCCAGGTACGCGGGCGTAGTTCAATGGTAGAACACCAGCCTTCCAAGCTGGATACGAGGGTTCGATTCCCTTCGCCCGCTCCAACGTCAGAACAAATTCCACTCCGCTGCGTCCCCGGACACAGCCGGAGGCTGAGTCCGGGAACATCCGCTCTGTTACATTTGTTCTTCCTTTCAACCCTAAAGCCGAAAGGCTTCGGGGTTGGTTTTTTGTGGGCGCGCGCTCACTCCCTTGCCCCTCCTATCAAAACCGGAGCCCGTTTGGGCTCCGGTTTTGGCATTATGAATTCCGGAGACATCCGCTCCGTTACATTTGTTCTTCCTCTCGCCCCAGAAGCCTTATGGCTTCGGGGGCGGTTTTTGCGTATAATGGGACAAAACATGGCCGTCGGGCGGCGATTTAGCGCTGTCCGGCGGCTTTTTTGACATATCGGCCCAAACGTTCGACACTGAACGCTTGGGCCGATATGTCTTTTTGAAGAGACGTGCCGCCCGGTATCCGAAAAAAGAATCCGGGGCGATTCTGTTAATTGTTTGTCGGGCAAAACTTGATTAATATATTAACGACAAGGAAAACAATCCTTCGACAAACTCAACTAGAGCCGAAAAGAGGAATCGTTTATGAACTCAGGCACAGAAGTCAGACGGGGTATCACCCTCAAGGAAAAGCTCGCATACTTCATAGGCGAATGCGGCAGCTGCGGCATGTTCTACTACCTGACCATCACGCTGTCCACATACTTCTTCACTGACGTGATGAACATATCGGCCGCAACTCTTGGTGTCATCATAATTGTCACAAGGCTCTTTGACATGTTTTCCGACCTCGTGGTCGGTTCGCTGGTTGACCGGACTCATACAAAGTGGGGCAAGGCTCGCCCGTGGGTACTCTTTTCGACCTTCCCCTATGCGATAGCAATGGTGCTGCTCTACTGCCTGCCGGCTAGCTGGAGCATCGGACCTCAGATAGCCTACATTGTGATAACCTACAACCTCGCGGTCACGATCTGCTACACCGCCGAGAACATCCCCTGGGGCTCACTTCCAGCTCTCATGACGAAGAACAAGGTCGAGCGCTCTCAGCTACACTCGGTAAGGATGCTAGCAAGCCCGCTGGGCAGCGCCATCGGTGTGTCCGTTGCCATACCGCTGGTCACAAAGCTGGGCGGAACTCAGGCGGACTGGATAACGGTCATGACCATCCTTGCCGTGGTCGGCATAGTGTGCAACCTTATCGCCGTTGCAATAATACGGGAGAGGGATGACTCCAGCGCTGAGAGCAGCGGACCCGTCAAAAAAGCGCCCGGCGACAACAAGCTGGACATTCCCTCTGCGCTGCGCAATCCGTATTGGTGGGCGGCAATAGTAATCACCCTGGTCTGGAACACCTTCTCCGTCGCCTCGGCAACGCTGACGCCATACTACACAAAGTACTTCCTTCACGACGAGCAGCTGACCACTGTGATAAACAACGCGCAGACAATCACCATGGCGCTTGCGGCTTTTTCCTGCTACTGGCTCACGAAGAAAATGGAAAAGAGCACGATACTCAAAATCACCATGGCGATCTCAACCGTCGGACAGCTATTCCTTATCTCCAACCCGCTGAATATGACGGTCCTGGTCACGGGAACCGTGTTCAGAAGCATAGGCTTTGGCTGCATGGGTGCGTGCATGTTCGCCATGGCGACCGACGCCATAGAGTACGGCCACTGGTACACCGGACACAGGGCTGAGAGCACCACATACTCAGCCGTCGGCCTGGGCAACAAGCTCGGGGTTCTGCTTGGCTCCGGTATACTGTCCCTGTTGCTGGGCGCTGCCGGTTACGACGGCTCGCTGCCGGAGCAGAGTGCTTCGGCAATGAATATGATCAGCTTCCTCTACCTCTGGGTGCCGGCCATACTCTCGATCATCACGATAGTCATAATGTTCTGCTACAAGCTGGACAAGCGCTACACCTTCGTCGTGGACGAGCTGAAGGCCGGGCGATACAGAGAGAACGCGATATATGCCCACGCCAAGGGAAACTAGTCCAGATTTTTGAGCAGTTTCTTGTGAAAGTCCGGGTCGGGATACGGCATGTCGTAGGCATCCACGGTCTCGTAGATATTGCTCTCGTGCCCGAAGAGCAGGCTGCTCATGCTCAGCCTCCTGACGTTTGTGATCCGGGCGGCCATTACCTCGGGAGTCTCAGGCTCGTCGGTCATTATCCACCTTATAGCGGTGTCTATGGAGGCCGTGGCGTGGTACCAGGTGATGAACTCCATCTCACGCGAGAGAGGGGTGCCGCCGAGAAGCTGCTTGTGCCACTCCATGTCATAGTTGATGGCGAAGTTATATATGAAGTCCTTCAGACAGTTCTGGCCCTCCAGCTGACAGGCCTGTTTCAGAAAGCTGCGGTGCTTGTTTATGGCCCTGTAAAAGTTGAGGGTGTTGAGATAGTAGGAGTTATAAGGATCGCTGGCCAGAAAATCGCACAGGACGTTGTGCACATAGGTCCACTGTATCAGGTCGTACTTGTCCTTGAACCTGTTGTAAAAAGCCTGGCGGCTCACTCCGGACTCGTTGAGTATGTTCTGCACCGTGATTGCCTGGAGCTTCTTGGTCTTGTTGAGCTCCAGCAGCGTGTCCGACAGTATCTTGTGGATGTTGATCGCCATGTGATTTGAGCCTCCTGTATCAGTATTGATTATATCTGTTCATCAAGTAGACCCTGGGATCAAAAAGCTATCCCTGAGAATAAAAAGGAGAGTGTATCATGAACGAATACAAAAACCTGTTTTCGCCGTTTAAGATCGGCAGCGTTGAGCTCAAGAACCGCCTGTTCGTCCCCGGAATGGGAACGAATCTTGCAGAGCACAACGGAGAAGCGGGAGAAAAGCTCATAAAGTATTACACCGAGAGAGCCAAGGGAGGCTTCGGGCTCATCATCACGGAGTGCTCCGCCATCAGCATCGAGGGCAAGTCGCTTATCAACGAGTGCGGTGTCTGGGGCGACGAGCTCATACCCAGCTATCGGCGCCTCACCAGCTCCGTACACGAGGCGGGTGCAAAAATCTTCATGCAGCTGCGTCATACCGGCCGCGAGACCGAGCTGCATTATACCGACGGCATTCAGCCGGTGAGCGCCTCGCAGATCCCTTGCCCCAACTGCCAGACCATGCCCCATGAGATGAGCACCGAAGAGGTCTACAAGATGGTGGATACCTATATAGAGGCTGCTGAAAGGGCGAAGAAGATGGGCTTTGACGGCATCGAGGTCCACGCGGCCCACGGTTATCTGCCTGCCCAGTTCCTGTCCGGTCACGCCAACAAGCGCACGGACGAGTTCGGCGGTACGCTCCACAACCGCATGCGTTTCCTGCGCCTCATCATCCAGGGCATTAAGCAGAAGCTCGGCAGCGACTATCCCCTTATAATCCGCATCAGTGGCTCCGAGAAGATCATGGGCGGCCTTGAGATTCAGGAAGTCAAAGCTGTAAGCCGTATGTGCGAGAGCGAGGGTGTCGACGCCATCAACGTCAGCATGGCCACCTACGGAAGCATCAAATACTGCATCGGCTCCTCCTATCTGGACCCCGGCTATGAGGTCGAGTATGCCGCGCAGGTCAAGAAGTGCGTCAATATCCCGGTCATGACCGTGGGCCGTATTACCGACCCCGAGCTGGCCGATACCATCATAGCCGACGGCAGCGTCGACATGGTAGGCATCGGACGCCAGTCCATCTGCGACCCCCACTTTGCCCGTAAGGTACAGGAGGGCAGGCTTGACGATATCGTGGGCTGCATCAGCTGCGGCCAGGGCTGCATCATGCACCTGTTCACCGACGAGGAGATCAAGTGCGTCATCAACCCGGATAACGGCAACGTTGACGAGTACATAGCAGACAAAACCACCCAGCCCAAGAAGATCGCCGTCATAGGCGGCGGCCCCGGCGGAATGCAGGCCGCATGGATACTCGCTGGCCGCGGCCACGATGTCACGTTGTATGAGAAGAACGGCTATCTCGGCGGCAACTTCCTCGCCGCGTCCTATCCTCCCGGAAAGTCCGTCATCGGAAAGGGCATCAGCTATCTCATGCGCCAGTGCAGGAAGTACGGAGTCAAGATCGTCCTCAACAAGGACATGACCGCCGAAGAGCTGAAGGCGCTTAAGCCCGAAGTTGTAATCATCGCCACCGGCAGCAATAACTTCGTCCCCAGAATAAAGGGCCTGGATGTGGACAAGGTGCTCGACCCCTCCGACGTGTTGCTCGGCAAGGTCGTGACCGGCCATAAGGTCCTCGTTGCAGGCGGCGGTCTGGTCGGCGCCGAGACAGCGGATTTCCTTACGGAGCAGCACCGTGAGGTCACCATCGTTGAGATGAAGGACGGCATCGCCCTCGACAGAGACATCTATGCGCGTCCGATACTTCTCGACGCGCTCAAGTCCCACGACGTCGAGATCCATGTCAACTCTGCTATCCAGGAGTTCTTCCCCGACGGCTGCTCCTACAAGGAGCTCAACGTCAAGGACGCTCCCGTCAAGGAGCTCAGAGGCTTTGACAGCGTCGTCCTCGCGCTCGGTCATGTCAGCAACAATACGCTGGAGGCCCAGCTCAAGGACAGCATAGGCGAGGTTTATGTGATAGGCGACGCCAAGGAGTCCGGCTTTGTCTGGGGCGCGACCTACGCCGCCGTCGAGCTGGCTCAGAAGATCTGATAGCGCTCACACAAAAAGGAGGAGAAAGTAAATGGACAAGACCACAAAGCGCAATAATTTCATCGCTGTCCTGGCGGTCTATTTCGCGGCAAACGTTATCTTTATCATGTCCCCCGCCATCAACGTCATGCAGACGGAACTTTTCCCCAACGAGCCGTATACCAGTATCCTGCTCATTTCCACGATTTCGTCTCTCTGCATGATCCCCGGCTCTCTGGTTGCGGGAGCCATACTCGGCAAGATCAAGTACAAGACCATGGCTCTCATTTCCATGGGCGGCATAATAATCTTCGGCGTGCTTCCCGCTTTCGTGCATAACCTGGTCGCCATCTATGTATTCAGGGGCATCGTCGGCTTCTGCATAGGCATCGGCTTCCCGCTCCAGAGCACTATGTGCCTCCAGCTTTTCAATGATAAGGAGCGGCCGAGATACCTGGGCTGGGCCACCGTATCGCTTTCCGTAGGTTCGATAGTGTTCATGATAGTTTCCGGTTGGCTGGCCGACATGAGCGCAAACTACTCCTTCATGTTCCACGCCATACTCCTGCTCCCGCTGATCCTTGTGCTGGCCCTGCTCAAGCAGCCCACGGCAGAGGAGATTGCTGCAAACAATGTCAAGGCCCCGTCCCGCGTTCCCGAGGATGGCCCGATGCCGAAATACGCCATCTTTACGGCCGTCATGTTCGCCATAGTGTTCTTTGCCTTCTACACCGTACTGCTGAACATGTCCTCCATCTGCGCCAATGAAAACATCGGCGGCGCGACCGTTGCCGGAATGCTTCTCGCCCTGTACACCGTTGGTAACTGCATCGGCGGCTTCATGTTCGAGCCCCTGAGCAAGTATGTCGGCAAGCTGGTCGTGCCCATCGGCCTCGTCATCTGGATAATCGGCCACGCCTGCGTAGCCTTCGGCCATAGCGTTGCCCTCATCATCATCGGCGACATCCTCTCCGGCATAGCGGTGCAGACCGTGTGGCCCGGCACCGTGAACACCTATTCCGAGTATGTCCCGAGGAAAAAGCAGTCCATGGCTGTTGCAATCTTTGTCTCGGGCATGAACATCGGCTGCTTCCTCACCACGTATTTCATCGGCGCCGTAGGTAACATCACCGGGAATGCTGACCCCAGGCTCCCCGTGCAGTATGGTTTTGCCATAGTCCTGGTCGCCGGAATTATCTGGGCGATCATTGAGGCCGCCCGCAAAAGAAAAATGGCGGATTAACGAAAGGAGCTGCTCACAATGCGTTTTACTTACTATAACCCTACGAAAATCTACTTTGGCGACCAGCTCGACGAGCTCGGCAAGGTCGTAAAGTCCTACGGTGACCGGGCGCTGCTGATATACGGCTCCGGCGCGATAAAGACCCACGGTATCTATGACCGCGTTATGGCAAGTCTCAAATCCGCCGGACTGAGCGTGTCCGAATTCTCCGGCGTGGAGTGCAATCCCCAGTACACCACGGTCAACCGCGCGACCGATGTATGCAAGGCGAACGACTGCGACGTCATCGTCGCCGTGGGCGGCGGCTCTGTCATCGATGCGGCCAAGGTCGTCACTCAGGCCAAGTTCTACGACGGCGACTGCTGGGATATCATCTGCCAGAAGGTCAAAGTCGAGCAGGGACTGCCTCTGGTGGCCGTGCCCACGATAGCCTCCGCTGGCAGCGAAAACGACGCATGGGCCGTTATCTCGAACAAGGACACTAACCAGAAACTTGACCCCTGGGGCGAGAGCTTCCAGCCCAAAGCCGCGTTCATTGACCCCACAGTCACATACTCCGTGTGCAAGTATCAGACTGCCGTAGGCGCCGCCGATATACTCTCGCACATCACGGACATCCGCTACTTCATCAAGGAGCACAAGATAAACTTTGTTGACGAGTGGATGGAGGTCATGTGCAAAAACGTTATCAAATACGCCCCGATAGCCATCGAAGACCCTTGCAACGAGGAGGCACGCGAGAACCTCTCCTGGATAGCGGCGCTCATAACCGGCGGCATTGTGGACCAGGGCGGTACGACTGACATGATCCTGCACCTGACCGAGTACGGCATAGCCGCCTTCTATGAGATCCCGCACGGCCACGGCATCGCAATACTGATGCCCAGGTGGATGGAGTACATACTCGACGAGCAAACCGCCCCCGTGTTTTACAGGTTCGGAGCCAACTGCATGAACGTGGCACAAGGTCTCGACCCCATGACGGGAGCCCAAAAGACCATCGAGACCCTGTCTGACTGGCTGTACAACAAGCTCGGCCTTGAGAGCCACCTCGCCGCCTTCGGCGTGGAGGAGAGCAAGCTCAGTGCTATGGCGGAAAAGGCCATCCGCGGCATGGACTGCCTGCACGGACTCACCGACCTGAATGTGAAGGATATCGAAAACATATTCCGTATGTGTATGTAAAAGTTAAATGCTTGCTTACGGCGGGCGCCTGTTTTGTGCAGGCGTCCGCTTTACAGCGAAATTGACAATATTATAACAATTTATAATCTGTCATTCAATGGACAAGAGCGAAAAAATGTTCCTCATATAGACAAAAACATGAGAATATCTTTGGAACCTTCCGAAAAAATGCAGAAAAAAGAAAAATGTTCCGGCAAATAACCGGAACATGGAAATAGAAAATATTCATTGCAAAAAGCCGGCCCGGGGGCCGGCTTTTGGGTTCAATATGGCTTGAGGGGTACCTGTATCTCGGTGAGGAACTCGGAGGCGTTGCTGGTGAAGCCCTGGTCTATCATGGTTATCTCAAGCGCGGGGCCGTCGGGGCTAAGGCCGCGCTCGTCCATGTAGTCGAAAAGCCGCTTATAGTTCTCGCCGGCCTTGTCGTGCCCGCCGATGAAGCGCAGCGACAGGCCGCGGCTCTCGGGCACCCTCAGGACCTTGCCGCTGTGCTCCTCGTTTTCCTCGAGCACAAGGAACAGAAAGTCGCAGGGACGCGCCGTCCTGCGCCGGAGCGATTCGGCGGAGACGCCGACGCCTATCTTGCCCAGGAACACCAGCGCCCGCTTGTCCTCGCCGGCCAGCTCACGTATGGCCAGGGCCAGAGCGGGGTCGTCCTCGGGTTCCAGCCTGCGGTCGAGCACCGCCAGCCGCCGCGCGGGCAGGGTCTGCTCCGTCACGGCGCCCAGGCTCTGGCTCCGGCCCCGGTCTATCTGGCTGAGCCGGTTTTCTATCTGCTTTTCCACGGCCCCCAGCTCCGAGAGCTGACGCCGCACCTGCGTGAGCTGCAGCTCCAGGAGCCTCTTGATGTCCGCGAGGCTCCTGTTGTTCACAAAGGAGGATATCTCCGAGAGCGGCAGGCCCAGCTTGCGCAGATAGCGGATGGTGTCCAGCGTCTCGAACTGCCGGGTGCTGTAATACCGGTAGCCCGTCTGCTCGTCCGTGTACTCGGGCGCGAGCAGGCCGAGCTTCTCGTAGTGGCGCAGGCTGCTGACGCTGATGTGGAAGATCTTCGACATCTCGCCTATCTTGAAGAGGCCGCTGGTCCTCATAGCCCTGCCTCCCGCGAGTTCACGCTCCGGCGTATTACACCACGCCCTGGGCCATCATGGCGGCGGCGACTTTCAGGAAGCCCGCCACGTTGGCGCCGACCATCAGGTCGCCAGGCTTGCCGACTTCCACCGAGGCGTCGTAGGCCGCGTGGAAGATGTTCTTCATGATGCCCTGCAGCTTCTCGTCGACCTCCTCGAAGCTCCAGGAGAGGCGCATGCTGTTCTGCGTCATCTCAAGGCCGCTCGTCGCGACGCCGCCCGCGTTGCTCGCCTTGCCCGGCGAGTACATCAGGCCCGCGCCCTGCACAGCCGCGATGGCGTCCGGCGTCAGAGGCATGTTCGCGCCCTCAAAGACGCCCTTGCAGCCGTTCGCGATAAGCGCCTTCGCGCCCTCGAGGTCCATCTCGTTCTGCGTCGCGCAGGGGAGCGCGATGTCGCACTTCACCGTCCAGATGCCGTGGCAGCCGTCGTGATACTCGCTGCCCGGGACCTCGTCCGCGTACACCTTTATCCTCGCGCGGCGGCGCTGCTTGATGTCGATGATCTTTGTGAGGTCGATGCCGTTCGGGTCGTAGACATAGCCGTTGGAGTCGCACATCGCGACGACCTTGCCGCCCAGCTGCGTGCACTTCTCAGCCGCGTATGTAGCCACGTTGCCGCTGCCGGAGACGACCACGGTCTTGCCCGCGAAGCCGTCGTTCTTCATGCAGCGCATCGCCTCCTCGGCGAAGTAGCACAGGCCGTAGCCGGTGGCCTGAGTGCGGGCGAGGCTGCCGCCGAAGGGGATGCCCTTGCCGGTGATCGTGCCGCCCTCGAAGGTGCCCATGATGCGCTTGTACTGGCCGAACAGATAGCCGACCTCGCGCGCGCCGACGCCGATGTCGCCCGCCGGGATGTCCACGAACTGGCCGATGTGGCGGTAGAGCTCGTTCATGAAGCTCTGGCAAAAGCGCATGACCTCGGCGTCAGATTTGCCCTTGGGGTCGAAGTCCGAGCCGCCCTTGCCGCCGCCCATGGGGAGGGTGGTGAGGCTGTTCTTGAGGGTCTGCTCAAAGCCGAGGAACTTTATGACGGAGGCAGTGACGGAGGGGTGGAAGCGCAGGCCGCCCTTGTAGGGGCCGATGGCGCTGTTGAACTGCACGCGGAAGCCGCGGTTCACGCGGACCTTGCCGCTGTCGTCCACCCAGGGGACGGAGAACTGAATGAAGCGCTCCGGCTCCACAAAACGCTCGATTATGCCGTTCTTCTCATATTCGGGGTGCTTCTCCACGACGCACTCGAGGCTCTCGAGGACCTCCAGCACCGCCTGGTGAAACTCCGCCTCGCCCGGGTTCCGGGCCAACACCGTGTCGTATACCCGCTTCAGATACTCGTTTGTCAGCATT